>Ga0181564_10000664_pt1 | contig 30307 bp, 19 predicted proteins | sample 011ome_24_FD_134512 | JGI IMG/M metagenome (GOLD analysis project Ga0181564, IMG submission 134512) | Coastal salt marsh microbial communities from the Groves Creek Marsh, Skidaway Island, Georgia - 011513CT metaG (megahit assembly) | ecosystem: Environmental > Aquatic > Marine > Intertidal... | reverse complement strand
TCGCGCCGCCGAAGACATTCTTGCTCTGCTTCTTGCCGTTGATGACCACCTTCGGCATCTTGGCCCGCGGGGTGGCCGCGCGTGCCTGAGTGGATGTCGGGAAGCCCGCGGCCCAGTCGAGTCACATCGATCATGTCGCGGGGGACTTGAAAATCTCGAGAACTCTCGTAGCCGTCGCGAGGCGCGTTTTTTTTTATCTCCAGTGAAAAAGTCACGTTTTTCGCGCGCCGACGCTCGCGCGCTCCTCGTACGCGCGAGTGACCGATTTCAAGATCGGTCACGACCTATCCATGAACGGTCGTCTTCGTTCACGCGAACGGCAGCTTCTCCAAGTACTCCGGTCGTCCGGTGAGCCTCGCCTTTCGCACGTCCACCCCCGCCACCACGCGCGCGCGCTCCGCCGCGGGGATGGCCATGCTCGCTTCGACGTCGTTCTTCGTCGCCGGGCGCCCGAGCGCGCGCTCCATGTCCGCGCGCCGCAGGCCGTTCTCAAGCACGTCCCGCGTCTCCACGCCGCTCTCGTGCGCGTCCCACCGCCCGCGGTCGCGGACCTCGTGCTCCAGGTCGCGCACCATGCGCGTCAGCGCCTCGGCGCGCGCGCGCGCGGAGCGCGCCTCGCCAGCCAGCCCGTCCGCGTCCAGGCCCTCCAGGTCGTCCAGCGCGTCGAGCGCGTCTTCCAGCGCGCGGAGCTCGGCGGCGCGGCGCGCCTCCGCGGTCTCGGGGGACGCGCGCGGGGCCAGCCCCGCGTCTGAACCGGAAGCGCCGAAAGACACGCTGCCGCGCACGCTCGCGCGCACCGCGTCTATGAGCGACTCAGTGACCGCCGGGGGGGGCGCCGCCGGGTCCGCCGCCTCCAGCTTCGCCAGCCTCAGCTGGCTCGCCATCTCCAGCGCGCAGTCGCGGCGCACGTCCGCGCCGAGGATGTCGCGCAGCCGCGCCTCTCGGCGCGCCAGCAAGGGCGCGCACGCGGTCTCGGTCCCCGCCCACCTCGGCGCGTCGCGAAGCATCTCCGCGCGCCTCCGCGCGCGCGTCGTCAGCGTGGCGTCGTCTTCGGCGTCCTGCGCCGGCTCGGGGTCCCAGACGTCCGGCGAGCGGCCGGCGCGCGGCGCGGGCGGTTTCCGCTCGGCGAGAAGCACGTCTCGCGGCAGCGGGAGGGCGACGCGCGCGGCGGAGGCGAGCGCCGCGCGCCCGATCGCGCGGTCGTCGTCGAAGGTGATCGCGCCGTCCAGGAGGCGGAAGGAAGTCGCGGGGACGGGCGGAGTCGCGTTCGCGCTTTCGAAAGCGCTGTTGCTGTTCCCGAACGACGAAGGCGCGAAGCGGAGCTGCACGACCACCCCGAGCGCGCGCAGCGACCCGAGCGCGCGCTCCGTCGGCGCGTCTCCCACGTGGCACGCCCGGGCTTGCGGGAACGTGACGCGCGACTCCAGGACCAGCGTCCCCGCGCGGAAACGCACGAGCGCGGCGGTTGCGGTTCCGGTCCCGCCGGTCGCGTCGTCTTCGCGCACGCGCCACTCCAGGGGGGGCTGGTCGGCGACGACGCGAAGGCGCACGCGGCGTCCGGCGCGGGATGCCGCGTTGGAGACACGCACGGTCTGTTGCTGTCGTCTGGGATCGCGCTCCAGGGTGACGGATCCCACCTCGCGCTCGTCACCGCCGGAGGTGGCGCACGCCACGACGGAAACCACCGCCTCGCCGTCGGCCGCGCCGATCGAGTCATCCTCTGAGGCGCCCGTCTCGGAAGGCGACATCGCGCACGTGCCTGACCGACCGCGCGACGAGCGGGTGCCGAGCGGGCGCGACGGGCGATCTCGACCGGGGAACGAACGCGCCCGTACGTCTGCGGCGGCGCGATGCGTGCTGCGGCACGACCGGACGTCGCGTCGGATGCGGCCCTTCGGGGAAACCCAGAAACGTTTTTCCGGACGCCCCGAAAAAACGCTTCGCCTCCTCTCGCGCGTGAGATCCAAACGCTCGATCGACGCCGACGAACAGACGACGGACGCGCGTCCGGGCCGTCGCGCCTCCGTTAAAACGACGCGCGTCTACGTACTCGCCTACGTTCGCCCGCGTCCGTCGCACCGCGCGCGCGTCGCCGCGGAGAGCTCCAGCACCAGCCCCGCGTCGCGCGTCCCCCCGAACCCGACCGCCAGCGCGGGCGCCAGCGCGCACGGCGACGCGGATTCGCCGCCGATTCGGATCCACCCCGCGAGCTCGGTCTCGAATGTTTCGGTCGCGAGACGATCGTGACATCCATCCTGGATGTCCTTTTCTTCGCCCGACGCGTCGGAACGCTCCGGAACCGCCTCCGGAACCGCGTAGTACCCGCGGAACGTCCCCGCGTGCTCCCATCCCAGGCCGGCGGCGCGCAGCGCGCCGCCGAGCGCCTCCACCGCGCCCGCCACGGCGGCGGCGGTGACGTCGCCCCGCGCGACGGCGGCGCGCGCGAAGCACCACCGGTTCTCGACGAACCGCGCGCCGACGCGTTCGGCGTCGAACGAAACCACGCGTCTCCGGGCCGAAGCGCCACCGCGCGCGTCGTCGTCGTCGTCGTCGTCGTCCGAGTCGTCGTCGTCATCGTCGACGTGGGACGCCGACGTCTTCGCCGGGGCTTCGCCGGGCCCGGCGCCATCCAGAAGCACGGGCTGGACCTCCACCGCGGCGTCCTTGGGGAGCCGGGGCACGCGCACGCGGGTCACGAGAGGGGTCCACGCGTTGCGTTCGCCGCCGTCGCGGTCGCGTTCTTCGTCGCGTTCTTCGTCGCTTTTCTCCTCCTTCTCGTCGACGGGAGCGGGGACTCGCACCCCCGCCTCGACCGACCGCGGGCCGCCGGGCGCGTCCAGCTCCGCGACCCACCGGTCGCCCCTCGCCACCGCCTCGAGCGCGTCGTCCGCCGCGCGCGAGGCGGCGCTCGCGTCCGGGTCGGCGCGCGAGCCCACCACGAACACCGTCGCGACCACCGCGTCGCGCGCCAAGTCGTTTCCCGCGGCGCGCGCCACCGCCGCCGCGCTGCGCCAGGCGCGCCGCGCCTCGAGCGCCGGGTCCTCCCCCCCCCCGACGATCGAGAGGGTCGCCGGGTCCATCCCGATGCTTCCCGCGAGGTGGCACAGCCCGAGCCGCGTCGCCGCCTGCGCGTACGGGCCGATGCATGCCGGCGCCCAGCACGAGAGCGACTGCACGTGCAGCGACCGCCGGGGCGGCGCGCGTTCCGGCGCGCGTTCCGGCGCGCGTTCCGGCGCGGCGCGGCGGCGGGACGCGAACACCTCCACCGTCGCGGGGACGCCCTCGGGAAGGGGGAGCTCGACGCACGCGCGCGCGGGCGGCGAGTGCGTGGGCACGACCCGCACGTACGCCGCGTTCACGGCGGCGAAGGTATTCATGTCCCGCACGCAGAGCTGCACGTAGTCGACGTCCGGCCAAGATAAGCCGAACGCGTCGCCGAGCGCTGCGGCGGCGGCGCGGAGCGCCGCCTCCGCCGACGCGGCGGCGGCGGCCGCCGGGTCATCGGCGTGCGTAGCGGGCACGCGCGCGCGGACGTGCGCGGCGGCTGCGTCGGTCCCCGAGAAAACGTGGGTCTCGGCCTCGCCGAGAACCACCCCCCGCGCGCGCGCGTCCTCCGCCGCCTCCGCCGCGCCGCGGCGCGCGGCGCGTGGCGCGGGCGCGGCCCCCGCGCCGGCGTCGATCACCTCACCGGGCGCGAGTCTTTGCGCGGCGGGCTTGGCGACGGCGACGGCGGCGGCGCGCGCGACGGCGAGGTGCCCCGACGGCGCGTACGGGTCCGGGGACGTGACCACTATTTCCGGCACAGGCGGGCCCTCGATGCTCAGCCTCGCGCGTTTGAAGAGCGGGCAGTCCAGCACGAGCGTCTCGAACTCCCCTCCCTCGCCCGCGCAGTGGCTCCCGAACGCGCGCTCGATTTCGCGCAACGTCGGGCGCGCGTCGGCGAGGGTCGCGCCGAGGTGCTTCTTCGGGTCGAGGCCCATCGCCGCCACCTTGACGAGCACGGCGTGGACGTGGGAGTCGCAGATGAGGTCCAGGACCGAGGACTGGGGCTGCTGCCACAAGTACGCCAGGCTCACGAGGCCCAGGTCAGAGCACACAGCCTCGACGCGAAGGCGCTGGTAGTCGCTGAGGATGGCGCCGGCGCTGACCGCCCGGACGCTCGGCATCTTCGCCACCACCGCCGCGAGGAGCGCCCGCAAGTCCTCCACCTCGTCCCCTGCGCACTCCGCGGCACCCACCTCGTACGTCATCTCGGTGTGCCTCGAGGCGCCCCGCAGACGTCTCCGGAAGAGGGGCAGCCCCGTGAGCTCGCCGTACGCCTCCACCGCGTTGTGGCCGACGGTCTGGAAGCAGTGCGAATCGAGCTCCTCCACGCGCGCGTCGCTCGGAAGGAGGTTGCCCAGCGCGACGACGCGGTGGCCGTACGACTCAGCCAGCATCGCCGCCATCACGCTGTCCTTCCCCCCGGAAACGAGGGCAACAACATCGTACCCGCCCATGGGGAACCCGCGGGTAGACCCCCCGACCGCCGTCGTCGGGTCCGACGCCCCCGGTTTTGACGGAGACGTCTGCACTTTTTGCCTCGCCGTTCTCATGCGCAGCGCTTTTGGCCGGCCGACTTTTTTCACGAGGCGTGTCGGCGTTTTTGTCACCGCCGCCGCCGCCGCCCGCGTCTCCACTCCAACCCGCGTCGGAGCGCGGCGGAGACCACGAGAGGGACGCACCCGCGTTGGGCGCCGTCTGCTCTTCCTCTCCGAAGGTTCGCGGGGGCCACCAGCGTGTGAGTGGCACGCGCGCGCCCGCGCCGCCTCTCGAGCGCGCGCCGCGGCGTTCGATACTTGGAACTCGATCGTCTCGCGTGCCGACGAGCCCAAAACCCACCCGCGATGTTGGAGCTGCACCGCTCGCGGTTCGTGGAGTGGCAGCCCGCCGCGGTGGTGGCGCTGGCGGTGGCGCCCGGCGGCTTCGTCGTCGCGCTCGCGCGCGAGACAGGCGACCTGGAGATCTACGACACCGCGGACTGGCGGTGCACCGCGCGCGTTCCCGGGCACGACGGCGCCGCGATTTCCTCGCTGGCGTGGTGCGCCCCCTTCGACGGCGGACTGGACGACGACGGCGGGGATGAGGACGCGGTCGCCGGCGCGCCGCCCTGCCGGCTCCTCTCCGCCGGCCTGGACGGGCAGATTACGGAGTGGGACCTGAACACCCTGCGCGCCCGGGGCGCCACGGACTCGCACGGCGGCTCCGTCTGGGCGCTCGCCGCCGAGCCCCTCGTGAGGCGCGATCGCCCGCAGCGCGTCGCCGCGGCGTGCGACGACGGGTGCGTTCGCGTTTTGACGCTCGCCGGCGGCGACGGCGTCGGCGCGGGCCTGCACCACCGGCGCAGCTTCAACCGCGTCGACGGGCGGCTGCTTTCACTCGCGTGGACGCACGACGGGCGCGCGATCGCCGCGGGGTCCAGCCGCGGCGCCATCCACGTGTTCGACTGCGAGGCGTACGCGGAGCTGGCGAGGATCACCGTCGGCGCCGGCGACCGGCCCGGCGCGCGCGACGCCGAGGAACGCTGCGTGTGGGCGCTGCAGTACCTGCCGTGCGGCACGCTGGTCAGCGGCAGCAGCGACGGCGACGTCACCTTCTGGGACGGCGAGCACGCTACGAAGATCAGCGCGCACAGGGAGCACAAGGCGGATGTCTTGACGCTCGCGTCGTCGCCGGATGGGCGCGCCGTCTTCGCGTCGGGCGTGGATTCGCGAATCGCCGTCTTCGAGAGAGCCGCGGACGGCTCTCTCGGCGACGCCGGATCCGCCGGATCCGGCGCGTACAAGTGGACGTTCACCGGCGCGAAACGGCCGCACACGCACGACGTGCGCGCGCTGGCGATGGCCGCGGCGCCGCCGTCGGAGGACAAAAGCGGGACGTCGGCGGCGAAACGCGGGGGCGGGGGGGCGGTTTTGCTCTCCGGGGGAAACGACGCGCAACTGCTGGCGTACCCCGCGGAGAAGTTCCGGAAGAGGCACCCGGTGCGCGTCGTGAGCGTGCCGCAGAGGACGCCGATCGCGATGACCGGCGGCGGGCTGTGGACCGGCGGTGGACCGGAGAAGGGCCACGGCAAGAAGCGCGGCGGCGAGAAGCGCGCGGCGGAGGCTGAGCAGTCAGTCTCGGCGCGGCGCGCGACGCCGTCGCCGCCTCTTCTGCTGTGCGACCACGCGCGGTGGCTGGACGTGTGGCGGCTCGGCGAGGGCGCCGCCGCGGACTTCTCCGCGGACGCGCTGGCGAAGGCGAAGCGCCGCGACGGCACCATGAAGCTCTCCGCCGCGCCGAAACACCTGCTGCGCGCCAATCTGGGGGGAAAGAGACGAACGCTGTGCTCGGCGATTTCGCCCGACGGTGCGTCCCCCGCGTTTCCTTCCGCGTTTCCGCTTTGTCGTCCCCGAAAGGTCTTCCCGGCGCGCGCGCGGCCGTCCGTTGATGAGACGATGTGCTTCGACCCAGTTCCCCGTGCGGATACATCATTCACATCAAAAAGTTACGGATCTATCTGAGGACGACGCCGACCGCCGCGAGGAAGACCTCTCCCGAAGCGTTTTTTTTCGATTCGCTTTCGTTTTCGTTTTCGTCGCGGAGCGCGAAAACGCGGCGTCGCGCGCTCACCTCCCATCTTCCGAACGCGTCTCGAACCGTCGCAGGCACGCTCATCGCCGCGAGCGACACGCACGCGCTCCGTCTGTTCGAGCTGAGGCGCGACGCGTCGAAAGCGGACGCGGACGGGGACGAGGGCTGGACGTTACGCAAGAAGGAGCCCCCCGCCGGAAACGGAGCCGGCTGCGCGCATTTGTTGTTGTTCGCGCCCGACGGGAAACGGCTCGTCGCCGTCGCCGCGAGCGGCGCCGCGCACGTGATCGACCTCGAGTCCTGGGAGGTGATGGAGACGCTCAAGGCACACCTCCCGAAACCGAGCCCCGCCGCGGTCGCGCTGGAGAAAGCGAGGCGAAGCGAGGAAAAGCGAGACGCAAAGGCTCTGTCGGCGGAGGAGACGCCTTTGCGAGGAGACGCGTCGCGCCCGGCGCGCGCGGCGGACGCCGGCGGCCCGGCGGTTTCGCACGCGTGCGCGAGCGCGGACGGCCAGTGGCTCGCCGTGGTGACGACGTCCTCGGGGCGCTCCGGGCGTAGGGAGGCGGGCGTGCACGTGTACAACCTGGACGCGCTCAAGCTGCACGCCAGCCTGCCTCCGCCGCCGGGGCACCGCGCCTGGCCGCCGGTATCGGCGGTGGCCTTCAGCGCCGACGGCGTGCTGGCGCTGGCGCTTCGCGACAACGCCGTCGTCGCCTACGACGCCGAGCGCGCCAAGGTGGCTCCCTGGTCCGCCGCCGCCGCCGCGGACGCGGAGACAACGAACGCGCTCGCGTCGATGCCCGGGCAGATCTGCGCGCTCAGCTTCGACCCCACGCCCGGCTCGAGCGTGCTGCTCGCGCAGACGCCCGCGGCCATCGCGCGCCTGGACCTCGCCGCCGAGCCTCGGCCCGGCGGCGGCGGCGGCGCGTCTCGAAACGGCGCGAAGCGCGGCGCCCCGGAGCGCGCCGAGAAGCCGAGCAAGCGCAGGCGCAGGAGCGGCGCGGGCGGGTCTCATGACGGCGGCGGGGAGAGCGCGTTGACGCACACATCAGGCGGACGCGTGAAGATGGCGTCCCTGGATGACCCGTGTCTGTTTCTGGGGTACTTTGCGCCCGGCCGCGCGCTCATGGCGGAGCGCCCCTGGAAGGAAGTGCTCAAGCGGATCCCCGAGCCGCTGTACAGACACAGGTTCGGGACGTAGGCGAAGACGGAAAGGGCGTCTCAACGTATGTAGTAAAGCGTAGTAAAGCGCGAACACGTGTGTTTCGAGAGCGTTCGTCGACGGTAGTAAACGCGCGTGTGTTCTCAAAAGTACGTAAACCTCGTCCCTTCGCGCCGCGCGACCCTCACGCCGCTCACGGGTTGACGCCGAGGAGCATGTTGGAGTTCCCGCCCGGGAGGTACATGACGTTCCTGGACCTGGAGAGCGTCTGCGCCACCTCCCTCGCCGCCTCGATGCGCCTGAGCTCGACGAGCGCGGGCCCCGCGGACTTGGTGGCCTGCGAAATGAGCCTGGCGGACTCGGACTCGCCCTCCGCTCGTATGACGGCGGCTTCGCGCTCCTGCTCCGAGCGGAGCACCACGAACTTGGAGCGCTCGGCGTCCTGCTGCGACACCTGCTTCGCCTCGATGGCGCGCGAGTACTCCACTCCGAACGACAGGTGCGTCAGCGCGACATCCTCCAGCACAATCCCGAAATCCTCCGCGCGTTTCCGGAGCGCGAAGCTCACCCTCTTGCTCACCTCGTCGCGCATGGTGAGGAGCTGATCGGCGTTGAACTGCGCCACCGTGGCTTTCAGAACCTCGTTGCCGATGGAGGGCAGCACGCGCTCCTCGTACTCGGGGCCGAGGTTCATGTGGATCTCGGGCAGCCGCGCGACATCGGGGCGGTGCAGCACGCGCAACGTGAGGTTCACCTGCTGCAGGTCCTTCGTGCCCGTCACCGAGGTGATGGACTTCGGGCGGGTGCGGATGTCGTAGATGGTGGGGTTCTGGATGAACGGCACCAGGAAGTGCGTGCCCTCGCCCACGGATTTCGGCAACACGCCGCGGAAACGATCGAACATCACCGCGCTCTTGCCGCCGTCCACTGCGCGGCGGTGGTCGAAACGGGGTCGGCGGGGTCAGGCGGGGTTCGCACGGCGAGACGTCGCGGGCGACGCGTCGCGGGGGTCGCGCTCGAATCGACGCGTCGGGCTCGGGACGGTCCCGGACGAAGCGGCGGAATCGCCCTCGCCGAGACGGCGAGATTACGGCGTTCACGCGTCGCGCGGGTGGGGGGGAAGAGCACGCACCGTCGTACATGGACGCGCTGAGCGCGGAACCCGCGAAGCCGAGGCCCACGGCCGCGCGGGCAAGGTTGGTCAGCGCATTCGCCGCCGCTTGAGAAGCCGCCATCGTGCGGATCTCGCGCGAGATCGTGTGCGCCGGAAGTCGACGATCGCCGTCACAAACACGTCACGCGTTTCCCGCGACGCGGGACCGGGGATTTCGGGGTGGATTTCGCAAATGGCAGACTTCGTTTGGACACTCTGATGAATTCCACGTCGTCGCACGGGTTCTACCTATAGTCAATCATTCGTTCACCGCCGCCGCCGCCTTCTTGCGCTCGCGCTCCGCCTCGCGCTGCGCCTTGCCCTTGCGCTGCTTCTTCTTCCAGGGCTTCCCGTCCTCGCCCACCGCCGAGGTGGGCGCCTCGCGCTTCTCCCCCTTGGACTTTGTCGACTTCGTCGACCTCGCCTCCGCCTCGCCGCCTAAAAAGGCTTTTTTTTTCTTTTTCTTTTTCGCGCCTTGGCCCTCGTCGCCGCGCCGCTCGCCATCCTTCGCGCCGCGCTTCTTCCCCCCGGCTCCCCGCGGCGCCTCCGGCTCCTCCGCGGGCGTCGCCTGCGGCGCCACCTTGCCCAGGAGCGTGCAGACGCGCGTGAGCGCGGCCACGCCCTTGGGCGGCATGCCGGGCACGAGGAACTGCGTCTCCACCGCCGCCGCCGCCGCGTCGGCGTCCGCGCAAACCGCCAACGGCGTGCCCTCCGGCTCCAGCCTCCCCATCGCCTCCAGGCACTGCAGCGCGAGCTTCGCGGTGTCCCCCCTGGCGCCGCGGTTGCGGCAGGGCGCGCCGATCGCCCCGATGATCGCGCTCGCCAGCGCCTTCTTGTGCTTCCGCGCGGAGGCGGCGACCGCGGGGCTCCGCCGGCGCCCGAGCGCGAGCGCGGCGGCGAGCAGCTTGAGCCCCTCGGCGCGCACAAACTCGCCGCGCGCGCCCGGCTTGTCCGCGTCGGCGCTCGCGAGGTGTGCGAGCTCGGGGAGAAGCGCGGCAGCGAGGCTCGGGTGGCGGTCGAACGCCGCCTGGAAGAAAGGGCCCTTCAGACGACACCGCTTGTTCGTCTTGAACGCCTTCAGCGCCCCCGCGTACGCGGCGACGGCGGCGGGCGCCGCCGCCGGCTCCGCGCCGGGTCCATCCGCGCCCGGCGCCTCGCCGCGCGCGCGCGCCTCCAGCGCCTCCAACACGCGCAGCAGGTACAGCGACACCGCGGTGGCGGGCTTCGCGAACCCCTTGGCGTCGCCGCCGCCGGAGGGGCGGGACGCGGCGCGGATGGAGGCGGCCAGGGAGGCGGCGATGGTCTCGACGGTCACGGGCTCGACCCCCGCGTCGGTCGGGACGTCGCGCGCGCGGCACACGTGCTTGACAAGCACGCCGCCGACGCGCTCGGCGAGCGCGGACGCCTGCGGCGTGCCCGCGGCGAGCGCGGTCTGCATCGCGCCGAGCAGCGGGAGCGCCGCGCCCGGGAGCCACGGCGAGGCGGGCTGCGCGCGCGCGTAAAGCTCGAGCAACGCGAGCACGCGGAACTTGAAGTCGCGAGTCGCGCGCACCATCGACTTTTTGCGCTTGATGTCGTTCCGGCGGGACTTGAACGCCTGGCCGAGCAACGCGTCGATGCTGAACATCGCCTCGTCGTCCATGTCCTCCGCGGGGTCCTCCTCTTCGTCGGAGTCGATGTTCGCGCCGGACTTGGCGAGCGCCGCGGCGATCGCGGCGGCGCGTGTCTCATCCACTGGACCGTCGTCCGAGTCAGAGTCGGCGTCCTCGTCGGATTCGGCGTCGTCGTCGGATTCGTCGTCGGATTCGTCGTCGTCGTCGTCATCCGACCCCGCCTCCTCGTCCTCGTCCTCGTCCTCCTCCTCCTCCCCGTCGTCCTCGTCCTCCAAGGGCGCCTCGTCGTCGCTGCCGCCGTCCCCCGCGGCGGCGTTGCGACTGTCCGCGTCCGGCGCGAGCACCACGCGCAGCATGTCGCGCACGCTCGCCTCTGAGACGGAGCCCGACACCGACTTGAAGACGTGCTCGACGACGTCGCGCAGCAAGGCGCTCGGCTGCGCGAGCAATGACAGAAGGATGTCCACCAGCACGTCCATCGGCTCGGGGTCTTTAGGGTCTTTAGGGTCCGCGTCCTCGGCATTCGGTGCGTTCTTCTTCTTCTTCGCCTTCGCCTTCGCCTTCGGAGGCGCGAGCAGGTCGTCCACGCAGCGCGGCAGGTCCTCGATGGCGGGCGTGAACTCGCGCCAGTCGCTCACCTGCAGCACGGCGAGCGCGCGGAGCAGGGGCGCGACGGCCAGCGCCGGGGACGCGTCCCCGGCGTCCTCCTTCCTCGCCTTCGCCGCCTTCGCCTCCAGCGCGGCGAGCGTGTCCAGCGCCGAGAACAGCGAGGCGCGGACCGCCGCGCACTCCTCGGGCATGTCGTCCACCAGCGCCGCGCCGCTCCCCGGCGCGCCCAGCTCGCGGCACAGCGCCGCCGCCGCCGCCAGCAAGTCCGGCGGGGGATCCGCGGGCGCGCGCTCCTGCTTTTCCTTCGGCTCCGCCGCCGCCTTGGCCGCCGCGACGGCGGCGGCGCGGCGTGCCTTGACGTTCGCCGCCAGAAGCGCGGACGCGCGCACCGCGCACGCCTCGCGCAAGCCGTCCACCGGCGCGGCGAGCGGCGCCACGCCGACGCGAAGCAAGACGCTCGCCTCTTTCTTCTTCTCGCCTTTTTTTTTAGCAAAAGGCTTTTCCGAAACGCCCGCGTCCTCCTCCCGGTAATACGCGTGCGCGACGAGAAACTCGAGCAGCTCCCGCTGCGTCTCGCGCGGCAGACGAGGCCACAGACCGACAGCCTGCTCCAGCGCCCACAGCCGCCTTTTGTTTTTTGTGCCCACAGCCGCCGCGCTCGGCGCGTCGCCGTCGCCGAGCGGAACCGGTTCCGCGGCTTCCGCGCCGTCCGCCTCGGGCGCGCGCGCGAAGATGCGCATCAGCTCGCGCGCGTGCTCCGACGCGTCGTCGCCGGTGAGGCCGCCCAAAAGCTCGCGCACGGCGTTTTTCTTGTCGCCCGAAGCGTCCAGCCTGTGCGGGCCGAGGCGCTGCAGCGCGGCGGCGACGGCGAGCCGCACGTCCGGCGGCGTGTCCCTCGCCTTGGCGTGCTTCAGCACGTGCGCCAGGCAGTCGTCCGCGGTGGCGTGCAGGTAGTTGTCCTTCTTCGCGAGGTTGTTCAGCAAGCACCGGCTGAAGCCGTCGCTGAAGAGCGCGGGCACGAGCGCCGCGTCCGCGCGCGCGAGCAGAGACGCGAAGAGCCGGAACCCGAGGAACCGTCTTTGGTGCGACCCGCTCGTCATCAGCCCGCGCTCCACCTGCGTCTCCCACAGCGCCTCCAGCGCGCCCGGGATGGCGTGCGTCCGCGCCGCGTCCATCAGCAACACCCACACCGAGTGCGTCTGCGGGTGCGCGCGCGAGGACGCGGCGAGCGCGTCGCGCACCTTCTCCAAATGCGACGCGCGGAAAAACGAACGCCACCGCGCCGCCGCCGCGACGCGCCGCGCCTCGGGAAGCTGAGGCGAAGGCTCGCCTCCCTTCTTCTTCTTCTTCCCTTCTTTTTCCATCACGGCCGCCACGGCTGCCGCGGCCGCCGTCTCCTCCGGCGAGGCCGGAGGCAGCACGTCGCAGCGCGCGCGCAGCGCCGGCGGGAGCGCCGGCCACAGCTGCGCGGCGAGCGCGAGGGATTCCGGCGTCGCGTCGGCGGCGGGCGCGGCGATCCAGTCCGCGAGCGATGCGGCGCGCTCGAGGACCGCGGTGACGTCCCCTCCGGGGACGCCGGCAGCCTCGGCGCCGCCGAGCGCGTCGGCGATCTCCAGGATCACCGCGCTCGCGGACTCGGCGAGGTACGCCTTGGCGGCGGCGAGAGCGGAAACCTCCTCAGCCACCGCCGCGGCGAAATCCACCGCTTCTTTTCGGCCCATCTCCCCCGCGGCGAGCCGCGGGGCCATCGCGCGGACGAGCGCGGCGACCCCGAACAGCTGGCCCATCAGGATATCTCTCGCCTCCGAGCCCTTGGTGGCCTGCGTGATGGGATCCAGCGACGTCTTGAGCAGTTTCAGCCCGTCGGGGAGCGACACCAGCGGGATCTCCGAGAAGGCGGCGGTGAGCGCGAGGGCGAAACCTTGCCTGGCGCCGGATCGACCGGATCCGAGGCCCCTGGCGAGCCGCCTCAGCGCGTACACCAGCACGGGAGAACACCCCGTGAGAGATGGCGGCGCCTCGTTTTCGTCCCCGGATCCGTCGCCCGCGAGCCGTCCGCCGACGTCCGCGGCGTCGCCCATCTCCGCGTCCGAAACCGCGCCCGAAACCGAGAACGCATCCTGCGCGCTTTTCAGCTCGTGCACCAGACGCACCGCGCTGGTCTGCCGCGTCTCCGCCTCCACGTTCGCGAGGTCCCAAAAGTGCTGCAGCACGTGCCCGGGCACCTCCAGGCGCACCATCGTCGCGGCGCGCGTAGGAGCTGCGCGAGAACGCGCGCGTCGGCGTGTGGCGGCACGCGAAAAGCGGGGGAATAGGCGGCGGCCGACGACTGGACGTTTTGCGTTTCGCCGGCGGGCCGACGATTGAACCGGCGGCGGCGACCTCCAGCCGACAGTTGGAGTTGTTGGACCGTGGCTCGTGGGCCTTTTTTTCGATTTCTCCGCGTTCATCGTATGAGCAAACAGTGTAGCCTAAAGACGCCACGAAAGATCGGCGCTTCGGCAGCCTTCGTCCGGCCTCCCACAAATCGACACGTAGCACTCTTTCGGAAACGCGGCGAAGCGGCGCGCGTGACGGCCACAAGTGTACGCGCGCGCTCGAGGAGACGCGTCGCCGAAGGACGACTGTTCAGCCGTGTGCACGCGCTACTCGTACCTCCACGCCTCGTCGCAGACCGGCACACACGCTCGCGAGCTTTCCGTGAATCCGTCGCACGATCGTCACGATGTTGCAGAGCGTGCTGAGGAACGCGCGCCGCAGCGCCGCGCTGGTACGTGCCTGCCCCGCGAGACCGACGCGCGCGAGGGCGTTTTCGCGTGCGCGCGCCGCGCAGAGCGCATCGGTTCCCTCCTCCCTCGCTCCGGTCGGACGCCTTCTACCCCGCCGGGCGCGATCAAAGTCGCGATCTGGCGCCGGCGGGCGACCGAGCGACGGCGGATCCCAGAATGATGCGAACGGAACGCCGAATGCGACGGCTCGCTGACCTCCACACTCCCTTCTGAAATTCGACTCGACAGCGCCCCGCCGCGGCTTGGAACGACACGCGTTTCCTGTCTCCCCTGGCGTCCCGCGCGTACGCCAGCGGCGCCGAGGTGATCGGCATCGACCTCGGCACCACGAACTCGTGCGTGGCGGTGATGGAAGGCAAAACCGCCAAGGTGATTGAAAACGCGGAGGGCGCGCGCACGACGCCCTCCATGGTGGCGTTCACGGACAAGGGCGAGCGCCTCGTGGGTCAGCCCGCGAAGCGGCAGGCGGTGACCAACCCCACGAACACGCTCTACGCGTGCAAGCGGCTCATCGGCCGCCGCTTCGACGACGCGCACACGCAGAAGGAGGCCAAGATGGTGCCCTACGGCATCGTCGCCGCGTCCAACGGCGACGCGTGGGTGGAGGCGGGCGGCAAGCAGTACTCGCCCTCGCAGGTGGGCGCGTTCGTGCTGCAGAAGATGAAGGAGACCGCTGAGTCTTACCTCGGGCACGGCATCACGCAGGCGGTGGTCACCGTGCCCGCGTACTTCAACGACGCGCAGCGCCAGGCGACCAAGGATGCCGGCAAGATCGCCGGCCTCGACGTGCTGCGCATCATCAACGAGCCCACCGCCGCCGCGCTGTCGTACGGCGTGGACAAGAAGGAGGGCCTCGTCGCGGTGTACGACCTCGGCGGCGGGACGTTCGACGTGTCCATCCTCGAGATCTCGGGCGGGGTGTTCGAGGTGAAGGCGACCAACGGTGACACGTTCCTGGGCGGCGAGGACTTTGACACCGCGCTGCTTGACGAGTTCACCTCTACGTTCAAGAAGGAATCCGGCATCGACCTCACCGGCGACAAGCTCGCGGTGCAGCGTCTGCGCGAAGCCGCGGAGAAGGCCAAGATCGAGCTCTCCTCCGCGCAGAGCACGGACATCAACCTGCCCTTCATCACCGCGGACGCCTCCGGCCCGAAGCACATGGCCATGTCGCTCTCGCGCGCGCAGCTCGAGAAGCTGGTCGGCCCGCTCCTGGACCGCACCAAAGATCCTTGCCGCGCGTGCATCAAGGACGCCGGCATCTCCGCGTCCGAGATCAACGAGGTTTTACTGGTTGGCGGCATGTCGCGCATGCCCAAGGTGAACCAGCTCGTGAAGGACCTGTTCGCGGGCAAGGAGCCGAACAAGGGCGTGAACCCCGACGAGGTGGTCGCGATGGGCGCCGCCATCCAGGGCGGCGTGCTTCGCGGCGACGTGAAGGACATCCTGCTCCTGGACGTCACGCCGCTGTCGCTCGGCATCGAGACGCTCGGTGGGGTGTTCACGCGCCTGATCAACCGCAACACCACCATCCCCACGAAGAAGTCGCAGACCTTCTCCACCGCCGCGGACAACCAGACGCAGGTGGGGATCAAGGTGCTGCAGGGCGAGCGCGAGATGGCGGCGGACAACAAGATCCTCGGCAACTTCGACCTGATGGGCATCCCGCCGGCGCCGCGCGGCTCGCCGCAGATCGAGGTGACGTTCGACATCGACGCCAACGGCATCGTGAACGTCAGCGCGCGCGACAAGGCCACCAACAAGGAGCAGCAGATCACCATCCAGAGCTCGGGCGGTCTGTCTGACTCGCAGGTGGAGCAGATGGTGCGCGACGCCGAGGCGCACGCCGACGCCGACAAGACGCGCAAGGAGCTCATCGAGGCGAAGAACGAGGCGGACACGCTGCTGTACTCCGCGGACAAGAACCTGTCCGAGCACGGCGCGAACCTGCCCACGGACGTGAAGGACGCCATCACTGGCGCTCAGGCGGACCTCCGCTCGGCGCTGGAGGCTGAGAACCTCGAGGAGGTCAAGGCGAAGATCGAGGCGTTGCAGCAGGCGGTGATGAAGATTGGCGAGGCGCTCAACAAAAACGCGGGCGGCGCGGCGGCGGGCGAGGGCGCCACCTACGAGGGCGAGGAGGTCAAGGAGGAGGAGAAGGAGGAGCAGAAGAAGGAGGAACAGAAGTGATGGCAGCTCGGACGCGCTTTGACGCGCGGAGAGGAGGACACGAGCGCGGGACGCGAGCGCGGCGGTGACGCGCGGCGGTGACGCGAAGCCGCGATGAAACTCGATTCGATCCTTCACCTTTCCTCGTCTACCTCTTCTCCACGACGTACCGCGCGGACTCGAGGATATTGGCGCCCGTGCCGCTCCCCGTGCGTTTCAAGCTCCCCCCGGCGCCTCCCCCTCGCGCCGACGAAGACGCGCCCAGCCCCCCGCCTCCGCTCTCGCCCCCGTCCTCCATCCCCAGGCGCTCGTACGCCGCGCTCTTCCCCGAGAGCTTCGCGCGCATCTGCGCCAAGCCGGCCACCCCGCCCCCCTCCATGGCGCCGCTCACGGACGACGCCTTGCCGCGCCGCAAGCGCTCCGCTCGTTTACTCCGCAAGTAATGCGTCTGGGGGACGCGGTGAAGGGAAGACGGTCGGGTCAGCGAGGCGGTCGTCGAGGGCGCGCGCGATCGATCGGTTTCGTTCGGTCGGAAGCAGAACGGAGCGAGCGCGGACGCGAGGGACGCACCACGTAGAGGAAGAACACCACGATCATGAAGATGAACCCGAGGAGGAGTTGCCCGAGCATGTTGAAGTGGTGCGGCCATTGGTTCGCGTCGCTCACTCTCTGGTTGTCGGGGTGGTTCCCCATGCTGCGCGCGCCACGCAACTGCCAAGAGGTGGTGAAAACGAGGAAAAGTGTGCTTCATGCGAAACCGCGTCTACCCACACGACGAAAAATACAAACATAGCAAATAGTCTCTAAAAGAGGCAAACTCCGAAAATTCAAGGTTTTCTTGATGCGGTTTATGTTTGCTGCTCCGCCGGATTTTGGCAGAACTTTCTGGCTTCTTCCCGCGTCTCACGCGTCGCCAGTGAACCACGATCTCCGTAGCTCAGAGGAAGAGTGGTGGGCCCATAATGGTTGAATAGCTGAATGGGCAACCCACAGGTCACAGGATCGAAACCTGTCGGAGATATCTCTTTTTGTTTTTTTCTCATCTGTTGTGGAGGACGGCGCGTCGGGCCCTCGAGACGCGCGTTCGCGCGCGCGCGGGCCGGCCGTTCCGAGTCGAGACGCGCGAACGACAGGGGGCGTGTCGCGTCGTCGTTCACGTCCACATCTGTCGCCGCGACCGTCGCGTCCTCGCACACACAAAAAAGAATGGTATCAGATGCGTTATTACCAAAGGATATCCACGCCGCCTTTCTATCGCGCGCGCGCGGCTCAGCGGTCCCCGCGCACCTTCTGCGCGAACTTGCTGCTCCCGAGGTCCGCCGAGCCGGGGAAGGCGCCGAAGGTGGTGACGCGCGGGATCTCGCCGCCGCCGCGGATGCGCGCATACTCCACGTAGGGCGGGTCGCGGTCGCCGCCCACGTACGGGTTCCCGCCCGGGATGCAGTTGTCCGTCATGTCCTTGAACTTCTTGATGATGGTCACCGCGGGGCCGGGCGCGCGCTTCCCGAGCTTGCGCTGCGACGCGTACTGGTCAAGCACCGCGCGGTTCGTGCCGTCCTGCGCGGCGAGGTCCACGCCCTTCGCCTCGTCGCCCTTGTACAGGTACGGCGCGAACATGCAGAGCTGGTTCGGGCCGAGGCCCATGCGCTTGAACCACTGCACCAGCTCCTCCGGGGTGGCGTCCGCGCCGGGCACGAGGCCGGCGGGGTCCGCGGCGTCGGCGTCGCGGCGGCCGATGCGCACCTTGGCGCCGAGGTACGGGTTGGTGCCCACGAACAGGAACTCGTAGTTGGGGTCGTCGGGGCCCATCACCTCGTAGTAGTCCTTGGCGAACTGGATGCGCGCGGCGTAGTGGGGCACGATCGCGATGACGTCCGCCCAGGAGATGGGCTGCGTGACCACGGCGTCGATCTTCTTCTTGATGCGCTCGATGGACGCGAAGGCTTCCTTGCAGTCGGCGTTCTCGGGGCGGTCCAGCTCGAAGCGGATGGAACCGTTCGCGCCGTTCTTCTTGCCGACGACGTTGAACGTGCCCGCGTCGTGCAGCGCCAGGCGCATGTACTCGCCGAAAGGCAAATCGACGCTCTCGTTGATGATGGGCTCGATGAACTTCAAGTACTGCTGTTGCGCGCGGCCCTTCTCGCCGCCGTTCGTGAGAGGCGCGCCCTCCTCGCGCGAGATCGGGTCCACCTCCAGCTTGGGCAAGTTTATCTCGCGCTTCGCCTTGACATCGCCTTGGGCGGGGGAGGGGAGCTCGAGGCCGTCGAACATGCCCGCGAACGCGGGGGACGCCGCCGCGAGAGACGCGACGCCGGCAGTCACCGCGCTCAGCGCCTGACGCCGTGTCACCGCGGGCGCGGCGTCCGCGGACGAGGCCTCGTCGCGCGCGGACGCGCGAATCGCGGAGGAGCGCTTATGGGAGACGCGCGCGCGGCCTACGCGGCGCGCAGGCGCGACCGTGAACGCGGCGCCGACGAGAGAGGCGGCCATGTTGCGTGCAGTGTGGCGTGTGCGTGTGCGGTCCGTCGAAAAACGCGCGCGGAGGGCAGTGGGGCAGGGAGGCGCTCGTCCCGATCCCACAGTTTCTCTCGATTGTTGTTACGCACGCGTCCGCACGAGGAGCCTTTCTGCCACTTGCCATGTCCTTCCGCCAATGAGCAAACGCCTCGTGGGGAGGATCTTTATTTCATCGGCAGGAAAACGCGAACCGCTCCGAGCTGATTTCGAAAGCGAAAAAGCACTCGACCGGAACTCGCTCTTCGCGACGGGCACTGCGCTTTTGCAGGAAAGTCGGCATGATGACGTTCCGGTGAGCACTCCTCGCCGCGCGTCACGACAGGTGTAGGCGCGCGTTGCTGCCGCCAGTAGACGCGGAACACACCTTACCGTCACCCTTCGCGTCGGAAAGGCTGAACCATGGCGGCCCTTTGCGCGCACATGGGCGCGTCGCTCGCGGGGAAGGCGGTTTCCGCACGCGCATCGGCGACGAAGAAAACGTGCACGCCCGTCGTGGTGTGCAGGTCCGCGGTGGCGCCCACGCGGGCCGCGGCCGTCCGCGGACGCGCGGGCTCGGTGTCGGGCACGTTCGGCGAACAGACAGGCGCGGTTAAGGCGCGCGGGATGCGTCGGGGCAAGGTACGAGCCGCGAACCCGACGGGAACCAATAACCGCTTTTCGCACGGCGGATAAGGGTCTAGGGTTGCGTGCATTTGATTTTCTTCCGAAGCTCACCGTCCCCGCCGTCCCCTTCCCCCGCGCAGGTCGTCGCCGGAGCGGTGCCGGACAGCTTCACCGGTGTCCCTGGCATGGGCTCCCCTCAGAACGAAGGCCCGAAGGGCTTCCTGGAAATCCTCTTCGGCAAGAACCCCAACAAGGGGAAGGTGCGTCGCCACGCCGAATTCGATTCGGTCGCGCCGCGCGTCGCCGAGCGCGAGCGGACCCGGTCAGTGACGTGACTGACACGTTTCCTCCCCGGAATCACAAACCCCTTATCTATGGTACCGCGCACAGGACTACGCGCCTCTGCAGTTCCGCGTGCTGTCTCTTTTGCCATACCTGATACCGTGCATGGGCGCGATCGCGTTCACGGATCAGGCGTTCATGGCGTTTCCCGCGACATGGAAGGTGGCGATCGCGATTTCGCCGCTGCTGCAGATCTTCTACAGCAACTCTTTCATCCCGTTCGTCACGTTCTTCACGCTGTTCCTGGCGGTCGTGCGCAACGTGAAGCTGAACCACTTCCTGCGGTACAACACCATGCAGGCGATCCTGCTGGACATCTGCGTCATGCTCGCGGGACTCATCATGCAGTACCTCCCGATGTTTGTCACGGTGTCGCGCCTCGGGGACATGCTGGAGGTGTTCACGCTGTGCAACGCGCTCTTCGCGCTCACCTACTGCGCGCTCTGCGTCATGCAGGGGATCTACCCGGAAATCCCCATCATCACCGAGGCGGTGTACGCGCAGGTCAGGGACCAGAACTAGGCGAATAGCAGCGCGAAAACCGTAGTGCGGTGTAGTCAAACCAAAGACCTTCGCTACGCTGTCATTACGAACCTCGCGGATGTTTAAACTCGACTCATCGCGCTTAGCTGGGCGGGGGGTACCGCAACGCCTGTTGCTTGACCTTCCTGTCGTACTCTACCCTGTCGTTGGTGAAGAGCATGTACGCCTCGCTCTGCGCCGGCGACGCGGGGTTGGGCGAGTCCAGCAAATCTTGCACGCCCAGCAAGATCTGTTTCACCGTGATCGAGGGCCGCCAGCCGTCGTCCTCGCTCAGGATGCTCAGGCACACCGTCCCGCTGGGGTAGATGTTCGGGTGGAAGAATCCCTCGGGGAACTTGCACTTGGGCGGTTTCGAAGGGTAGTCCTCGCTGAACTCCATGGACAGAGGGTAGAACCCGAGGTCCCACAGCGTGTCTTTCTTTCCCGGAATCTGGCAGTCCCACTTCAACAAGTTCACGGCGCCATCTTTCCCCGTAGCGGGCCTGGCGAAGAACCCATGCGGGCGATCCTTCCTCCAGACCTTGCGCTCCTCCGCGAGCCGAGACCGAGCGATGCCCGACATCTCCCACCGACGACGCGCGCGCCAGTGCGAGTGGGCGAGTTCGCGCCAAAAAGTTTAAAGCGATCAGCGTCCATCGCGACGTTTAGGCGGATGTCACCAGTTTTCGTTCGAACCCCGTCGCGATCCCAGAACCGGCGGCACGCGCGCGGGGTTCCAGGAGGCTTCTCGGCGCGATGCCGCGCGACATCGTGGCGCTGATGGCGCTGGTGGCGCTCGCGTCGCTCGCTTCCGCGCCGTCCCCCGCGCTCGCGCAGGTCTCGGACCCCGTTCACCACGACCGCGTGGTGACTGGCGGGAACAACAAGTTCCTGGACCGCCAGACGTTGCCCGACACGCACGACGACGACGAGGCTGCGCGCCCGCGGGACGAGTGCCCCGCGAACGTGCGTCTGCGCTGGATGACCGAGGTCTCCAGCAGCGTTTACGCCACGCCCGTGATCGCGGACCTGCACAACGACGGACACAGGCAGATCGTGGTGCCTTCTTTCGTGCACCACCTCGAGGTGCTCGAGGGCGAGAACGGCGCGCGCGCGGGCGGCGCCTGGCCGGCGTTCCACAAGTCCACCGTGCACGCCTCGCCCGTGGTGGTCGATACGCGCGCGCGCGGGCTGGAGATCATGCTGCCCACGTACGACGGGCAGGTGCTGTTCTTCGACCGCGACGGCGACGCGACGCGCCGGCGGCTGACTCTGCCGCCGCTGCCGGTGAAGCGGAACTGGTACGTGCACCTCGCGCCCGACCACGTGGACCACTCCGCGCCCGACGTCGGCGCGGCGACTCGGGAGGCGTTCGCGAGCGGGTTCGGGAAGGCGGAAAAAGAAAACGGGCGAAACGGGCCGACGGCGCGGAAAGGGAGCGCGCCGCGCCGGCGCCTGCTCCGGGCGGAGGGCGTCTTCGAGGCGGAGGACGAGCCCGCGCCCGGCGCGGAGGGCGAGCACGAGTTGACGGCGGAGGCGGAGGCGAGTTTCGCCGTCTTCGGCGACGGGGATGCGTACGCGGAGCACGCGGACGCGTTCGGCGAGGTGGTGCGCGGCGAGGCGAGCGACGCGTCGGAGGACGAAGACGCCGACTACGAAAACGCGTGGCTCGGCGCGGACGGCGAGCCGGAGGGATCCCGCGGGATCCCGCACGGCGACGCCAGGCAGGGCGTCGGCCGCCGCGCGCCGGCGGACCTCGCCGGGTTCGCGGAAGGCGCGCCCGGCGTGGCGCCTCCGACCCAGCGCGCGCGCGCGCGCGCGCCCGGGTGGGAGGACGAGAGCTTCACCCGGCCGCGGTTCACGCCCTCCCCCGGCTCGAGCGCGGACCCGAACGCGGTGCTGGTGGACGCGCACCTGCTGTGCACGCCGGCGGTGGCGGACGTGGACGGCGACGGCCGCGACGAGATCGTGCTCGCGGTTTCCTACTTCTTCGACAAGGAGTACTACGCCAACCCGAGGCACCGCGGGGACGCGCAGATCTCGGGCGTGGACGACCTGGGGAAGTACGTCGCGAACGCGATCGTCGTGGTGGACTACGAGACGCTCGCGACGAAGTGGCGCGCGCACCTCGACCTGTCCACGGATACCGTTTCCTTCCGCGCGTACATGTACGGCGCGCCGACCCCCGCCGACCTCGACGGCGACGGGCGGATGGAGATCGTCGTGGGCACGTCCGTGGGGTTCCTGTACGTGCTCCGAGGCGAGGACGGCTCGGTCGTGCGCGGCTGGCCGAAGCAGATGGGCGAGATTCAGGGCCAAGTCGCCGTCGCGGACGTCGACGGCGACGGCGAGCCCGAGCTCGTCGCCGCCGACACGCGCGGCTCGGTGGCGGCGTTTCGGTTTTCCGGCGAGGAGGCGTGGGAGACGCACCTCGCCTCGCTCATCGCGCAGGGCGTGACCATCGGGGACGTGGACGGCGACGGACGGATGGAGGTCGTCGTAGGCACCAGCTCGGGCGCGGTGCACGTGCTGAGGGGGGACACGGGCGCGCCGTCGAGCCCGTTCCCGTTCCGCACCGGCGGTCGCGTGATGAGCCCGGTGCTTCTGACCAACCTCCGGGGTCGGTCGATGGGCGGTCAGAAGACGTCGGTCGTCGGCCTGACCTTGGTCGTGACCTCCTTCGACGGGTACGTGTACGTGATCGACGGCGCGCGCGGGTGTTACGACGTGCTGGACATCGGCGAGACATCCTACGGATCGCCGCTGGCGGACGACGTGACGGGGTCCGGATCGCTCTCGCTCGTCGTCGCCACCATGAACGGGAACGTGTACGCGTTCGAGAGCGCCGACGCGCCGTACGATCCTCTGAACGCGTGGACGGCCCAGACGCACGCCTCGAACAACGTCGTGGCGAGGGGCGGCGGCAGCACGTACGGCGTGCGGGGCCTCGAGCGGACGTACAGGGACACGCGGGGTACGTCCATCCGCGTCCCTTTTGAGATTCTCGACGCGCGGTTCACGAAACAGGAGCTCGAGAGCTCGAAGCGCGGACGCGGACCGTACTCGGTGACCGTGACCGTGACCGCGCCCGGGTTCGTGCGCGTCGTGAACGCGACGTACGACGCGCCCGGGCGGTACGTCGCGACCCTGGACGCGCCGCGCACGCGGTCGCGCGGGAGAGTGTCGATTCGCGTCGCGGACCGGCACAAACTCTTCGCCGAGGACGCGTACGCCGTCTCGTTCCACGTGCGGTTCTACCGCGCGCTGAAATGGCTCCTGGCGCTGCCGTTCGCGGCGGCGACGGCGGCGGTGATCACGCTGGCGCAGAACGAGGGCATCTCCGCGCGGTTCGCGACGAGCGCGGGGCTGATCGGCGCGCGGTCGGCGCGAGGGCTTCGCGAGGACTGACGTGTGCGTTAGGACGGTAGAAGGATTGGTCGGTTCGAGCGGAACGGACGGAACGGAGTACCATTGCAGGTTTTCACTTCGGTTCTTCATCAATTTCATTCAGAATTCAGGTTTTTCACGCGGCAGTTTCGGTGGCACCGGATGATGCTGGCCACGACGACAACCTCGTTCGCCGCGCTCGGCGCTCCCCTCCCCCCGCGCGCGCGGCGGAGCCGGGCGCGACTCGCGGTCGTGTCGAAGGCGGGCGACGCGAACGAGCTGAGGCCCCCCGCCCCCCCCCGCACTTTGATGCACACGACGAAAGATGGAAAACCTTCGCTCATCCCGACGGACGTGCCTCCACTGCGGAGCGCCGCGGTGGGCATCGGTGGTGCGGTCTGCATCGCCGGATTCGTGCTGTGGCGCATCGAGAGCAACAAGAAGGCGGAGCTTGCGTACTGGAAACAGGTTAACACAGAGCGGAAGGAGAAGGAGGCGAGGGAGACGAAGGAGGAGGCTGAGAGCGAGCCCGCGAGCGAAGAGTAGAACGAAGCGAAAAGTGCTTTTTTCTTCCTAAAACCAAACGCGTGTTCCGCGCGCGTCTCCCGAAGGCTTCGCGCGGCGGTTCCGTATCTCTCGACGCCCCGGGCTCACGCCCTTTATCGGCGGCGAGGTCATGAGGGAACCGCGCGGCAACGTCACCGGGACGGACGGCGGGGAAGGCAGTATCCAGGCTGCTCTCCCTCGCGCCGAAGCGTCCGCGTCGCGGGGACTGCGCGTACGTCACGCGTTTCGGTTTTTTTTACTTTTGAGCTCGTCGTCGAAATTCGGCGCTCGCGGATTTCTCCTCACAGCATCGCCTGGAGCTTGGCCTTGGACTCGCCCGCGCCGGAGCCGTTCCTCTCGACGACGTTCCCTTCCTTGTCCACAAGGAACTTAGCGGCGAAGTTCCAGCTGACGTCACCGGGGTGCTGGCTCTTGAGGTACGCCCACACCGGGTGTGTGTTCGGGCCGTTGACATCGATCTTGTCCATCATGTGGACGCCCTCGCCCTGAAAGTCAAACTTGTCCTGCACGAAGCTCTTGATCTCCGCGTTCGAACCCGGCTCTTGCCTGCCGAACTGGTTGCACGGGAAACAGACGATCTGCAACCCCTGCGGCCCGAGCTCCTTGGCCATCGCGCTCATCTCCTGGTAGTTGGAGCGCGTCGCGCCTCACTTGCACGCCACGTTCGTGATGAGCACCGGCTTTCCCTTGAACGACTCGAACTTGAGCTCGTCGCCGTCGATGGTGGTCGCGCTCAGGTCGTAGAACGCGGACATGGCGCGCGGGGCGAGCGCGGCGCGGCGGGCGGAGCGGGCGGGCGAAGCGCCGCGGACAGACGGCGTCTGCGCGAGGGCCGTCCGGGCGGACAACAGGCTGGCGTGCATCGACGCGCGGGGCAAATGGCGACGCGTCTCACCGCCGACGCGCTTTCGAGGTTTTGCCCTTGCCACGTGGCTGGCGCTCGCGGCCGCGACCTCAGCGCAGCCGCTTCGGTCTCGTCAGCTTTTGTTCCCGAAAACCAACAACGGCGACGAAATCACAGACGGCGCGCGCGCGCGACTACTCGGCCTCGATGGATGTCTCGTGGGTGGCCGACGCGTGGCGCCCCGCGCACGCCTGGGTCGGCGCCTGGGCGGCGTCCGCGCTGTACGTCGGGTCGCTTTACCTGTGGCCCGCGCGGTACCGCGCGCCTCGCGACCACCCCGCGGTGATCCGGCGACGCACCGTCAGCCTGCTCGTGACGTGCGTCGCGTCGTGCGCCCTGCCCTGGGTCGCGCTGCAGGTGGCGCCGCCGTGCGCGGCGGTGCGCGCCGCGGGCGTCGCGCTCCCCGCGACCGTCGCCGAGGCGACGGGCCTCGCCGCCGCCGGCGCGGCCCCCGCCGCGATCGCCAGCCTGTGTCTGTGCGCGCTGCTCTTCCTCGGGCCGCTCGCGCGCGCGGCGCTGGACGAAGGCGCCGCGAGCGTCGCGCGTCTTTTTTCCCAAGCGCTCGCGCCGAAGTCGGCGACGGCGTGGCGCAACCACGTCGTCGCGCCCGTGGCCGAGGAGTGGGTGTTCCGTGCGGTGTGCGTGCCCACGCTGGTGTTCGCCGGCGCGGCGACGGTCGCGCAGGCGGTCACCCTGGCGCCGCTGCTCTTCGGGTCGGCGCACGTCCACCACTTTTTCGAGACGCGCGAGCGGATGGTCGCGGCGGAGAGACGACGGAACCCTGAACGAAATCGCGACGCCGCCGAACGGCGCGCCACCGCACGCGCGCTGCTCGCCGTTTCCGCGCAGTTCGCGTACACGTCGCTGTTCGGCGCGTTCGCGTCGTTTCTGGTGTTGCGAACGGGCAACGCGTGCGCGCCGACGGCGGCGCACGCGTTCTGCAACGCGTTCGGCGCGCCCGACGTCCTCGCCGCGGCGAGGAGCAGGCACAGGACCTTCGTCTTCGCGGCGTACGCGGTGGGCATCATCGCGTTCGCCGCGCTCTTGGGACCGCTCACGGACCCGGCGAGGCATCCCGGGTCGCGCTGGGACGACCTTCTCGCCGTCTCGGCGCGATCGCGGGACGCGCGGCGATGAGAAGGGTCTCGCGCGTATAGATTGATGTTTTAGATTGATGTTTTATTTTTTTCATACGCCGGCGCGAGTCGCGTACTCGCGTACTCGCGGCGCTACGCGCCGACCACACGCGTGTCGCTCGCTCGCTCGCTGGAACGCCACTGGCTAGCTAGGCATACACGCGCTTGAGCTCTTCCGGTATTCCGGGTCGCGTTGCCGCGTCGCCCGCTCCCGTCGTTCGGTTCGTCGTCGCGCCGGGCGGCGCGAAGCCGCCGTCGCCGAGGATGTTGTCCAGCGGCCTGAACCTGGGCGTGGGCACTCGGTCCCAGCGCATCCACTCCCACCCCTCGCACTTCTCAGGCTCCTCGTTGGACGCCTCCACGTTCGCGGCCACCTCGGCGACCATGAACACAGTGATCCAGTGGTTGTCCTCGTCGATGACCGCCTCGGTGGTGTAGCAGTAGGTCACCGGCACGTCGTACAGGGAGATGGCGGTCTCCTCGAGCACTTCGCGTCGCGCGCAGTCGGCCCACGTTTCTCGCCACTCCAGCTTACCGCCGGGAAGCGCGTATTGCCCGGCGCCGTGGCTCCCCTTGCGCTTGCCGATCAGAACCTTGCCCTCCCTGACAATCAGGACGCCCACGCCGACGCGCGGCCAACGCTTCGGCGGTTCGGAAGCCATGCCGGCGCGGTTCCGTGCGCGCGACGGTGTGCCCAAAGCAGGCTTCAGGGAATCCCGCTTGAAAACTCGACGAATTTTTCTCTTCGTTTTCCAAACACGGCGAGGCAGACTCGCATTATTCGGGAGGACGGGCGCTCGCCACTGCGGTCGGCGCGGGCGTCGCGTCGAGGTCCGCAGGTGGGGCGCCATGGACCTCACGGAGGCGCTCCTGAACCGGTACACCAACAGCGTCGTGTCCATCCTCAACGCGGTGCGTGGCCCGGACCCACCGACCGCGCGTCTCGGTCGACCCGCGGTGTCGGTTTCTCGCTCGAGGAAAGCGCCACGATCGTCCCGTCTCCGTCGACGACGCGACCGCCACCGCGGCGCGCTCTCGGGGGACGGACGCGGACCCCGAACGGCGCGCTCGCGAGACGCGCGCGCGTCCAGTCTCGCGCCCCGCTTCGACTCCCGACTTCCGCGCTCACCTCGAACCCCCCACGCTCTCGTCCCTACCTCGCGCGTGAACGAACAACAAACCTCGCGCCTGGTTTTTTTTTCTTTTTTTTCTTCCCACGTCGTCGACCGAATCGAACAGGGCCCCGCGGGCGCCGCGAGCGACCCCTCGTTCGCGCTGGGCTCGCTGAAGGACCTCCTTCCCGCGCTCGCCGCGCTCGCGCCGGCGGGCGCGTCCCGTCTGGTGGACGCGCTCCTGACCTGGTACCACCAGCACCGCAGGGCGGTGGCGGCGCAGACGGGCTCCACTTGGCACGCGCGCGTCCTCGAGCTCGCCTTCTGGCACGCCGCGCACGGCGTTTTGTCGCCGCTCCCGCCGCGCGCGCTGCCGACGCGCGACGTCGCGCTCGTGGCGGACGCCGCGTTCGAGGCCATCCTGAACACCACCGCGCCGGCGCCGCCTTGGGACAAGTGGGGGAGCGACGCGGGGGATTCGCGCGGGAAAGCGATCGACGACGGCGAACGCGGACGGACGGAGATCTCGACGCGCGACGAGGGGACCGACGCGTTCGACGACGATACCGAAACGCGGTATCGCGGTATCTGGACCGAACGCGCCGGCGGAACCGAACGCGCGTCTCGCGATGATGCGTACCCGGACGCGTACGCGAGGAGAGTCGCGCGCGCGCGCGACCCGGCGGCGCCCGCGCGCCTGTGCCCGTCGCCGCCGGCGAGCGAGCTGGCGGCGCGGTGCCTGGGCCTGGCGTCGCGCCACGACCCGGCGGCGGCGGCGGAGAAGTTCGCGCGCGAGCTCGCGCCGAGGACGGAGGGCGAGCACAAGCGCGCGGAGGCGCACGCGGTGATCTACGGCGCGCGGTACCTGCGCGCGCGGGAGACGGCGGGCGCGTCTTCGAGCGCCGTCCGCGTCGGCGGCGAGGCGGACGCGGAGGAGGCGTCGGCGGAGACGTCGGGCGCCGCGCTTCGCGCGGCGGCGACCACGCTCCGGCTCCTGAACCCCGTTTCGTGGGCGCCGTCGCACCGCAAGTCCGACCTGCGGCACGCGCTATGCGCGCTGCTCCGCGGCGCGCTCGCGCCCGCCGCGGGCGCGAGGCTTCCCGAGCGCGCGCCGCCGGAGGCGTGCGCGGCGTGGGCGGAGGCAGTTTCCGAGTGCCGCGCGGACGTCGCCGGGTGGATCCGGAGCAAGGAGAAAAAACACGCCGCCGCGGGCTTGCCTCTTCTAGGCGCGCTGCACGCCGCCGAGGCGCTGTGCGGCGGTGGCTCGGGCGGCGAGGGCATGCACGCGTTCATGGACACCACGCTGCTCAAGGCGCTCCGCGAGGGGAAGCACCGCGCGCCCGCGGTGGACGCGCTGCGCGCGGTGATCGAAGGCATCGCGCCGCCGCTTCCGGAACGCGGGGGCCCCGCGCCCGTCACGCCGCCTCTCCCCGCGGAGACCGGCGCGAGGCTCCGCGTCGCGATGGCCGCCGCGTCGGCGGCGGTGAAGCGCACCAGCCACGCCGCTCCCGCGGACCCGGCGCTCGTCACCGCGGTGACGCGCGCGGTGGCGGCGACGGCGCGCGTGGACCCCCTCCTGGCTGCGGACGTCTTGCTTGACCTGACTCGCGAGGCCAAGGTGAGCGACGCGCTCGCCGCCGGTCTCGCCGCGCTCCCTGACGTCCTCGCGCTGACCGCGAGACGTCCCGCACGGGAGGATCCAGACGGCGTTCCGGAGGACACGATGGAGTCGCTCTCGCGGTCCCTGGCGCGCGACGCGTCCGCCGACGCGAGCGCTGGGTGGTCCGACCGCATCCTCGGGTCCGTCTCGGGCGCGGCGTCGGCGTCGGCGTCGCCGGGCTCGGCGACGGCGGCGCGCGCCGCCGCCGCCGCCGCCGAGACGGCGTCCTCGCTTCCGCGCGAGCTCCGGAAGCGTCTGAGCGGCGCCGCACGCGCGCTTCAGACGGCGAACCCCGCGGACGAAGGCGCGGCGGCCGTAGCGGTGGCGCTCCTGCGGTGCGCGCCGTTCGCCGTGCCCGAGGAGTGGCGCGGCGCGGCGGCGGGCGAAGCCGTGCCCCCGCTGTGCGCGCACCCGCACGCGGCGGTGCGCCGCGCGGCGGCGCACGCCGTGCGCCGCGTCGTCGTCGCGGTGCCCGCGGCGCGCGACACCATCGCGCAGCAGCTCGCGGCGGTCATGCTCCGCGCGCCCACGGGACCACAGGGCAGCCCGGCGGGCGCGCCGGGCGTGTCCATCGCCGACGCCGACGTCGCCGCCGGCGCCGCCGGCGCGCTGCGTGGCGCGTGCGCGGCGTGGCGCCGGGCGCTCGCCGAGGCGAGCGCGAGCGATTCACTCGGGACGCCGGATTCTAAACCCCCCGTTTCGTTCGACGCGCTCAGGCCCGAAGCCGCGTGCCTGCTGCTTCTGTGCAGCCCCTCGGCGCGCGCGCGCGGCGCGGCGGCGGAGGCGCTCGGCGAGGTCGCCGCGCTCTCGCGGGAATGCGAGGGCAGGCTCGTTTCCGTCTCGGGGCGCGAGGACGCGAAGACGAGCTCGCCGCACACGCTCTTCTCGGCGCTCGAGTCGTGCGCGGGCGAGATGCTGCTGTGCGCGCTGGACGGCTCGGAGGGCTTCGAGGAGGCGCAGGCGCGGGGCGGGGCGCTGGAGGCGGCGGCGGCGGCGGCCGCCGCCGCGGGGGGGTTCGCCGCGGTGGCGCGGCACGTGCACGGCAGCGCCTGGACGTCGGCGCTGGGCGTGGTGGCGGCGCGCGCGGCGGCGGCGGCTCCCGAGGCGGCGACGACGGCGCGCGCACAGGCGCTGCAGCGCGTGCAGCTTTCCATGCTGCAGGAGGGCGCGCGCGTCAGGGCCAACGCGCCGCGCGCGCCCACGGACCCGAACGGCGACGCGTTCGAGCTCTGGCGCAACCTCGCGTGCTTCGTGTGCGCCGCCGGCTCGGACCCGGCGGGGGAAAGCTCGGGCACAAACGCGGACGAGAGCTCGGGCACAAACGAGAAGAAACACGCGCCGCACGTGGGGGGCGTTCCCGACAACCCCCTGCTGCTTCCGCACGGGCGGCTGGGCGCGGCGCGCGCGACTCCCCTCGGCGCGCGCGGGTCGCAATCGTCGCTCTTCGCGC
>Ga0181564_10000656_pt1 | contig 30501 bp, 19 predicted proteins | sample 011ome_24_FD_134512 | JGI IMG/M metagenome (GOLD analysis project Ga0181564, IMG submission 134512) | Coastal salt marsh microbial communities from the Groves Creek Marsh, Skidaway Island, Georgia - 011513CT metaG (megahit assembly) | ecosystem: Environmental > Aquatic > Marine > Intertidal... | reverse complement strand
GGTTTGAGCAAGTCTCTGAAATACAACATTTCACGGCGATTTACCAGCATATATGCGGTGGACCAAACCTCGTTGTGGTCCATGGATTTATACTCCAATACAGGATGAATACTTTCTTGGGCCCATTCTTTGAGGTGTATCAGTTGATGAGCACAGGTAAGTGCAGCGTCAGGTCCTCTAAAGTCCCAACAGAGCCAAATCAATTCTTCCATAACTAGTACTTATGAGGCAAAGATAGCGTCCTGACCTTATTATATTTTGCCTTGGATAATTTCTTCAACGATTTCCGGGTTGAGCAGTGTCGTGGTATCTCCCAATCCTTGCGTCTCGCCGGCGGCAATTTTCCTCAAAATGCGCCGCATGATTTTCCCGCTCCGCGTTTTCGGAAGACCAGGGACAAATTGAATTTTATCGAGCTTGGCAATCGGACCTATGTGTTCCGTAATGGCTTGATTGATTTCGCGACTCAGGTTGTCTCGATCTCTGGAGGTGCCAGTGTCTTTAAGGATGATAAAACCGTACAGCGCTTGGCCTTTGATGTCATGGGGGAAACCAACGATGGCAGATTCCGCTACTGCGGGATGTTCATTGATGGCGTCTTCAATGGGAGCTGTTCCCAGGTTATGTCCGGAGACGATGATCACATCATCCACTCTACCCGTAATTCGGTAGTATCCCACTTCATCCCTAAGGGCTCCGTCTCCTGTAAAGTATTTACCGGGAAAGGCGGTGAAATAAGTCTCTTTAAATCTTTGGTGGTCACCCCAGATAGAGCGCGCTATCGATGGCCAAGGAAACGCGACACACAGGCGACCATCCACCTGGTTGTCGGTGATTTCAAGACCGTTTTCATCCACCAACACAGGTTGTATTCCCGGCAAAGGCAATGTGGCATAAGTGGGTTTGGTCGGTGTAATCATAGGTAATGGAGAAATGAGTATTCCTCCGGTTTCTGTCTGCCACCAGGTGTCAACGATGGGACACTTCTTGTTGCCAATATGGTCGTTGTACCAGTGCCAAGCCTCCTCGTTGATCGGTTCGCCTACGGTTCCTAAAATCCTCAAACTCGATAGGTCGTGGGAAGTGACATAATCCAACCGCTCTTTGGCTAGGGCGCGAATGGCGGTGGGTGCCGTATACAACTGGGTGATTTTGTGTTTGTCGATCACATCCCAAAATCTAGAAAAATCTGGGTAGGAGGGAATGCCTTCGAAGAGTACGGTGGTGGCTCCATTGGCCAATGGGCCATAAACGATGTAGGAGTGACCTGTGATCCAGCCGATATCTGCGGTACACCAATATACGTCCTCGCTTTGATGTTGAAATACATTTTTAAAGGTGTAAGCCGTATATACCATGTATCCTGCCGTGGTGTGCAGCATGCCTTTGGGTTTACCTGTCGATCCTGAGGTGTATAAAATAAACAGGGGGTCTTCAGCGTCCATCCATTCTGGAGTGCAGTGAATTTCAGCCACTTCCAGCAGTGGAGCCAACCACTGATCCCGCCCAGGTTTCATGGTTACTTTGTTTTTGGTGCGTTCGACGACCAACACACTTGAGGTACCGGGGCAGTGTTCGAGTGCGTCATCCACAATTCCTTTAAGGTCAATAGTTTTATTGCCCCTGAAAGATCCATCTGAAGTGATCACCATGCGCGCATCGCAATCGTTGATCCTAGTCGCCAGTGCACCGGCAGAAAAACCTGCAAAAACCACGGAATGAACGGCGCCAATGCGCGCACAAGCCAAAACAGAGATAGCCAGTTCAGGGATCATGGGCAAATAGATACATACTCGATCTCCTTTTTGAATCCCTTGACTCTTTAGGACGTTGGCCATTTTGTTTACTCGCTCGTATAGTTGCTGATACGTGATGTGTTGGGCGGGCTCTTTAGGGTCGTTGGGTTCAAACAAGAAAGCGGTCTTGTCTGCTTTGGTATTGAGGTGGCGGTCGATGCAATTTTCTGTGATGTTGAGCTGTGCGCCTTCAAACCATTTGATCTCGGGTTTGTTAAAGTCCCAACTCAATACTTTGGACCATCGTTTGCGCCAGACAAAGTGTTCCTCAGCTACTTCTTGCCAAAAAAGTTCTGGTTGGCGTATGGACTTGCGGTATACCGCGAAATACTCTTCTAAATTTTTAATGTGGTAATTGCTCATAATCCTTGAAATGATGGTAAAAATTAATCAAAAAAATGGGCTTTTTGACCTTGGCGAGTGCACAATGATCGAAATGTGATTACTTTTGATTGAATTGGTTGATGTTTTGCTGTTATAACCCTAAACCTTGCTTTTGATGAACAAGTTGTTGATTGTTGCTTTATCCGCTAGCCTCTTTTCGTTGACGGCCCACGCCCAGGAATCTATGGCCAACGCCAGTCATATCCTCAATAACAATTCAACCCTATACGATAAGTTTCAGCAGGGATATGCCAACGCTAAAGGAACACCCTATATCCAAGAAGAATACACTTTGGCAAGTATTTCTGGACTGACCACCAATTATATGGTTAAGTATAATGCATTCAACGATGAGATGGAGGTCCTGTTGGAATCCAACAAAGTCAATTATGTGCAAAAAGAAAAGGGATTGGTGGTTACTTTAAAAACCAATAACCCAAAGACCTATGTGTGTTTGGGATACCGCGATGATCTAAAAAAGTATCAACTCGGTTATTTTGCTGCAGCTGGGGTGATTAAAGAAGGTAATCTGCTTTTTCTCAGAGAAAAAATCGGTTTTCAAGAGGCTAAACCTCCAAGATCAGGGTATGAACGACCTACTCCTGCCGGATTTAAACAACCTACCTACACTTATTTTGTCTGGGAGTCAGCTGCGGAACAGTTGATTGAGTTGCCCAAAACAAAGACCGGGCTCATTAAAATGTTTCCTCAACGAAATCTAAAAGAATTTTTTAAGTCAGGAACCTATGACTTGGATGTTGCCGAGGATCTGCTCAAAGTTTTAGTATACTGCTACGAATAAAAAAAAGCCCGAAAGGGCTTTTTTTTTATTCAGTATACCCTGAAAAGCACTATTGCCCGACCAGGAAAATGGCGTTGGACAACACCAATTTACCACTTTCCCAAAAGCCCCTGAAAATGGGGTTGTCGGCAAAGTATACCAGGTGACCTCTTCCGATTCGTTCGGTACCAATCACCAAGGACTCAGCCATTTGCTCTTTAATCTTGTATCCAATAAAGCCAGTTCTGTATGCATTGGCTGATTGGATAATACCGGCATTGACTCCATGGTCTAAATAGGCATACCTATTGCTGTTGTTTTTTAAGGTGTAGTAGACGCCTTGGGTGCCGTATCCCAAGGGATGCGTGGTATCCATAGCGACTTGGTAGATGGCTCCAGTAGCTTCATTTGAAATAGCCAAACGCTCCGCTTGTTTATGCGGTGCCAAACGCTCTTTGGCGGCAATTTCATCTGCCCGTTTATCGGCGGTCTTTTTTTGCTCTGCTGTGCTGTAGGTTTTTAGTCCAAAACCTTCTTGATCCACAAATAACCCTAAGGCGCCATCCATAGCGATTAGTTTCCCCCCTGCTTTTACCCACTCAGTGAGTTTTTGTTTGGATCGATCCTGGACAGCACTTCCAAATAAAGAGGGCAGTATAAGGACATCGTATTTGCTTAAATCAGCGCTGTTTAATGATGAAACCTCTAGTTGGGCCAATGGATATTTAAGCTCTTGCTCAAAGAAATGCCAGATTTCTCCATAGTTTAACGATGAGGTGCCAGATCCACCTACCAACGCGATTTTAGGAGCCTTAATGACTCGAATTTCTGGAGATCCAAAATCATTTCCCGAATCTACATAACCCGTTAGAGACGTTTCTAGTTCAACCTGATTTTGGCGAGCCAACTCGATGACTTTTTGGTCAAAATCTTTATGGTGTTGGTTACCGCCTTTGGTGATTAATAAGCTTCCTTGGGGATAGCTTTTTCCACCTACGCTAAATGGGTTTTCGGCATACTTTACCCGAATATTGGCCCGGAGTAATTGAGCTAGAAAGGCAGCGTGTTTGGTTCCTTGCCAGGCAGCAATGTAGGCCACTGGCGTTTGGTCAGGTAGTTGAATATCTTTTTTGGGTATGTTAAATGTACCCTGCCCCACTAATTTATCTTCCGTAGCATAAGCGTTTAGCCCATAGGCATAGGGCATAGACCAACTGGTAATGTCATATGTGATCGAGTCATTCAGTTGAGGATTGGGCTCAAAAAGCACTTGTGTCAACACTGATTTTGGTTGATAAGCACTGATCAATAAATCTTGATCCGATACGGAGAACACGGCTTGAGGTTGACCACTTTGGTAAGCGTACCCTTTAACCCCTGATTTAGATTTAGCTCTTTGGTACTGAATGCCGTTTTTGTCCAACAACGCCAAGAGTTTTTCCAGTTGCGCGGGGTTGCTCTCTCGTTTGATGACAAAACTTTTGTATTTGCCTTTTGGAGCAGAAGTATTTGATTGGAAATAAGTGCTGTACTGTTTGAGTAATTCCTCTTTGTGAATGCTGGTCATTTCCACTGCGGAAAGCGCTGCGGTGTAATGACCTTCAATTCTGTGCGCTAGGGTAACTGTGTCTCCCACTGTGTTGAGCATACCGATTCCCGCTCTTCCGCCGCCACCTTGTTCAATAGTCATCCCAATGGCCCCGTTGTACATAGGATAGGTGTCTCCATAGGCTGGATAGAGAAGGTCAAAACGTTCTTTGGTAAAATAAAAACGACCCATTTGGTCAAAATATTTGGCCGTGTTACGTCCAAACATATCTTGGAATTGATGTTGGTAGGGAGATAGTTGAGCGTGAAGTGGTTCTGCTGCAGGCGCCATGTAAAATGGGTTATCGATTCCTTGCTCGTGAAAATCTAGATGAAGCTGAGGCATCCACTGCTGGTAAAGTTTAAGTCTTTGTTGACTTTCCACCTGAACTTGCCACGCCCAGTCTCTGTTGAGGTCAAATAAATAATGGTTGGCCCTTCCTCCAGGCCAGGGTTCACTGTGCTCCATGGATTGCGGATCCGTCTGCAGAATAGTATTCATTTTTTGGTTGTACCACATCGCATATCGATCTCTTCCATCGGGGTTAATGCATGGATCGATCACCACGACTTGGTCCTTTAGCCAAGACTGAACTTGGGTATTTGACGGATCAGCTAAAGTGTGAAAGGTAGCTATCGCTGCTTCCATACCGACGGATTCATTTCCGTGCACGTTAAAAGACATCCAGTTGATGGGTACCTGAGTAGTTGGATTTCCTGGAATAAGCCCTGAACGTTTTAGGTTGTCAGTTCTGATTTGTTCCAGCCGAGCCATGTTTTCCGCACTGGCCAATACCGCCACGAACAAAGGCCTCTTTTCATTTGTTTCCCCATAGGGTATCAATTTGATATTCGGATTTTGTTCCGCTACTTCCTTAAAATAGTCCACCATTTTGTGGTGTGGAGTGAATCGCTTACCTAATGGATAACCCAAAAACGCTTCTGGAGTGGTTATCTGTGCATGGAGCTTTAATGCGGCCAAACAGGCGATTAAAGCATAACTGATCAATTTTTTCATGATAGAATTTAAGTAACTAAATATAGAAGAAATTTTTGGTGCAAAACAGTTTTAGGGTGGGCGTGAAAACAAAAAACCTCCAACCCATAAGGTTGAAGGTTGCACTTTGTGGAGCCGGAGGGATTTGAACCCTCGTCCAAACAAGCAATTAAAAAGCTTTCTACACGTTTAGTTTTCGATTGGTTTTCGACAAATGTCTGACCGAAAACCGCCCAACATTTGCTTAGCTTCTTTAGTTTTGGACCTCAGTCGAAGCTACTTCGATCCTATGTTGTCTTTGATGGTGCCCCTGGACAAGACGCCGACAACAAGGGCTTCTTAGGGACATCTCGCTTCCCCACCTGGTGGGGACGAGGCTAAATCCTACTGTAATTCAGATTAAGCGGCAAGAGCGTAGTTATTTTCGCCATTTAAAGGTCTGAAAAATGAGATTTACGAGCTGTTTCTCAGCGCTCGACGTGCTTACCCTCCAACTGACCTTGCTGTCAAAACCAACTCGGCCCCTTAGATGGGGAGGCAAAGTTACGAAAAGATTTGTGCAGTGGTGGGATTAGCCGTAAATTAGTGGTATATCCTTTTTTATGATTCGTTTTGGCCTAATTGCCGAGGGCAAATACCCACCTGACCGCAGGGTGGTGCTCACCCCTGATGCGTGTAGAGATTTATTGAAGTATCCTGGAGTGGAAGTCTTTGTGGCTCCTTCCAAACACAGGGCGTTTCCGGATGCTGCCTACGCAGAGGTAGGCGCGCAACTCAGAGAAGATTTATCCACTTGTGATGTGCTCTTGGGTGTTAAAGAGGTTCCAGTGGAGCAATTGATACCGGGAAAAAAGTATTTTTTCTTTTCTCATACCATTAAAAAGCAATCGTATAACAGAGCTTTGCTTCAAGCCATTCTTGCCCAAGGAATTTCTTTGTTTGACCACGAGGTGATTGTCGATCAAAACGGACAGCGTTTGGTGGCTTTTGGTTACTATGCAGGTGTAGTGGGTGCCTACCACGCCATACGCACCTATGGATTAAAACACGGGCTATTTGAGCTGCCCAAACCCAGTGACCTAGCAGACATAAACGCGTTGAAGACGGTGCTGCAGGGAATAAACATGCCGCCTGTGAAAATCGTGCTGACAGGAAAAGGTCGTGTGGGTTCTGGTGCTGCAGAGATACTGGATGCGATGGGCATACTTTGTGTGGAGCCAGAGGAGTTTTTGGTAAACGAATATACCCAGGCCGTGTATACTGCCATTGATGTCTGTTCCTATGTGCAGCTCCATGCGGGATCACCCGTAGACAAACAACATTTTTTTTCCCACCCCGAGTTGTACACCAATAATTTCTTCCGGTGGGCGGCGGTCAGTGATTTATTTATTGCGGGTCACTACTACGGGAAAGGGGCTCCGATGATGCTAGATGTACATGAGCTAAAAAATCCTGACTTAAAAATCTCTGTCATAGCCGATATCAGTTGTGACATCGGTGCTCCAATAGCCAGTACCTTGAGGTCATCCACCATTTCGGACCCTATTTATGGCGTAAATCCTAGCGATATGTCGGAGTGTGATTGGCGCAGTGAGGGCGCTCTTGCCGTGATGGCGGTGGATAATTTGCCTTGTGAAGTTCCGGTAGATGCCTCATCGGGCTTTAGTTTGGCGTTTTCTAAATATGTGTTGCCCGCCTTTTTTGATGGAGATCAATCGGGTGTATTGGCCCGAGCCCAAATCACTACGCCTGATGGAACCCTGACCCCTAGGTTTTCCTATCTAGAGGAGTATGTTGCTGGGAAATAAACCTATCTTTGTCGGCAAAATTTTACCCCTATGAATCTGTCTTTGATCCCTCAACTGAAACACGCGGAAAGCCAACAATTTTTTCTTTTAGCAGGACCTTGTGCCATTGAAGGTGAGGATATGGCCTTGCGCATTGCCGAGCGTATAGTGCAAATCACTGATCGATTGGAGATTCCTTATGTGTTCAAAGGAAGTTTTAAAAAGGCCAATCGCTCCCGGGTTGATTCATTTACCGGGATTGGAGATGAAAAAGCGCTCAAGATCCTAGCCAAAGTCTCCCAAACCTTTGGTGTGCCTACAGTAACGGATATACACGAAGTTTCCGACGCTGCCCTAGCTGCTGAATATGTCGATGTTTTACAGATTCCTGCTTTTTTGGTCAGACAGACCGATCTAGTGGTAGCTGCCGCTGAAACAGGAAAAGTAGTTAATCTGAAAAAAGGACAATTCATGAGCCCTGAGGCCATGAAGCATGCGGTTCAAAAAGTTTTGGACAGTCAAAACATTCAAGTGATGGTCACTGATCGCGGTACCATGTTTGGGTACCAAGATATGATCGTAGATTTTAGAGGAATTCCTACGATGCGTCAATACGCTCCTGTCGTGTTGGATGTGACCCACTCTTTGCAACAACCCAACCAATCCAGCGGGGTGACCGGAGGAAGACCCGAGATGATTGAAACCATTTCCAGGGCAGGTATTGCCGCTGGAGTTGACGGCCTGTTTATCGAGACACATTTCGATCCAGCCAATGCCAAAAGCGATGGGGCAAATATGCTGTCTCTAGATCTTTTAGAAGGGTTATTGACACGCTTGACTGCCATCAGATCTACCATTGTTAATTTCTAAAAATCAGGTAGTTAACAGCCTTGGCGTTAATTTAACCTCGGCCCGAGGATCAATCGAATATTTAAAGCTATATTTGCGCGCCCTTAGCGGGTATAACCCTATTTTTTATGTCATCAGTTAAAAACATTGCGATTATCGCCCACGTTGACCACGGTAAAACTACTTTGGTTGACAAAATCATGCACCATTGCCAGTTATTTCGTGAAAACGAACACACTGGTGAGCTTATTTTGGACAACAACGACCTGGAGCGTGAGCGCGGGATTACCATTGTATCTAAGAATGTTTCTGTAACCTATAAAGGAACTAAAATCAATATTATTGACACCCCTGGTCACGCGGATTTTGGTGGCGAAGTGGAGCGTGTACTCAACATGGCCGACGGAGTATTGCTGTTGGTTGACGCATTTGAAGGTCCGATGCCACAAACGCGCTTTGTACTGCAAAAAGCGATCGATCTAGGTTTGAAGCCCTGCGTGGTGATCAACAAGGTGGATAAAGAAAACTGTACGCCAGAAGAAGTGCACGAAAAGGTTTTTGACCTGATGTTTGAACTGGGTGCTGAAGAATGGCAACTTGACTTTCCAACCGTGTACGGTTCAGCCAAAAACAACTGGATGAGCCATGATCCAAAAGTAGTGACCACCAACATTGAGCCTTTGCTCGACATGGTGCTCGAACATGTGCCTACATTTGAAGCTAAAGAAGGCAATACACAAATGCTGATCACGTCACTGGACTTCTCCTCATTTACTGGGAGAATTGCCATCGGTCGTTTGCAGCGCGGTAGTTTAAAAGAAAACCAACAGATCGCTTTGATCAAAAGAGATGGTAGTATCATCAAATCAAGAATCAAAGAGTTATTTACGTTTGAGGGCTTGGGTCGTTTCAAGGTAAAAGAAGTGCAAACAGGAGACATTTGTGCTCTTGTAGGTCTTGAAGGCTTTGAGATTGGAGATACTGTGGCTGATGTAGACGCTCCAGAACAGTTGAAGACTATCGCCATTGATGAGCCTACGATGAGTATGCTCTTTACCATCAATGACAGCCCATTCTTTGGTAAGGACGGTAAATTTGTTACTTCCAGACACATCAAAGAGCGCTTGCAGAAAGAGTTGGAAAAAAACTTGGCCCTCCGAGTAGAAGATACAGACAGCGCCGACCGTTTTATGGTCTTTGGCCGCGGTGTATTGCATCTTTCGGTGTTGATTGAAACCATGAGAAGAGAAGGATATGAACTTCAAATCGGTCAGCCACAGGTAATTATCAAAGAAATTGACGGCGTAGCCTGCGAGCCAGTAGAGCATTTAACCATTGATTTGCCTGAGGAGGTTTCCGGACGTGCTGTTGAATTTGTTTCGATGCGCCGAGGAGAAATGACCTCGATGCAGTCCAAAGGTACCCGCATGATTTGTGAGTTTATCATCCCTTCAAGAGGGATTATTGGCCTGAGAAATCAATTGTTAACGGCTACTGCAGGAGAAGCGATTATGGCCCACCGTTTCTTGGAGTATCAACCGCTTAAAGGAGATATCCCACAACGTCAAAATGGATCTTTGGTCTCTATGGAACAAGGAAAAGCTATTCCTTATTCTATAGACAAATTGCAGGAACGAGGGAAGTTTTTTATCGATCCAGGCGAGGATATCTATGAAGGCCAAGTGATCGGCGAAAACTCTCGCGGTGATGACATGACGGTGAATGTAACCAAGACCAAGAAGCTGACCAACGTTCGCTCTTCAGGTGCGGATGATAAAGCCAAGATTGTTCCCGCGGTGAAATTCTCTTTGGAAGAAGCCTTGGAATATATCCAAAAAGACGAATACGTAGAAGTGACTCCCAAGAACTTGAGGTTGCGCAAAATTTACTTGACTGAAAATGACAGAAAACGATTTAAAATCGTTTAACTAACTTGTTATATTTACTAAAAAAGCCACCTATCAGGTGGCTTTTTTTTAATGAATCACAGGCCTTCGCGGATCAGTTCCGGAAATTCCCGGAGGTAGGCTGCTGCTGCGGCGCCAATAATTCCTGCCTGATTTTGCAAAACGGCAGGGACAATAGGGACATTGCATTTGATGAAGGGACTGAACTCTTCCCACTCTTTAGAAATTCCACCCCCTAAAATAATCAGATCTGGTGGGCTGATCAACGTGACATAATGCAGAAATTTATTGAAGCGCTTAGCCCATTCTTTGTAGGAAAGACCCTCATTTTCTCGGGCAGCACTAGAGGCCCAGGACTCTATTTTTTTGTGTTTTTTGTAGGGGATTTGCCCCAGTTCAAAGTTGGGAATTAGCTTTCCATCTAAAAATGCACCACTGCCCAATCCGGTGCCTACCGTAATGGTGATAATAAATCCCTTTTTGCCTTTTCCTACGCCGTAATCCATAATGGCACAGGCTGCTGCATCCGCATCGTTGATTACCGCACAAGGTAGTCCGGTGTAGGATTCAAATAATTTTTCAATGTTTAGTCCAACCCATAGTGGAGACAAATTGCCAGGACTCATGCAAACGCCATGTTTGACAATCGAAGGAAATCCAACGCCTATCAGTCCTTGGTAGTGGAAATGTTCCGCGATTTGCTTTACCACTTCAGCCATAGAGTCTGGGGTGCGTTCAACTGGGGTGGGTATTCTATATCGTTCAGTAGTCAATTGACCGGTGCGCACATCGACAAGTGCTCCTTTAATTCCGGACCCACCGATGTCTATTCCAAGTCTAATCATTTATACACTTTTTTGTTGGACTTCAAATACTGTTCCGCGGTTGCATTTCAGCGTTTTGAAGGTGTATTTTAATATGAGGGCGTAATCGTGTGTAGCCATTAAAATGGTTCTTCCAGAGGCGTTTAGCTCCAAAAGCACTTTCATGACATCCACGCTGGTCTCTGGGTCTAAATTACCTGTGGGTTCATCTGCAATGATCAACTCAGGGTCATTGAGCAAGGCGCGAGCTATAGAGATTCTCTGTTGTTCGCCCCCAGAGAGCTCATGGGGAAATTTAAATCCTTTGGTTTTCATACCTACTTTGTCTAGGACTTCATGGCTTTTTTGCTCAATTAATCCTTCGTCTCTCCATCCAGTAGCGCGAAGTACAAACCGCAAATTTTGGAAGACTGATCTATCGGGCAGCAGTTTGAAATCCTGAAATACAATGCCGATTTTTCTTCTTAGAAATGGGATTTGTTTTTCCGTCAAACTAGGTAAGTCAAATCCTACGATTTGGCCCTGACCTTGAGTAAGTGGTAATTCCCCGTAGAGGGTTTTCATCAGAGAAGATTTTCCACTGCCTGTTTTACCAATCAGGTAAACAAATTCACCAGGGTAAACGGCGACATTAACTTGACCCAAGACCAAGTGTTGTTCTTGGAAAATATCTGCTTTTTCTAGGCTGAGTACGGGATTTTTCATAAGTAAATACATCGCTAAAGGTAGCAAGTTCTTTTTAATTCGTCCCCGGTGTGCCGCAAATTTATTTATCTTTAAACAGTTGTTTTTTTCTGAGAAACAACGGTCAATTACCTGAAAATATATGGCTTTAAAGCGATCTAATCCATTGATTTATTTGTTGTTGTGTTTTTTTTGCACTGTTGGTGTATCCGCGCAACAACAACCAACATCGTTTCAACTACATCAAGATGCCTTGGGGTATTATGAGTTAGGACAGTGGGGTGCAGCAGCGCAACTGTGGTCCGACTTGTTGACGAATCATCAAGGGCTTGATTTCTTGTCGCGACAAAATATGGAACGATATTATTACCAAGCTGCATTACTTCAGGGTCGAGCTGGGGCTGAAAACGATTTAGTTCAATGGCTGGCCAAATACCCGAATGTTCCTGGAATACAAGAATCGCTGTTGGTGCTCGCCGATTACGCCTTTGGCCAGGGAGATTACAGCCAGAGCGCTGCTCGCTATAAACAAGTAGGTCGTGATTTTTTGCATCGTCCAGCCTATCTAAAGCAGGTGTATCAAGAAGGTTTTTCTTTGGTGGCTGTCGAAGATTTTTCTGAGGCAATCATTTCTTGGCGGTATTTAGCAGATCATGAATCTTGGAAGGATTCTGCCCGTTTTTATCTGGGTTATATCGCCTACCGCACTGATTCCTGGGAGGAAGCTTTGAACTACTGGAACCATCCTTTTGTTGATGCCTCGCTCAATCAGCGATCGGAATACTTAAAAACAGATGTTTATTTCAGGAAGAAGGAATACAGCAAAGCCATCAGTGTGGCTCAACAATTGTATGCTCAAGTATCCTCGTCCCAAAAAGCTTCCTTGGACCATATTTTAGGCCAATGCTATTTTGAATTAGGTCAATACAGTCAATCCATTCCCTATTTATCCAAAACAGTTACTCAAGAACACAATACCCCTACGGATCAGTTTAGACTGGGTTATGCGTATGCTCAAACAGAAAGCCATGATTTAGCTGTTGAGGTATTGAACAAAATAACAGATGCTTCGCCTGATGTAGCTCAATCTGCCTGGTATCAGTTGGGTCAAAGTTATTTAGAGCTGGAAAAAAATACTGAAGCAAGGCAAGCTTTTGGACAAGCCTCAAAAATTGATTTTTCACTCCCGCTACAAGAACAGGCCTGGGCTGCTTACGCCCAGTTAAGCGTTGATTTGGGTAACCCCACCGAAGATGTGCTCTCGCTAGTCAATGATTTTATCAAAAATTTTCCCAACTCGACGCGTAGGGCAGAGTTGGAGTTGCTTCAATTGAAGTTGTACGTGCAAAGGGGTATGTGGGAAGCTGCAGATCAGTGGATTAACCAACACCCAAAAGGTGCGCCGGCACAAGAGATGCAGTATTTGATGTACGCTAAAGGATACCAGGCCTATCAAAAGGAGCAATGGAGCCAGGCGGCAGATTTTTGGAAAAAGGCTTATGATTGGTTGCCAAAGTCGCTTTGGGGAGCAAAATCGCTGTACTGGTCTGCTGAATCGTTACTGGCAGATTCCTCTGGAAAATCTGCTTGGGATCTCGTACAACAGTTGGAAAAACACCCGCTCAAAAACCAGGCAGTTTCTGAGGAAAATCAACAATACCAAAGAGGGTATGCGGCATTTTCTACCCAACGATGGAAGGCTGCCATTGAGGCGTTCACTTGGATCACCAATCATCGTCAGTCAAATGATTACAGACAGACGGACGCGTGGAATAGACTAGCGGATGCCTATTGGATGAATAAGAATTATGCCCAGGCAGCTAAAGCCTATACCCATTTGAGAGAGGTTAGACGCGATCGATCCATAGAGGTAGGTCTACAACTCGCACGAAGTTATGGATTGATGGGGGAACTCGTCCAACAAGCCTCCGTATTGGAGGGACTTGTTCGGGAACACAACGGTACCGCTTCATCTTTTGAGGCTCGATTTGAGTGGGGGCAGACGCTGATCTTGGGGGGGAAGTCTAAGGAAGCGATGGATGTATTGGATGTGCTCATCAAACAACCTATTTCTACACCGTTTAGATCACAAGCCATGATGCGTCAATCATTGTTGCTCTACAATGAGTCGAATACCGAATCTGCGTTGACGATGGTCCAAAAGATAGCCCAGGAGTATCCGCGAACTCAAGTAGCCATGGAAGCCATCGGCTTGGCTAAACGTATTTATATAGAAGAGACCAACGTGGAGGCTTACACCGAATGGGTTGCCACCTTGGGTTATGTGCACCCAGAAGTTCAGGAGTTAGACCAAGCTAGTTATGATGCGGCTTCCAGCGCCATGGCCAAACAAAAATATGCTGAAGCCGCTCGGGCATTCTCAGATTACCTAAAAAGATATCCCCAGGGGATGTATGTGAAAAGTGCTTCGTGGTCCTGGGCGCAAGCCCTGGAGAAATCCGGAGCACTCGACAATGCGATGGAGGTGTATTACCGAATCAGTCAAGAAGACATAGAACGAAAGGAACAAGCTTTGACTAAATATGCCACCCTAGGTATTAAACGTTTCGGATACAGCCATCCTCCTGTCATTGAAGCGCTTAAACGCATGGATGAATGGGTAAAAGATGCAGATCAGACCTCCTGGGTGAAATATCATTTGTTGCGTTGGTCGATCGATCAAAAAGATTGGTCTAAGGCGGTGCACTATGCTGATTTCCCATTCACCAAAAAAGTCCCAGAGCGGGTGGAACAGGATGTGTTGTGGGCGCGCGCGCAAGTAGCTTTGGCGGAAAAAAATGATTTGGAAGCAGAAAAGTTACTCACACAGTTATCCGGTACGTGGATGGGTGAGGTAGGGGCAGAGGGAACCTATCACCTAGCCAGAATTGCCCACCAACGAGGTGATTGGTCCGCATCAAATCAGTGGATTGAAAAACAATCATTGGCCTTTTCCGATTATCCTTACTGGTCGGCCCAAGGTTTGTTGTTGATGGCAGAAAATTTTAAAGCTCAAGGTGACTGGTTTCAAGCCTCATTTATTTGGAAATCAATGGTAGCGCACTACACTGATTTTCCTGTTTTGGTAGAAAAGGCTCAAGCTGCTTTGGACCAAATGCCTGTGGAGGGTAATGAACCATTGAATAATTAATGTATGAAGTATTCTATTTTTTCCATCATATCATTTCTGGCTGTTCAATTCATTTGTGCTCAATCAGTAGATAGTCTCGGCATTCAACAGCTAACCGTAGTCAAATCGTTTGATCCGGCAACGGCTGCAGCTCAAAAATTGAAAGATCAACCTTTGTGGGATTCTTTGCCCAAAGCCCGTTCTGGGGGAAAGTACACGTACCCCAGTTTTGGATTAGGTCCTGTATGGGGATCAAAGCAAGCACACCAACTACCTCCATTGACCCGAAAAGCACACGATGTATACCGTTATTTTGCTTCTCTTGAAGGGGGTAATTTGAAGGGCTATGGGGCGGAGTTTGGACTGAACACATCGCTGAGCAGACGAACTGATTTCGGTATAATCACGGGTATCAGCGGAGCTGAAAGTGATTTTACTGATTTTTTTCAAGATCCTTTTTACAGAAATGCGCGCCTAGTTGCCCAAGCTCAGTCATCTTTAAACGGGGCTTTGTTGTCTCAAGGCTTAACGGTGAGCAGCGATGCATTTAGTTATTACGGATACCAAAAACAGCACGAATTGATGCAAACCAGTTATCAAATGGTTTGGCCGATTGATTTAGCTACTCGATTTCAAACGCTGAATGTCCATCAACGTGTACAGTTTGATCAAGGCACCCTCCAAGAGTTGGCTTGGGAGGGATCTCGGGTAGGAAATTTGTTAGGGTTTAGAGAGACTAAATTTATGGCTATGGGCCGGGGCAGTAGCTCTTTGCTGGCGGGTGATTTGGAGATTTCTGGAAGGGCTCAAGCGATGTGGGTGCATAGGTCAGAAAACGCCCTGGATCAATTTGATCCCCAAGGATCAGGCTATAGATTAGGATTAGTAGATTGGTCTACGGCCTATGTGTTCCAAGCTGAGGAAATCGATTACCGTCTAGGGGTCAAAGGCGCCTATCACGCACAAGCGGGGAGTGATCGGGTATATGTTTTTCCCAACTTGGTGGCGGCTTATCAAGCTCCATCAGGTGAATTTCAAGGTGAATTTTCCCTGTCCGGAGGTATGGAAAGCCCTGATTTTAATTCGTTGCGTCAAATCAACCCTTGGCTTTCTGCCAATCAATTGATTCGGCCATCGAGAACAACCTACAGTGTACAGGCATCAGGTGTCTGGTCCCCCAACGGTTCACTTCAGTTACAGGCTACGCTCTACACGGATCAAGTAAATGATCGCGCATTGTTTGCACTGAATCCATTAAATTATTTTCGGTCAACCCCGGACGCCTTGGGCAATAGTTATCAGGTAGTCTATGACCAAGTGACGACCTCAGGATTAGACTTATCCGCCTATTGGTCACCGATTTCTGCATGGAATATCCGTCTGGATGGCGGATGGAGGCATATGGTAACGGATCGATGGACTAAAGCATGGAACATACCCACGGCCTACTTCAATACTCAATTAGAGGGGCGCTTTTTAAAGCGCTGGTTTTGGGGGGCACAAGGGCAATGGATGAACAATAGATATGACCAATTCACGCAACTGGTTCAATTTATTCAACCGGGATCCTATCCAAGTTCACTCATAGAACTTCCCGGTCGATTTATCGCTCATACTCAGTTTAGGTATTCATTCCGCGACCAATGGAATTTTTCTCTAAAAATCAATAATCTTTTCCAACAATCTCAAACACCTTGGGCTCAATATCCTGAAATGGGTCGAATGGTTTTGTTGGGTGTCAATTATCAGTGGGACCGTTTTAAATTTTAATGAGATGCGATTAAACATAGTTACTTTGGCGATGAGTTTGATACTCACAGCGTGTTCTACTAAAGAACGTGCGGATTTATTGGTGTATAATGCTCAAGTATATACCGCCGATGAACAAAGCAGAGTAGTTGCTGCATTCGCAGTGAAAAACGGAGTGTTTGTTGCCGTTGGAGATGAGCAAACGCTGCGGAAAACGTATTATTTTGACGCCGAGCAGGACCTGAAAAAACAAACTGTTTTGCCTGGACTTATCGACGCTCACGCCCATTTTTATGGACTCGGTTTGTTTTTATCCGATGTGGATCTAGTGGGTACGCAAAGCGAGCGGGAGGTTTTGGACCGGCTGCTAGCTACTTATCCGGCCCATAGCAAAACGGCTTTAATCAGAGGTAGAGGTTGGGATCAAAACGATTGGGATTCTGGAGTTTTTCCCCATAAATCTCTTTTGGATTCATTGTATCCCGATACTCCTGTCGTGTTGGAACGCATAGATGGTCACGCGTATTGGGTCAATCAAGTGGTCTTAGATCTCGCTGGGATTAATGCGCAAACCAATGTTGCCGGTGGTTTTGTTGTCATGGACTCAGGGGAACCTACAGGTGTGTTGATCGATGGGCCGATGTCTTTGGTTGATGCTGTTTTGCCCCAAAAGTCTAGAGAGGACCAACAAACAGCCTTGTTGATGGCTCAAACAGAGGTGTTGTCCTACGGAATAACTGCGCTTTCTGATGCAGGATTAGATCGACAAGTAATTGAATTAATGGATCAAATGCATCAGCAAAATGACTTACACCTGCGCATTGATGCCATGATTTCAAATACTCCTGAAAACTTAGCGTATTATTTACCCAAAGGTGTTTATCTCACTCCCAAGTTAAGGGTAGGAAGTGTGAAAGTGTATGGAGATGGGGCCCTTGGATCTAGGGGAGCAGCTTTAAAACGCCCTTACGCAGATTATCCCGGTCATTTTGGCGCTATGGTTACTCCAGTAGATGCCATAGAACAGTTAGCTCAACGAATAGCCAAAACCGATTTTCAAATGAATACGCACGCTATTGGTGATTCGGCCAATGCCGTGGTTTTAAACGCTTATCAAAAGGTGTTGGCCGATAATCCAGGTAGAAGGTGGCGTGTAGAGCACGCGCAAATAATTGATGGAAAAGATATACCCTCTTTTTCAAGGGACATTATTCCCTCCGTACAACCTACCCATGCAACTTCTGATATGTATTGGGCGGAAAAAAGATTAGGACCTGAGCGCATGAATGGGGCTTACGCTTATGCTCGTTTGCTAAAACAATCAGGCATTTTGGCCTTGGGTACTGATTTTCCTGTGGAACAGGTCAATCCATTTTTGACCTTTTATGCGGCCACCACCAGACAAGACACTTCTGGATGGCCTGAAGGCGGTTTTTTACCTGATGAGGCGTTATCGCGTACCGAAACTCTATGGGGCATGACTCGTTGGGCGGCTTATGCTATGTTTCGCGAACAAGAGATTGGAAGTATAGAAGTAGGAAAGCGCGCAGACTTTTGTGTGTTGGATCGAGACATAATGGAGGTAAGGCCTCAGGATATTCCTCAGACTAAGGTGCTCGCTACGTTCATCGATGGACAAAAAGTCTATTAAAAAAACAAAGCCACCCTAAGGGTGGCTTTGAAAAAAAAACCAAAAAAAACTTACATTTTGATATCTAGTGAAACTCTAGTGGTTCCCCATCCAAGGTGGAGGGTACCAGTTTCAGAAAATACGATGCTAAAAACATCTAGAGATTCATCGGAAGTTGTGGCAGGAGCGGTTACTCGAGCTACGTCTTTTTTAGGGTCGTAATTGTATGTGCCCCATTGGTCGGCGTCTTTATTGAAAATAATGGTCCAGTTTTCTTTTCCAGGAATGGTAAACAATCCATAACGGCCTTTGGGAATTGTTTTACCTTGTATTTTAAGATCTTTCGTGAATTCAATCACCGTGGCTTCATTAGCTCCAGTACGCCAAACTTTGCCCTCAGGGGCCAGAGTTTCTAGATTTCTGTTGTTCAGTTGAGGTCTTGAATAGTATATACGCACATTGCCTTGTGCACCAACAAAAGCGGCCAAATCCATGGGGGATTTATCTAGAGGCTTAAATTTTTGGGACCAGGCAGGTGAACTGATAGCAAATGCGGCACATAAAGCCCAGGCAAATAGATTGTTTTTCATGATGTGTAATGATTTATGCTAAAATAAGGGATAAGTGCACGCTATGCTGCTTTCAAAATGTTAGTATTTTCCTAAATTTTATGATTAAATATGTTATTTGAAGCTATTCTTTTCAATTTTATATAAAAATGTAAGTAATTATTATAATTTGTTTTATAATCATAAGTATAAATAGATATTTGCCTTCTAAATTTTAATAATTATATTATGTGTGGCATTGTATGTGCGTTCGATTTGAAACAATCTTCTGATCAATTGCGTCCTCAGTTGCTGGCTATGTCGAAACAACTCAGGCATAGAGGCCCAGATTGGAACGGAATTTTTGATCATCCAAAAGCAGTGATGGCTCATGAGCGTTTAGCTATTGTCGATCCTGCTTCCGGAAAACAACCCTTATTAAGTCCCGATGGGCAGTTGATTCTTGCTGCCAATGGCGAAATATATAATCACCAATCGCTGAGAAAACAATTCGAAGGAAAGTATTCGTTTCGCACTGCCTCAGACTGCGAGGTGATTTTGGCTTTGTATCAAGAAAAAGGTCCTGCATTTTTGGATGAGTTAAATGGTATTTTTGCCTTTGCGCTTTATGATGTTTCCAGAGACGCTTATTTTATTGCTCGCGATCACATGGGGATTATTCCGCTGTATATGGGCTGGGACAAACACGGAACCTTCTTTGTGGCTTCTGAATTAAAAGCATTGGAGGGAGTTTGTACTAAAATCGAGTTATTTCCTCCAGGTCATTATTACTACAGCACAGAACAGGGGCTTAAAAAGTGGTATCAAAGAGAGTGGACTGAATTTGAAGCAGTCAAAAACAACGAGACTTCTATCCAGGCGCTTAGAGAGGGATTAGAGGCTGCCGTGCATAGACAGTTGATGTCAGACGTTCCTTATGGGGTGTTGCTGTCCGGTGGGTTGGATTCTTCGGTTACTTCAGCCATTGCAAAAAAATATGCTCAAAAACGGATCGAATCCGGTGATCAAGAAGAGGCTTGGTGGCCACAATTGCACTCTTTCTCTGTGGGTTTAGAGGGTTCTCCTGATTTGGCAGCAGCGCGAAAAGTAGCCGACCACATTGGTACCATTCACCACGAAATCAAGTTCACCATCCAAGAGGGATTGGATGCCATAAGAGACGTGATTTATTATTTGGAGACCTATGACATCACTACTGTGCGCGCTTCCACACCGATGTATTTGATGGCTCGCGTGATTAAATCCATGGGAATAAAAATGGTGCTTTCCGGTGAGGGGGCTGATGAGCTATTTGGAGGCTATTTATATTTTCACAAAGCACCTTCCGCCAAAGATTTTCATGACGAAACAGTGCGCAAATTAGATAAACTGCATATGTATGACTGTTTGCGGGCCAATAAGTCACTTGCTGCCTGGGGTATAGAGGGTCGTGTGCCCTTCTTGGATAAAGAATTTATGGATTTAGCTATGCGAATCAATCCTGAAGACAAAATGATTAAGGACGGTCGTATGGAGAAATGGGTGATTCGAAAAGCGTTTGAGGATTATTTGCCAGAATCAGTTGTTTGGCGCCAGAAAGAGCAGTTTTCAGACGGTGTGGGGTACAGTTGGATCGACACGTTGAAAGAAGTGGTTGGTCGTGAAGTAAGTGACGAGCAGTTAGCTAACGCTCGATTTAGATTTCCGGTTCAGACGCCAACGTCCAAGGAAGAGTATTATTACCGAAGTATTTTTGAATCTCACTTCCCTTCAGAGGCTGCTGCTTTGTGCGTGCCTTCAGTTCCTTCAGTGGCCTGTAGCACCCCGATTGCCTTAGAGTGGGATGAAGCCTTTAAAAACATGAATGATCCTTCTGGGCGAGCTGTGGCCAAGGTTCACGAGGATGCTTATAATCAGTAAGTTAAGTGCGTTTGCTTGCATCATTAAAGACGGTCCTCGGGCCGTCTTTTTTTTCACAGTTTTTTGTTGATAACTTAAGCGGGGGCAAGTGTGTATAAAACCTTGATTTCACAAGGATTCCTTATATTTGTTTGTTTGTGAAAACAACAATTTTTATTGCCAATTTAAGTGATTAATCCATGAGTGAAAAACTAAATCCAAACACCTATTCAGCGGATAGTATCCAGGCCCTCGAGGGTATGGAGCACGTGCGCATGCGACCTTCGATGTATATCGGTGACGTGGGCCCAAGGGGTCTTCATCACTTGGTCTACGAGGTGGTGGATAACTCGATTGATGAGGCTATGGGGGGGCATTGCGACTCCATTCAGGTCGTGATTAACGAAGATAATTCGGTATCGGTCACCGATAACGGACGAGGTATCCCTGTAGGGTTACACAAAAAAGAAGGTGTTTCTGCACTGGAGGTCGTGATGACCAAAATTGGTGCCGGTGGTAAGTTTGATAAGGATTCGTACAAAGTGTCTGGCGGATTGCACGGTGTGGGTGTTTCCTGCGTCAATGCATTGTCTAAACACTTGAGAGCCACGGTGCGCAGAGAAGGAAAAGTATGGGAGCAAGAATATCAATACGGTAAGAGTTTATATCCGGTAAAAACCATAGGGGATTCTGACGAAAATGGGACCACGGTGACCTTTTGGCCTGATGAAACCATATTTACCCAAACCACTGAATTTAGCTATGAAACACTAGCTAATCGAATGAGGGAGTTGTCATTCTTGAACAAGGGCATTCGCATATCCTTGATGGATAAAAGAGCCAAAAACGAACAGGGTGAATTTTTATCCGAGGTTTTCTATTCTGAAGAAGGCTTAAAGGAGTTTATCAAGTTTCTGGATGGTAATCGGGAACAACTCATCCATTCGGTCATCTCCATTGAAGGAGAAAAGCAGGGAATTCCTGTAGAAGTGGCGATGACCTACAACACCTCGTACACCGAGAATGTGCATTCCTATGTCAACAACATCAACACGCATGAGGGAGGTACTCACTTATCTGGATTCAGAAGGGGGTTAACCACCACACTGAAAAAATATGCGGATAACTCAGGAATGTTGGATAAACTGAAGTTTGATATCGCTGGAGATGATTTTCGCGAAGGATTAACCGCCATCATCTCTGTCAAAGTAGCTGAACCTCAGTTTGAAGGTCAAACAAAAACCAAGTTAGGAAACCGAGAGGTTACGGCTGCAGTGAGCCAAGCGGTTTCTGAAATGTTGGCTGATTATCTGGAGGAACATCCTGATGATGCCCGCATCATTGTCCAAAAAGTGATTTTGGCCGCCCAAGCGCGTCACGCAGCCAACAAAGCTCGTGAAATGGTGCAGCGAAAAACGGTCATGAGCATCGGCGGTCTTCCGGGAAAATTGTCCGACTGTTCGGAACAGGATCCCAAGCTTTGTGAAGTGTTTTTGGTGGAGGGTGACTCTGCAGGAGGTACGGCAAAACAAGGAAGAGATCGAAATTTCCAAGCCATTTTGCCGTTGCGCGGTAAGATTCTCAATGTGGAAAAGGCGATGCAGCACAAAGTTTTTGAGAATGAGGAAATTAAAAACATCTATACGGCACTTGGGGTAACCATCGGAACCGAAGACGACTCCAAAGCACTGAATTTAGATAAGTTGCGCTATCACAAAGTAGTGATTATGTGTGATGCGGACGTTGACGGTAGTCACATCGAAACGTTGATACTTACCTTCTTCTTTAGGTATATGCGTGAATTGATAGAAGGAGGGCATATTTATATTGCGACACCACCGCTTTATTTAGTTAAAAAGGGAGCGCGTAAACAATACGCTTGGGATGACAAAGAACGCGACGCTATAGCAGAGCAATTCGGAGGAGGAGTATCGATTCAGCGATACAAAGGTCTTGGGGAAATGAATGCAGAACAACTTTGGGATACCACGATGAATCCAGAGATGAGAACGCTCAGACAGGTCACTATTGACAACGCAGCCGAGACCGACCGTATCTTCTCCATGTTGATGGGTGACGAGGTACCGCCAAGAAGAGAGTTTATTGAAAAGAACGCTGTCTACGCAAATATAGACGCATAACAAAAATTGAAAATCATCCTATGAAAATTACTGTTGTTGGCGCAGGTGCTGTTGGTGCTAGTTGCGCAGAGTACATTGCCTTAAAAGATTTTGCTGCTGAAGTAGTATTGTTGGACATCAAAGAAGGATTTGCCGAAGGTAAAGCCATGGATTTGATGCAAACTGCTTCACTGAATGGATTCGATACCAAGATTACAGGGGTTACTGGGGACTACGCCCAAACAGCTGGTAGCCACGTGGCGGTCATCACTTCAGGTATTCCTAGAAAACCGGGAATGACCCGTGAGGAATTGATAGGGATTAACGCGGGTATTGTAAAAGATGTAGCCACGCAGTTGGTGGCGCATTCTCCTGAAGTTATATTAATTGTGGTCAGTAATCCTATGGATACCATGACCTATTTGGCCCACAAATCGCTTGGGTTGCCTAAACACCGAATTATCGGAATGGGTGGAGCCTTGGATAGCGCTCGATTTAAATACCGATTAGCGGAAGCATTAGGGGCTCCTATCTCTGATGTGGATGGTATGGTTATTGGAGGTCACAGCGACACAGGGATGGTTCCGCTCATCCGTTTAGCTACACGCAATTCTATTCCCGTACATACGTTTTTGGAGCCAACACAATTAGATGAAATTGTTGAGCAAACCAAAGTTGGCGGTGCTACCCTGACTAAACTATTGGGTACATCTGCGTGGTACGCTCCCGGAGCTGCCGTATCTTCCATGGTTCAGGCCATTGCTTGTGATCAGAAAAAAGTATTCCCTTGTTCAGTGATGCTTGATGGCCAATACGGCTTTGAGGACATTTGTCTCGGTGTTCCCGTAGTCATAGGTAAGAATGGTATCGAACAGATCATTGAAATCGAGCTTTCATCTGAAGAAAAAACGAAGATGAAAGAAAGCGCTGATGGCGTTCGATCAGTGAACGATTTATTACAACTCTAGTTTGCTGAGCAGTTACCTCCGCCTTGGTGGAGGTAACTGCTTTAGTATGGGCACAATAAATTGTCAGTTCCCAAGGAAATGATATATTTGTCGCCAATTTGAAAATTTAGTATACATAACCCACCACCCATGCAAAATAAAGGACTCATCAAGCTATTTGCTTTTCTATTTGGGCTTGTCAGTATTTACCAGTTATCTTACACGTTTATCGCTTCACAATTAGAGGATGAAGCTGCTGCTTATGCTGCTGCTCAGGTCGAGACGAGCGAAGCGGATTACTCCAACAAAAGAGCGGCACTTGCTGCTAGTTATTTAGATTCAATATCAGATCAATCTGTATTGGGTTTCACCAACTATGCTGACGCCAAGAAGAAAGAGCTTAACAAAGGTCTTGACCTTAAAGGGGGGATCAATGTGACCCTCCAAATCGCGGTCAAAGACATCCTCAAAGGGTTGGCCAACAACAGCCAGCACCCAGCATTTGTTAAGGCAATTGCTGATGCAGATGCCTTATCTGCTCAAAGTGATGACACCTATTTAGATCTTTTCTTTACAGCTTTTGACGCGGTAAAAGGAGATGTTCGCTTGTCTGACCCTGCCATTTTTGGCAACAAGGCGTTAAGCGATGTTATCAATTTCCAGATGACCGATGATCAAGTAAAACCTGTTTTGCGCACCAAGATTGACGAATCAATCGTTTCTGCATTTGAAGTTTTGCGCGAGCGTATAGATGGTTTTGGGGTAACTCAACCCAATATTCAGCGTATAGGTACTTCAGGGAGAATTATTGTTGAACTACCTGGAGCGAAAGACATCAATCGCGCACAGGAATTGTTGTCAAGCACAGCTCAATTAGAGTTTTGGGAAACGTTTTCTCCAGAAAATCAAAGCATCAATCAGTTTATCTTAGCGGCCAATGAGGCGCTAAAGTCCACCATTGAGGCCCCTGTAGCTGCCCCACAAACGGCGATTGACTCCTTATTGTCATCAACGGCCAATGACTCGTTGACAGCCTCAGCAGCCAATCCGTTGATTGATTTAATCCGCGGCCAAGGTCAAGGATACCAAGTCTTTAAATTTGCTACAGCAGATACGGCCAAAGTAAACAGTTACTTGCGCAGACCTGAGGTGATCAACGTACTTCCCCAAGAGCTAAAAAATGTTAAATGGGCTTGGGAGCGTCCGAGTCAAGGATCAGAAGTCGTTGGCTTATATGCCTTGAAATCCAACCGTGAAGGAACTCCTAGAATGAGTGGTGATGTAGTCAGCGATGCCCGCGATGATTTCGATCAATACAGCAGACCGGCTGTATCCATGACCATGAATACACGAGGTGCTAAGGAGTGGGAGAAGTTAACCGGAGATGCCTTTACCAACCAAACAGGGATTGCTATTGTATTGGATGGTAAGGTGTACACAGCACCTGGAGTGTCTTCAGGACCTATCTCTGGTGGTCGTTCTGAAATTACCGGATCTTTTACGGTTAATGAAACTAAAGACATCGCCAATGTGCTTCGCGCAGGTAAACTTCCTGCTGCAGCTGAAATTATCCAGTCCGAGATTGTAGGTCCATCACTTGGGCAAGAGGCTATTGATCGCGGATTCATGTCCTTTACCATTGCTATGCTATTGGTGTTGGTTTGGATGTTTGTGTACTATGGACGCGCTGGGTTGTTTGCCAATGTGGCGCTTTTGCTCAACATCCTATTAATTTTTGGTGTGTTGGTGAGTATCAATGCAGTGTTGACGCTTCCTGGTATTGCGGGTATTGTTTTGACCATAGGTATGTCTGTGGATGCTAACGTATTGATTTACGAGCGCATCAAAGAAGAAATGGCCAAAGGAAAAGGTAAGTTACAGGCCATGGCTGATGGTTTTGGCAATGCGCTATCTTCTATTTTAGATGCCAACATCACCACCGGGCTTACAGCACTTATTTTATTCGTATTTGGTTCAGGTCCTATCAAAGGTTTTGCTACCACATTATTAATCGGTATTGTTACCTCCTTATTTACGGCCATATTTGTTACCCGTTTGTTGTTGGAGAGCTACCTGGGTGCTAAAGACCGCAGGTTGGATTTCTATACTTCTGTGACCAAGAACTTGTTTGTAAACAACAATATTGCCTTCTTGTCCAAAAGAAAAATCGCTTATGTGGGATCATCCATATTGGTGGCCATTGGGTTGTTTTCTTTGTTGACTCAAGGACTTCAACAAGGAGTTGATTTCATTGGTGGTAGAACCTACCAAATTAGATTTGAGCAAGGGGTTAATCCATCGGAGATTGCTTCAGCACTTAACGACGTTTTTGGCAGTGGAACTACCGTGAAAACTTTTGGTGGTGAAAACCAAATCAAAGTGACTACACCGTATAAAGTGGATGTAGAGGGCATTGAAGTGGATCAAGAAATTCAAACTAAACTCTTTGATGTATTGGCTCCCTATCTTCCGGAAGCCACTACGTTAAGTGACTTTATTCAAGATAATGAAGGTGAAAACATCGGCATCTTGCAATCGGTTAAAGTAGGTCCTACTATTGCTGACGACATCAAGAAAAATGCATTCTTGGCTATTTTAGGATCTTTGGCTGTGGTGTTTTTATACATCTTACTTCGTTTTAGAAAATGGCAGTTCTCTTTAGGCGCTGTACTGGCAGTTTTCCACGATGTATTGATCGTATTGGGCTTGTTCTCTCTTCTGGGAACAGTGATGCCCTTCAGTATGGAAATTGATCAAGCATTTATCGCAGCAATCCTGACGGTTATTGGGTATTCACTCAATGACACGGTGGTTGTTTTTGACCGTATCAGAGAGATGACTTCCACAGCAGGAATTACCAGTGCGGCGCAAATCGATGAGGCCTTAAACACGACGATAAGTAGAACATTGAATACTTCGCTGACTACCCTAGTAGTATTGATAGCCATCTTTGTTTTTGGCGGTGAGGCACTTCAAGGATTTATGTTCGCGATGATTATTGGTATTGTTGTAGGTACCTATTCTTCCTTGTTTATCGCTACACCTGTGATGTTTGATTTAGTGAAGAAAAAGCTTAAAGCATAAGGGTCACTTGTGTGGATAACAACTACGGGGCGCCTTTGGCGCCCCGTAGTTGTTTATAGGTGGGTTACAGCAGCCGTACTTCCTGTTTTGGCGGGGTGTAATGTCAATACGTGATCGACCACAGATGGAGTAAGGTCATGACTCACCAAAATAAGGGAGGTTTCGCTATGTTTTTTGACCGACTCAAGAAGGGAAAGCCACCAGTCCACCGTTGATTGATCCATGGCGGCATGTGCTTCGTCCAGAATTACCAATGGCGGCATTTTAATGAGTGCCCTTACGGTCATGATCAGTGCTTGTATTCCAGGAGAACACTCCAGAAACAGTTTGTTTGTATACGTTTCCAGGCCAGCCCATCGAATCCACTCGTCTGTTTTTTGACGATCGATGGAGGAGGGAAGCTCATAGAGACCCACTTGATCTTTTAGTCCCCCAATAATCATTTCCTGGACCGTGACGTTTTGGTGGAAATAGTCCAGTTGACTAGGTGTATAGTAGCCTATATTCTTTTTAATGTCCCAGACAGAACTTCCTTTTCCTTTGGGTTGGCCAAATAAGGTGACATCTTGTTTGTATCCTTTTGGGTTGTCTGAGGTGATGAGTTCAATCAAGGTAGATTTGCCTGAGCCATTTGGGCCTTTAAGTGCCCATACTTCTCCAGAAAAGATCGTCCAATCAACGCTGTCTAAAATAGGTTTGTCCAGAAAGGAAACAGACACTTTTTTGAGGGAAACCAAGGGTTGGTTTTGTTGTTCCTTTTTGGGAAGTACCGCACTGCGCGGAAAGTCCTTTTCAATTCCTGACACGGCGTTAGTTAGTAGAACGGCCTCCCGGATATCCCTTACTTCGCTGATCCACGCTGGAATTTCCGCCTTTGACCCCCAAGCACAAATCAGAAATGTGTGTTGCGCGGCCTCTAACAGCAATTGATTTAATCGCTCAGCTTTTGCTTGATCCAGGTGCGCCCAGGGATATTCAATATAGAATGCTACTGGTCGTTTCCCTAGCTCATGTTCGATCCACCGCAGTTTTTTTTCACCGCTGGACATGCTGCTCCACGGTTGGCCATACAGCTCTTGCCAAAATGTTTGCTCGTGGCGTCGCTCCATCAACATAAAGCGATGACGGCTTTTTTCATCCCAGATACCGATGAGTTTTCGCTCTGGAAAATGCGGTATTTCTTGAGAAAGCCGATTTAATATTTGTTCGGTTTCCCAGTGCCTGTCGGTTAGAACACCTAAGGCTTTCATCGCTGATTAAGCGTGTTTTATTTTTCTAAGCAGTAGAAATAGCCCTGCAGCAATCATAGGAAGACTAAGCCATTGGCCTGTGGAAAAAGTCCCCAAAGTTGATTCAAATCCTCCTTGACTTTCTTTTACGTATTCCACCAAAAAGCGCACCGACCACAAAACGACAAAAAACAATCCAAACATGCGTCCGGCTTGATCTTTTAACGAGGTATTTTGGTATAAATACCTCAATACAAAAAACAGCACTAAATAGGCTACTCCCTCATAGAGTTGGGCAGGATGTCTAAAAGGAATACTTTCCAGTATGGAAGCGTACCTGGGGTCTGATCCAATCAGTGCATAAGCGGCCTCTGGAGTAGTTTGTTGGGTTAAGGACATAGCCTTATAGGCAGGCATATCTTCGCTAGCGCGTACAAATTTCGTCGCACTCCAGAACGTGCCTTCTACGGATTTGCCTATAATCTCTGAATTGAAAAAATTGCCTAACCTGACCAAGAACGCACCCAGTGCTACAGGAACCACAATCCGATCCAAAATCCAGGAAAATTTCAAGTCTGGAAATTTACGCACATACAAATACAAGCCGATCAATATACCTATCGTCGCCCCATGGCTAGCTAACCCGGCAAATCCCGTAAATGAATAACCCGAAATCAATCCAAAAAGTCTTCCTTGCGCATTTTCTCTGATGGGAAGCAGAATTTCCACCAAATGATGTTGGTAATAAGCCCAGTCATAAAACAGTACATGCCCCAATCGAGCGCCGATCATGGTCGATAACACCGTGTAAATGAATAGGCTGTCCAATTGCTCTAAGGACTTTCCTTCTTTTTGAAAGATTTGCTTCATGACATACCAGCCAGCGGCAAATGCGGTGATCCACAACAAATTATAGTATTTGATTTGCAAGAATCCAAGTGTAAACAAAGTGTCATCTGGGTTCCAGATAATGCTCCATGCATGCATAAGTGAAATTTTAAGCAATATAATAAATTAAACTAGGGGAGATGTGCCCTGAAGGTTAAGGTACCGGATCATGCCCGTGTCCCCCCCACGGATGACAGCTAAGGATTCTTTTGATGGCCAACCAACCTCCTTTAAGCAATCCGTGTTTGATCAACGCTTCCAGGCTGTACTGAGAACAGGTAGGTTGGTATCTGCATGAGGGTGGGAGCAAAGGAGATACAAAACGCTGATAACCAGTAATTAACTTTAGAAAAGGCCAGGTCCAAGGGGATGGTTTGTCCTGATGCATCAGCCTTTATTCTAGCGTAAATTGGGTGCCATCCTTCGTGTCCTTCAGCTGAACACCTTGTTCGCTAAGCGCATCCCTTATTTGGTCCGAAAGGGCAAATTCTCTGTTTTGACGGGCCTCATTGCGAAGTTGTATCAACAGTTGAACCAATCCATGAACTCTCTTTGAATCGGACTCTACAGCTGGCTTGGTCTCCAAGCCCAACACATCAAAAACAAACTCATTAAGGGTTTTGGTCAGCAATGCCAGATCAGTTTCGGACAGCTGTATTTGTTGTTGTGCCAGGAGTTGAATTTGTTTGACTGCCTCAAATAAATGGGCGATTAATACCGGAGTATTAAAATCGTCATTCATCGCTTTGTAGCATTTTTCCCGCCAAAGCGCTACATCAAATCCTTGACTGGATGAACTGGCCTGTATCTTTGTGAGTAGTTCCCATGCGTCCATCAATCGGTTGTATCCTTTTTCTGCCGCACCTAACGCCTCATCGCTCAGATCAAGCACAGAGGTATAGTGGGCTTGCATCATGAAAAATCGGACTACAGTTGGCGCATAAGGTTTTGATAGGTGGGCATTTTCTCCAGAAAAAATTTCTCCAGGCAATAGATTATTCCCGGTCGATTTGGCCATTTTCTTTCCGTTGAGGGTCAGCATATTGGCGTGTAGCCAATAATTGACTGGAGACGTATGGTTACACGCCTCTGCTTGAGCAATTTCACACTCGTGGTGAGGGAACTTAAGGTCCATACCGCCCCCATGTATATCAAATTGGGTGCCCAGGTATTTGGTGCTCATGGCGGTACACTCCAGGTGCCATCCTGGAAATCCATCCCCCCAAGGCGAAGCCCAGCGCATGATATGTTGGGGTTCTGCTTTCTTCCAAAGGGCAAAATCAAAAGGATTTCGTTTTTCCTCCTGTCCGGCAAGGTCTCGGGTATTGGCCATCATTTGCTCCAGTCTACGCCCACTAAGCTTTCCGTATTGATGTTTTTGGTCAAAGGCAGCTACATCAAAATAGACAGACCCATTTACCTCATAGGCCCATCCTTCAGCGAGTATGGTTTTTACAATTTCAATTTGCTCTACAATATGCCCAGTGGCTGTGGGTTCAATATTGGGCGGTAACAAGTTGAATTGTTGCAGTGTAGCATGAAAATCCAGCGTGTATCGCTGAACTACCTCCATCGGCTCTAACTGTTCTAAACGCGCTTTTTTGGCAATTTTATCTTCTCCTTGGTCTTGGTCATTTTCCAAATGTCCCGCATCGGTGATATTGCGCACATAGCGCACTTT
>Ga0181564_10000654_pt1 | contig 30513 bp, 24 predicted proteins | sample 011ome_24_FD_134512 | JGI IMG/M metagenome (GOLD analysis project Ga0181564, IMG submission 134512) | Coastal salt marsh microbial communities from the Groves Creek Marsh, Skidaway Island, Georgia - 011513CT metaG (megahit assembly) | ecosystem: Environmental > Aquatic > Marine > Intertidal... | reverse complement strand
CGTCGGCGGACGGTGGACGGCGGTCGGCGGTCGACGTGACGGCGCGCGACTCGATAGCTCGAGAGTTTTTGCGCGGGAACGGGTAAAATGGTACGCGCGGCGCGGCGCGGCGGCAACGCGCGCGCGAATGGCGCTTGCGCGATATACGAGGTGTGTGTGCGTGTGTGCGAGCGACTGACGAGGGGTGACGCGCGCAGAGACGTAAGCAACGGCCGTATAAGACTGACTTCGCAACGGCGGGGGACGCGGAGGCGGCGTTTGAGACGGTGGATGTGGACGCGTATGACGCGCCGGTGGTGCCATCGCCCGTTGTACATGTGGCCAGTGTCACGGATCGTGTGATGGAGCACTCAAAGTCGCATCCGAGGATGTTGAAGAGTACGTTGAGGGTGACGCGAAGCGAGAGACCGCGGGGACGGGCGACGGCGGAGCTCGCTCTCGAACTCGAGACGTGCGATTGTATGATGACTGACGATTGAGGATGTGCGCGTGGTTATAGGTAATGCGACGAGTCATGTGTGGGCGTTCGGAGCGATCGCAGAGTTACTCGACAAGTACGTCTATGCGTGTGTAGAGATGGTTTACGCGCTCGGCGACAACGGCATCGATGAACATGGTGACAACACGACTGACGTTTAATTTGCATACGTAGCGCGCAAGATGAAGAGTGCGGAGCGAGTGAGGTGCACGTTGATGTATTTGAGGCATCTAGAAACGGGATGATGTGCCTGAGCGTGCAAGATGACGGCATAGGAATGGACCGAAATCGGTTGTTGTGTATGTTGTCTTTTGGATTTAGTTCAAAGGAATACTCGGCGGGGAATGTCGGGAGATTCGGGATTGGCTTCAAATCTGGCTCTATGCGCTTGGCAAAAGACGCGTTAATTTTGACCAAACGTGATGGGTACGCGCACGCAGCACTGTTGTCTCAATCTTTCTTGGATGAAATTGAAGCCGATGATATTTTGATTCCAATGTTCTCATGGAAGATAGAACATGGGGCTGCAGGCAAGCCCTGCTACGTCGCTGATGCACCTTCAAATGCATTAAAATGGCAAGACAACATGCGAGTGATCGAAGTACACACGTTTGTGCGATCTGAGATGGAGTTGTTGCAGGAAGTGTCGAAAATTCGAGGCTCGCACGGGACAAGAATCGTCTTATTCAATTTGCGCGCCGATGAGTTGGATTTCACTGGTTTCAAGAATGATATTCGTATAGCGGGAATGTCTGCAGAAGATGCAGGTGATATTGAAGGGGCAGCAGGAAATAAGCGCCGTGCCGCTACTGGAGGACCGGTGTTTCAACAAACGCGAGAGGGACAGCTGGCATCGACTGATGTATCTGAGGATTACAGTTTGCGTTCTTACATGGAGATCTTGTACTTGCGTCCGCGATGTAAGTTTACCCTCCGAGGGACGCCAATTAAGTCTCGCGACCCGATAGCCCATCTCAAGCAGGATTACTACGTCTTTCCTGAGTATAGACCGAGAGGCGCGCGGGGAGGCATAATACTTCACATGGGTTACGCAGAAGAACCATCCAAGTTGTGCGGTTTCCACATTTACAATAAAAACCGTTTGATCAAGATGTACCAGCGATTTGGTGCGCAGTTGCAGGCGAATACTATGATGAAGGATATGCTTGGTGTAGTCGAGGCGGATGCGTTGGAGCCTACGCATAACAAGCAAGCGTTCAAAGAGGCTGATATCTCCTACATGAAGTTTAAACGGCACTTGACACAGAGCATGAACGATTACTATTTCGGGATTCAGAAAGTTCGCCAAGCTGGTAAAGGATGCGCAGGAAAGAGAAAGTATCCACGAATTAAACGAAGAAGTGAAAATATTCAGAAAGCCGCCCGAGAGTCAGATTCGGACGAGAGCGATGATCAGTACACGGAAGTCCTGCCACGTCGGAATGCCTCAACCCGTTACCGCGGTCAGAATGGTGGTAGTCGAGCGATGGGAGTACCTACCGTCAGCGGGATCCTCCCGACGAATACTTCCCGTCGAATCAAGTCTATTCATCGCTCTCTGATGGTGCACAAGTCCGCATTCGTATTCTTGAGTCCTGTTGACCCAGTGTATTTGGAAATTCCGGATTATTTTGACGTCATCAAGAATCCAATGGATTTAGGAACTATTCAGGCACGATTGGATAAGGATCACTACGTTGACGACGATCCGGACGCGTACGCTGCGGACATTCGTTTAGTTTTCGCGAACGCCATGACATATAACAAAGAAGGCGACGTCGTGTACAAGATGGCACGGACGATGTCAAAGTTCTTTGAAAACGAATGGGAGACGCGGATGAATGTAAATTCATTCTCTTCCTCGGACGAGGAAGATGAACCACTCAAGAACGCACGGGATGTTCGTAATCGTAATCAATCACGAAAATCAAAGCGTCGAGCGACTGGACCAAAGTTACATGATCGCGACGCTGAGGGAAGCGCGTCGCTCATCACGCCGGAGAATGTCCCGCATCCGCTCAGATGCGTGCTCGATGAAGCATTCTTTAAAGTCGTGGAGGAGACCATTCGCAAACTCGAAAACGACCTCCGAGAGGAGCGCGCGAAGAATGCCGTGCCAGCACCTAGACACACCACTGACGCGTCGACACCCTCAACCGCATCGCAAGAGACCCATCACTTACGCATGTTCAACGCGCTTGTTGCTGAGAACGGAGATTTAAAAGAGCAGGTTGAGAAGCTTGAACGAGAACTCAGTCTTTCTCGCGCAAATGAAAAGGAACTTGAAAGCGTGAAACAGCGTCTCGAAACCGCACTGCAGTCACAATCGAAGCGCTATTCCGAAATGAAAGTTGAGCTCACGGAAGCGAACGCCACCGTGACGACGCTACGCAACGCGCTCCCGCGGCGGATTTCGGCTGCGCCGAGTGACGCTTGACACAAACATTCTATTTAGTCACAGTGTGCGCGAGTATGTGTGCGTTGTTTGTTGTAATATTTCATATCAGTAGAATGTGCATTTGCACCGGAGTCCCATCCGCCGACGGCGGCGCTTGAACAAACAGCACCTAGTTCCGCGACCACCGTAACCTCAGTATGTGATGGCCGACCCCGAGCAAACGCGCGCCGGCCAGCCCTCTTCGTCGTCTACGGGTGCTAAGCTTCCATTCGCACATCTCACGTTCCTCGGTGGCTCGCAAGCGCGTTCGACGTCGGCGTCACGAGCGCATGAAGCACCGACGTTTCAGGAAGATTGCTTGAGCTGTCGACTGTTAGGGACGTCTGCGTGTGGCGTGGGCGCGAGCGTAGTGTTATGGGAGATATATAAAGAGCCGCGGCGGCCGCTAAGTCATAAATACGCCATGGGGGCGTTCGCGGCGGCGTTCATAGCTCTAGGGGCGTACCGAGCGGTGATGTAGTAGCGAATTTAGGAGTAGTGATTTTAGCGTTCAAGATATAAGATTTTACAAACACTTACTTGTAGCAATCAGGCCACTTAGAGAGGTCCATGTGTTTAATCGGTGCGAACGTTTTGCGATGGTACTTGCACGGGCCGTACTTTTCCACAGCCGCCATGTGCGCCTTAGTGCCGTAGCCTTTGTGCGCGGCGAAACCGTACATCGGATATTCGCGGTCGATTTCAACCATCATTCGGTCTCGAGTCACCTTGGCGATGATAGACGCGGCAGCAATCGAAACATTCTTTGCGTCTCCTTTCACAATCGCCTCAGCTCTTCCTTCTAACGGCTTGGGCACGCGGTTACCGTCAATCAATACCCAGTCGACGTTGGGAATATCGTTCGCGCTCTTCGTCATGGCCTCCATCGTGCACTCCAAAATATTGATCTCATCGATGCGATCTTGATCGATAATACACACTCCGAACTCGATGTCTTTATTTGCCATCAATTCTTCATAAATCTCTTCGCGACCTTCCTCAGTCAACTGCTTAGAATCGTTCACGCAGTCGATGATGCAGTCCTGCGGCACAAAGCACGCCGCGGCGACGACAGGACCCGCCAACGGTCCACGTCCAGCTTCATCGACGCCGACGACGCGCAAACGTCCAGCAGCCCAGTGCTTTTTCTCGTGCGAACGATCCGGGCCGGGACCAATAGCCTTCTTTGCCTTTTTGGCCGGAGCCGCTTCAAACGTGTCTGGCTTGATGCTCTTCCTCGCCGTCTTTCTCGTCAGCGGCGATCCATCTTCGGTGGATTTCTTCGCCGCTGCGCTCTTCGCCTTGGCGTCAGTCGCCTGTGTTGCCTTCCCGTTCGTCTCGCTTTGCCCGTTCGTCTCACCCTCGTCGCGCGCCGCAGCCTTTACCACCACCGTTGCGAGCGTCTTGTTATCGCTCATCTTGACACCTTTTTGCAACCACGCGCCCAAGCCGGGCTGCTTCTTCGGCGCCGCGCCGCCGGCGACGGTGATTTTATTCGAATTATTCATGATCACGCGATTGAGTCCGAGGAGCACTCTGGCCATGCGCGAGATGTGGGGTTTTCAGCTGAAAAACAGCGAGAGCTGTTTTTCAGCGTTTCAAAAATCGAGCGACGTCAATTGTTAATGATTAACATTTTGTTCAAGTGCGATGACCTATAACAAGTACTAAGCGAGAGCTGACACTCAAATTAAGGCTGGGCTTGCATTTGCGCCATGACCAACCAAGAAACGGCGACGGCGCCGAAAGACACCCAGCCCGCAACGTCCCACCAGAACTCGTTCTCTGCTCCAGGCTTCGAGCCACCACCCATCTGACCATGCATGCCGCTCTGGAATGCCTGCTGCTGCGCCGCTTGCTCAGCCAACTGACGCTGGAGCTCTGCGTGTAATCCAGGAGCCTTATCCGTCATCTCAAGCGCTTTACGGTAAATTTCATTATTTGGCTCTTCGTCGAGAGCTCGTCGAAAGCACGACTTGGCCTCGTCAAAGTACTTCATCGCCTCTTGAGCTTCGGGGAACAAGAACCCTTGACTCGTCAACGCATTCCCTAAGCACCACAACGCGTCGTGTTTCTTCGGATTTATCGCCAACGCTTGTTCAAACTTTTCCACCGCGTCTTCGATCATCTCCACCGCTTCGGGGCCTTGGCGAAAGTGCGCCAATTCCAACAACGCCCCACCCCATCGCGTGAGCACCTGCGCGTCGTTCGGGTTCGTCGCATGTTCAACCTCCGCTCGCGCGCGCGCGTCTTCGAAGAATAACATCCGTTCTACTTCTTCTCTCGGTAAACCTTCCGCCATGGTGGTCGTCGAATGTGTGTTTTGATTTCTGTGCAAATGTGATTACGTCGCGCGATCTGCGTCGACCGTGTGTTTTACGCGCGCGCAGACGAACGTGCGTGAATGTGTGCGAGCGATTTCGCGCGCGGCGAGAGCGTGACGGGCGGTGAGGCGCGCGTGCACGAGTGCCGATCGCACGTGATGGTGTCCCTGTTTTCTTTGACCTCAAATCAGAACGCGACACAACCGCAGTGTACACCGCGACATTAGCTCGCGCGTGATCGATTCGACCGCGCGCGCGATGGCTGTGCTATTAGAAACCAGTAAAGGCGACATGGTGATCGACTTGTACGTCGACGACGCGCCGAAGACGTGCATGAATTTCTTAAAGTTGTGCAAGCTGAAAAAGTACAATCATTGTTTGTTTCACGACGTGCAAAAGGATTTTATGACGCAAACGGGCGATCCTACGAACACCGGTCGCGGTGGCGACTCGGTGTATAAGTTTTTGTATGGCGACCAAGCGCGATTTTTCGACGATGAGATATCGGCGACGAGGAAACATCACAAGAAGGGGACGGTGTCCATGGCGCCGAGTGGGACAAACAAAAACGCGTCGCAATTCATCATCACGACTCGGGATGACGTCGATGCTCTTGACGGTACGAGAACGATTTTCGGTGAGGTTAGTGAAGGCTTTGATGTTTTGCAAGCGATAAATGATGCGTACTGCGACGAGAAAGGACGGCCTTGGCAGAATATTAGAATCAAGCACACGATTGTGCTCGACGACCCGTTTGACGACCCCGAAGGATTGGCGGCGCTTGTTCCCGATGCTTCGCCTCCGCGGCCGCAAAATAACGACGATGATAGATTAGAGGACGATTTCGATATCGAAGCAGAGATGAATAAAGACCAAGCAGTCGTTGCAGAGGAGAAGAAGAGTCGAGAAGCGCACAGCCGCGCCGTCGTGCTCGAAGTGCTCGGCGATTTGCCAGACGCGGACGCCAAGCCCCCAGACGAATCTTTGTTCGTCTGCAAACTCAATCCCGTGACGACTGATGAAGATTTGGAAATAATTTTTAGCAGATTTGGGAAAGTGACGTCGTGTGATGTCATTCGTGACTTCAAGACGGGCGCAAGTCTCGGGTACGCGTTTGTGAATTTTGAGCACAAATCTGAATGCGAAGCCGCGTACTTCAAGATGGACAACGTCTTGATTGATGACAGACGCATTCACGTTGATTTCTCGCAATCCATGCACCATTTATGGAAGAACTTTAGAAAGTTTGGCAAGAATGGTGGCACCGCTGAAGACTTTGATGAAGCGGATGGCAAGAGCCGTCGCGCCGGCGTCAATCGCACGATTCAAGGCTCGGGACGTACTTATGAAATCAAAAACAGCGCCATGGGTCACATCAGTGGTGGAAATGCGCGTTACGCCATGGTCCAAGGGAAGCCCGAAACTGGTGGCGGTCGGCACAAAGAAAGCAGGCGAGACAGACGAGACGATCGAGACGATAGCCGCGACCGTCGTCGACGTGATACAAGCCGCGACCGCGAAAGAAAACGTTCACGGTCGAGGTCGAGAGATAGAAAAGATAGAAAGAAGGATAGCCGAAGACGTTCGCGCTCGCGTGATCGTAGATAGAAATATTACACACAAGTAATGCACAACAGAATATTGTTTAAAGCTTGGACCTCGCAGCCAGATGCGCGCCAGATGGCGTGTGTTCGTGCATCACGCGCTCGCAAATGACTTCGGCGAGCCGGTAGACTTCGCGCCACGCACAATCCCAAGCTTCAATTTTACCAATCTTTGGATTCACCGCGCGCTGCTCGTCGATAATGGACGCAATGCGCTGACACAAATCGAGTTCAATTTCAGATTGCACACCCGTGTCACCGTGCTCATTCTTTGTAAACGCGCCGAAACAATCGCGCGCGAGCTTTTGCGAGAGAATTCTCGAGTCGCCCTCGGCGAATTTACAACATTGTAGAAAGTCAGTGTTGTCAAATCCAGTGGCAGACATGAGTGCGTATGAGCCAACTTCTTGTTTGAGACGGAACGTGAGCTCGATGGCGGTGTCGACGGCTTTAATTTTCGCCACGGCGATGGCTTGCACGAGCCGCGCAGGTGGAATCGTCTTCGCGCGCAAGCACGCGCACAGCTCAGTCTCGCACGTCTTTACGTATGAATCCAACCTCGCGAGCGTCGCGTATGCTTCGTCGTATAGCGAATTCAGTTGAGGCACGTTTGACAACGATGGCGCACTTCCCCGCATCGTACATTTCTTTGCGTCGCTATATACTTTTGTGTCGTCGTACAACTTGCGGGCGAAGGACAGCGCCGCTTGCGCGACGGCGACCCGACCAGTGAATAAACGTTGACCGATCATATCCATCGTGCGAATGCCAGGTTTCTTTGTATACGCGCCCGTTTCAGCATCGACACCGGCGTATTTGTTCAGCAAAGCGTCGTGCGGTACGGTGAAGGAGTCAAAGCGCACCCACGCGTTGTCCAAATCGTTCCCAGTCGTCTTGGCGCCCATGTCGCCGACGGTGACGCCGCGCACCAATCTTCCCAATTTGTCGCGCAGGCGCACGAAAAAACCATGTGGCCCATAGTTCTTACCATCCACGACGAGTTCCGCGATCACTACGGCGACGTCGGCGGTTAAACCTTGCGAAATCCAGTTCTTTGTCCCGTCGTCGCCGCCCGAATCAATCACGAACAACCGCCGCTCGCGGTCATACGTCGCCCTCGTATTCACCACCAAACCACTATTCACCCCGGCGAGTCTTTCAGTCAAACAAAAGCACCCCAATTTCCCTTTTGCCTGCATCTCCTTCAGCCGCACGCGCTGACTCTTACTCGCCAACGCCACCACCGTCCCCGCGCACAGGTTGAATTGCACCGTAAACCGAATCCACATCCCCGGCCCGCAATCATTCGCCCGCTTCGCCAGCATCCTATGCGCCTCAAAGAACTTTTCCGGATTCCTCTCGATATCAAAAAACGACACCGCCCCGGTGCGCACGCATCGCCGAAGCAGCTTTGCCGTCTGCGCGTACGAACAGTTGGGCGCCAGCGCGTCGACGAATTCGCGCTGAAACACCTCGCGCCAATCCCCCGTGGGCGCCGTCGAGCGCGCGAACAGCATCCTCGCACCTGTCGTCGTCTTTGTGCGCGCACTGCGTGCGCTCGAGCGTCGCGAAATGCCGCCTGCGTGCTTGTCCACGAATGAGAGCTCCACGAAACGACACGTCAGACGACGGCGCCCATTCACATTCCATCTTCTCATGGCGCACGTCGCGCCGCGCGCGTGCGCGAGCGCGCCGCACGGTGCGATGGCGTCGGCGTCGGCGTCGACGTCGACCGAGACGGCGACGCGCGCTCGGATGCGCGCGAGCGCGGCGACGACGACGCGAGAGAGATTCAAATCTGCGGCGCATCGTCGCGTGTCCGGAAGTCGCACGATTCCGTCTCGTCACGCGGTGAAGAGCGCGCGGACGCGCGCGCAAGCGACGGAAGATGTGTTTCGCATGATTGCTGAGCAAATTCCGAGCGATTACGATGCGACGTTTGATGTGGCTGTCGCCGCGTTTGTGAGCGTCGCGTGCGTGAGCGCGTGCGTGGGGCTTTGGGAAAACGTTTGGAAACGCGCGGTGTTCGTCGAGGATGAGGACGAAGGCGAGGGAGGTTTGAATGTGGATGGCGCCAGGGGCGGTCGCGTGCGCGTGCTGCATGGCGTGGATGTGCGACGGTATGCAATTTTTAGCGAGCCCGAGGTTGGTCGGGCGGTGGCGTTCGCGGGACGTTGGCACGCTGGACAGAAGAGGAAAAATGGTGACTCGTATATGCGGCATTGCGTCGAGAGCGCGAAGATACTCGCGGCGAACTTGCCGGGTACTGGGTCGAAGAGTCGAGACGCGGTGTGTGCGTGTGTTTTGCACGATATACTGGATGACACGGAGTGCACGGATGAAGAGTTGCGCGAGGAGTTTGGGGACAAGGTGTACAATTTAGTGTCGCAAGTGAGCCGCGTGGGACAGATGAATGAGGTCATCCGTCGTCGTCGAAGAGGTATGGACGACACAGACATCAAGGCTAAACTCAGTGAAGAAGATTTGATGCAACTTCGTAAGTTGCTGCTGCTCATCGTCAGAGACCCTCGCGTGTTTTTGATTAAAATCGCCGACCGTTTGCACAATATGCGAACGCTATACGCGGTGAACAAAAAAGAAAAGGCGATAGTGATAGCCAATGAAACTCTCCAGGTTTGGTGCTCGCTCGCTGAGAAGCTAGGTATGTGGGCAATCAAATCCGAACTCGAGGATTTGTGCTTTGCGGTTATGGATCCGAAGAGCTTCGACGCCATCAAAGCTGCGCGAGAGACGACGTGGACGACGTCATCAAAGGACAAGAACAGTGGAGTTGATCAATCGTCGATGGACGTGAATGAGTTGTTCGGCGTTGACACGCTGCCACTGTTCAATAGCCTCAAATCTAAAGCGAAGGAAATCGTCGCGAGCGGTTCGGTGGATGACGAAGCGAGTCAGTTGACCGATTGGCAACTCGATATGAAGAAACGCATCGAAACTGTACCTTCTTTCGATTGGCTGTCTACGCGAGATGGCGAGTCGTTTTATCTCGATGGCATAGACGAACTACCCAGTAGTGTGTCGTCGTCATTGAGTACGCTCGATAAGATTCGCTCGAGGTTGTGGCAAGACTTGCTCATCGATGGTTTTGGCACCGACGTGAAAATTTCGATTTCATCGCGTTTGAAGAGCGCGTATAGTACGCACTTGAAGATGAAGCGTAAAAGTGTTGATTTTAGTCAAATTTACGATGCGCGAGCGATGCGAATCGTCGTCGGGGAAACCTCGAGTTCGGAGAGTGGGACGTCTAAGGAAATCGATACGTGCTATCAGCTCTTGGATCTGGTGCACAAACTGTATCGTCCCATCGAAGGTGAATACGACGACTACATCACCAATGCAAAGCCAACAGGATATAGATCTTTACACACTGCTGTCGGTGGGCCGGATGGAGCTCCACTTGAGGTGCAAGTGCGTACGCGGGCGATGCACGACGCCGCCGAATTTGGCATTGCGGCGCAGTGGATGTATAAAGGAAAGAAGAAGTTTGCTTCAAAATCCTATCAGTCAGCGATGCAAACAGAATCTGTTCCCGAAGTTGGTTCTCCAGTACAACTCGTATCCGGTGGCCGTCGCAGCTGCGGTGTCGTCGTCAAAACCATGGGCTCGCGCATTTTAATCGCCGAGCCCATGCGAAGCGAATGGAAAGACGTCGCAACGTGGATGGAGAACAACCAGCACCACATTTTGATGGATATCGTAAAAGAGTCCGGTCTCACGCAAGCACGTCAAGGCACTAGTGAATTTTTCATTTCAGAGTTTTGCTTTTGCGTCGATCAGCGTTGGCATCGCGTGGACAACTTGGGACACAAGACGCGCGTCACCGCGGAGATTGTCGACACGCTCATCGAAGACGAAGATACGAGCTGGGAAGAGGACGACATGGATGATATTGACATAAGAATTCGTCGGTTACAGTCCGTTGCCGGTGATTTGCTTAATGAAAACGATTCCGATGGCGTCGACGAAACCGATACTGTGTTGAGCAATTGGAGCGTCGCCGCCGCTGAAATTCAAGAACGCAAACGCATCACCGACGCCAAGAAGTCTGAAGAGGAAAAAGAGGCGCGTTGGCGAAGTGGCGAAACCGAGGCGCCATCGCTCGGTATCTTGTTAGCTCAAGGCGGCAGTAACGTCATCAAACCAAAGGGTGGTGGACAATTCTTTGCTCCAGTCGAAGGCGCAAAGTTTGAAGCCGAACTCGGTTTACGTCGACCAAATTCCAAAACGCCAAACATCGACGTCTCCGAAGGCGTGATGATTGTCACATGGACGGACGACGCCCCTGAAGTTCGTAGCGTCAAGCGCGGTGTCACCGCCGCGGATCTCAAAAAACTCATCGACCAAACCAAGGTCCCCAGCGACGATGACCCCGTCGAGGCTGACGAAGCCATCAACGTCAACATGGTCATGGTGCCTCCGAATACGCCTTTAAAAGACGGCGACATGATTTTCTTGAACGAAACATCATCCACCGCGCGTGAAATCGTGCGACGCACGCGCACGTAGTGCGCACGTCTTGTTTATTTAGACCATCCACCCGTACTTTACTGTAGTAAAATTGAATTGTTTTTGTTTCGGAGCGACGTCAAACCTCGACTCGACGCGCGCGCGAGAGGACGCCTGTCCAACATGTCACACACCGCGCGCGTACGCCTTGCCACGCACTCTATCGCGAGAACGATGTCATTCTTCAACGCATCTCGCGCGACGGCGCGCGTCGCGTCCGTGCGTGCGAGTAGTCGCCCGACGCGCGCGGCATCCGCGTCCCGAGCGTCTGGACCTCTTCGCGGCGTCGACGGGGACGACGCCTCGTGCGCGTGCTGCGCGCCATTTATTCCCATCGCGCACGCACGCGCACCGTCGTCCTTGTCTGCAATGACTCCCACGCGCGCGGTGTCCACGCGGTCGTCGTCGGGCGCGTCATCGGGTGGAGCCGCGACGTGGGCCAACGCTCCGGTGCCCGCCGTCGCGCGCGACTTGGTGGACTACTTGAACGATTCTTGGACCGCGCATCACGCGACGTCCGCGAGCGTGGCGATGTTAGAACGCGCTGGGTATGAGAAATTGAGCGAATACGACGAATGGACGCATTTGAAGCCTGGTGGGAAGTATTACGTGACGCGGAATATGAGCGCGGTGGTGGCGTTCGCGGTTGGAGGCGCGTACGTCCCGGGAAGTGGGTTCAATGTCATCGCCGCGCATACCGATAGCCCGTGCCCGAAATTGAAACCAGTGACGAAGATTAAAAAGGGTGGATTCTTGAACGTGGGTGTGCAGACGTATGGTGGTGGTTTGTGGCATACATGGTTTGACCGGGATTTGAGCGTCGCTGGACGAGTGTTGGTGAAGCGCGGCGCGACAATGAAGCATGAATTAGTGCGCATCGATCGACCAATCATTCGCATTCCTACGCTTGCGATCCATTTAGATCGCAACGTGAACACTGATGGGTTCAAGCCGAACACTGAGACGCAATTTGCGCCTATTTTAGCAACGGCGATAAAAGGCGAGTTGGAAGGCCAAGTCACCACGGATGGCCAATCCCATCACGCGCTCTTGCTCGCGGTTCTCGCCGAAGAACTCGGGTGCGCGCCAGACGATATTGCGGACTTTGAGCTCAACGTGTGCGACACGCAGCCATCGGTGATTGGAGGCGCGGCGCGAGAATTTATTTTTTCTGGGCGCTTGGACAATTTGGCGTCGAGCTATTGCGCCGTGCGCGCTTTACTCGAGGCGACGTCAGATGCCGATCTTGCCAAGCAATCCGGCGTGCACATGGTAGCTTTATTTGACAATGAAGAAGTTGGGAGCTCTTCGTTTTACGGCGGTGCGTCACCGATGATGTTTGACTCGCTCAAGCGCGCGACGACGGCATTGAGTAAAAGCTCGCCAAACTCTGGCGGCGAAGGTTTAATCGAACGCACGGTGCGTAATTCCTTCTTAGTGAGTGCGGACATGGCACACGCGTTGCATCCAAACTACATGGATAAGCACGAAGAAAATCACCAACCAAAAATGCACAAGGGAGTCGTTGTGAAACACAACGCCAACCAGCGTTACGCCACCACCGCGGTGACGTCCTTCTTATTTCGCGAGTGCGCCAAGCGTGAAAACATTCCAACTCAGGATTTCGTAGTACGCAATGACATGGGATGTGGTTCAACGATTGGTCCGATTATTGCAGCGGGTATGGGTATTCGAACGGTGGATGTGGGCGTCCCACAACTTTCCATGCACTCGGTTCGAGAAATGTGCGGCACCGAGGACATCGATATTTGCTTCAAACATTTCACCGCATTTTATAGAAACTTTGCAGAAGTGGACAAGACCGTGGCGGTTGACGCTTAAATTTCATGATGATATCCGATAAAGTAGACAGTTTTTTATGTACATTCAATTCACATCTTTGCTAGTGTTATCGAGATGCCTCGTTGGGTTGAAGCGGGCAATTGAAATTTCATTCACCCACACGTGCGTCAAGCACGCCGGATCATTCCAGTTTACATTTCGAGGCGCAGACACATGCGCTTCGATAAAGTTCTTGTTGACTTGCACCGCCAAACGCGACGTGGCTTGTAAATCTGGCCAATCTGGCCAGCCTTCGGCTGTCGCGACGCCTCGATGCTTCTCAGTGTCGACTACAAAACTTCTCCTTGCGCCTTCATCCGGCACGAGAACGACCGTGGCATCACTGTGCACCAATGCCGGGTGTCGCTGATAGAGCACGAAATCCGCACCGTATTGCAAACCCGATCTGGGTAACCAACCAGTGAGTCTAAAGTGCACCGTCGCCGCGCACTTCAAAGCAAACGCGTGTCCGCATTCGCAACGAAACGTCGCCCAAAGCGTATGCACATCCATCACCGACTCTTCTAATCCTAATTTCACATCCATTTCTTTTCCTGCTTCGTGTCTGTATATCGATAAACACCCCAGATACACGCACATATAGTACGCGTCTTCGCAATTCACGCGAATCACGAGCTCAATACCCGGACCGTTTGGCGTCAGCGGCACCCCATCGTACATGAACTCTTTCGCCCGTCGCCCCAAACACACCTGTTCGAGCAAGTACGCCTGCCGACGAGTCGTGCCAATCCATACTTGTCCGCACGAATACGTACCCTTGAGATGAAACCCGCACAACTCGCGGAGCAACTGCTCGGGACGTTTGTGTTGGTGCGCCACGCGACGCTTGCCTTTCTTCCACTTAATGCCATCACGCGCCATCGTGCGCCTCACCCGGGGGCTCGTTCACGCCGCGGTTCAAGTGATCACGTAACACCGCTTCTTCGAGCTGCGCGCGAAAGAAACGGAAAGTGAAAGACGCGCCGTGTCAGTCTCGACTTTTAAACAACCTCGAGAAGAGAAACTGGCGTTCCGTGCGCGCGAACGAACACGATCGAACGCGATCACGCACGACAAACGCACGCAACGAGCGCCATCACACGCACCTGAAGATTCAACAGTCGCCCAAACAAGTACTGTCGCGTCTCTTTCAACGCCGTGGCTTCTTTTTTCAACGACTCCAACACGCGGTCGTGTCCAGCCTTGCCTCGGAGTCTAAACGCCTCTCGCGCGGCTTCGGCGTCGAATCCGTCGGCGTGGATCGTCGGGTCGTCGGACTCGTGTGCGATTTCAGGCTGTGGAGGCGTTGGTGGACGTTCGGCGCGGGCCGACGATGGGAATTCAACCGGCATGCGAGTCGACGAATGCGGATGCGCGACGGAAGCTCAAATCAAAAAGTACAAATTAATTAAACCAAAAGCGCCAGTCGTCGTCGTCGTCGTCGAATGAGTGCGCGTGGAAACGCACACTCGCTACATCTTTCGCCGCTATCTCGCGCGTTTTGCGCGTCACAACTCAAATCCCGCGAATAGACCCCGTCGCGCCGCCTTCGCCCGGCTGTGGCCCTTCTCCAGGATAATGTCCATACCTCGCCTTATACGCCCGCATGTACCTCGCGCGCTGCAACGCCTTCTTCGTCTCGGGATTCAGCGACCCACCCGGTCGCTTGTACTCCCACAACGCCCACGCGCCGACGACGAGTAAAATCACCAAGCCCCACGGCGAGGGTTGGCCTTCGCGGCCCGGATTCCATCCGTCGTCCCACGACTCCTCGTCATCGTCATCGTCCGGTGGCAACCCGTCACCGCCGTAACCAAACTTTCGCTGCTCTTGCGTCTCCATGCGAAGCGGCGCCGCGCCCGGACCGCGCGCGCTGCCCTGGGAGCTGCTCGTGGGGAACCCTCGCGCGGGCTGGTCCTTCCCGGCGTCATCCGCGGGCTTTTTCGCGGCGACGACGACGCGGGAGACGCGTGGCGCGCGCGGTACGCGCGGAAGCGTGAGCGATGCGCGCAGTGGCGCCGACGTCGGCGCGGTCGTGGCGAACATGTGTCCAATTGTGACGTCTTGCCAATCGCAATCGCAAATCGCACACGCGGCAGTCATCGACGCGCGAGCATCGACGCAGGCCATGTACGCGCCATCCGCCGCCGCGTGTGCGATCCGCGCGCCGTGCGCATCGCGCGCGACGTCCTCCTCGGCGCCGTCGTCATCGGCGGCATGCGCGGTGAAACGCGCAGCCGTGACGAGGACGACGATGTCCCAGCGTCCTCGCGCGGCTCGCCGCACCGCCGTTCGCGCGCACGCGTCGCTCGAGTCGGCGCCGGATGTCATCGCCGCGCTCGCGTCGAACGCGACGAACGCGCCGTTGGAATCCGCGCGCGCGTTCATCGCGCTCGGTGCGGTGGCGCTGATTCTCTTCCAAGGACCCAAGGGCGACGGCGTGGTGAACACGTTGAACGAGCGGCGCGTCTTCGGCAGCGCGTCGCAAGCGAAGAGCGCGGTGGATTACTTGACGTATGGGTTGATTGGGAGTTTTATTGTTTTGAGTGGCGTGCTCGCGGCGTCGCAGTAGATTTTCTTTGTAAAGACGAGCGTATGACTCGGTAGAGAAGAGGTTATCCGCAACGGCGCTCGCGGGCGTTTTATGTTTCATCGTTTCGATTATATTCGTACCGTGACCTAAGCTAATCTATGATTTTTTGCTACGTTTTCGTGGAGGGTTCGCACGCGCTGGCGGCACCGCCTTGAGCTTTGGCTTGGCTTTTGGCTTTGACTTTGACTTTGGCGACGGATTTGGAGTGAATTGCGACAAGTCGAATTCGAGAAACGCGTCGTCGTCATTCTCAGCATCGAGCGTAGGCGCCGCGTTGTTTTGCGGCGATGGACCGGTACCGTGATCGCCGTCGCCGTCTTCATAGTCGACGATGATGTGCTCATCCAGCGCGTTTGCCGGGTCTCGAATGAGCACCAAATCTGGATTCAACACGCCGTTGCTTGTGAGGTTTGCCACAGCCTTGCCGACGCGAGAACTTCGAAATTTCGCCACGCGTCCCGAAATTGTGCTCGTGGTTTCAAAGAAGGAATCAATCCGCCGTTGTGCGTCGCGTTTTGACCAGGACTTCAACACTGGGAGTAAAACTTGATCCGCCGCGTCTCGCGTCCAGTGAAATGTTTTAATGCAAAACAAACGCAACAAGTCGACGTCGGGCTTCCCCCATTCAAATGTTTCCTTGCTCTGATCCACTGACGGTTGCTGATATGCCTTGATGACTTCGTGAGATGGAAACGTAGCAGGAACGTCCCATGCCTTTTTCAGCGAACGATGCTTGTCTTTAAACGCAACGGCGATTGGATTTTCATCCATCGCGTTCGAAGATTTTTTCGCGGGCAATTCTTGGCTCGCCGCGACATTCGGGAGTAATTTATCGGGAACCATAGTGAGTTCTTCCAAATCGACCCAGTTTTTGAACGCCACACTCGCTTCGAATACCGTACCTTGAAATGCGCTTACGATTTCTATGGCGTTGACGATGCCAACGCCATGAATGCCTTCAGTGTAGTCGCTTCCGAGCAACAACGCGAGCTGAATGAAACGGTCTCTGTCTAACCCGAGTTCTTGCTTGATGCGATCGCTCGAGTACACTTCGCAGTATTTGGCTTCGGCGAAAAAGTTGCGATATACATGCTTGGCACCGAATAGAAATACGTCGCTATCGTCCGTGATTACGGCATCGACGAGATTGTGCTCGTTGAGATACGCGCACTGCGCTTCGGCTTCTTGCGGAGCGATGATATACGGGATACCAAAGAGCGTCAACAGCTCCTGCACTTGTCGATACATTTCATCCGTAACCTCCTCAGCACCTTGCTTGGCTTGTCGGCTTTCTTGGCGTAACTGCGCTTGCTCGGCTTCGGCTTCTTGAATAAGCTGTTCAATGCGCTCTCGTTCTTTCGCACGCTCAGCTTCGTTCGCGGCGGCAATCCATTCCTCCTCCTCTGCGGTAGCTTCTTCGAATTCTAAATTCGATGCCGGCGGTGGAGTGGGCTCGCACGCAATCTCATTGGGTTCATCTTCTATATTTGTCGTGACTTTATCTTCCACAACAGGGATTTCTTTAATGATTTCCTGCTTCGTCGCGTCGACGGCGTCCTCAGTCTCTAAACTCAACGCAATCGCCGCTTCGAGCGCCTTCTCCTCTTCCGTCTTCACCTCCATCTTTGTGTCATCTAAAATGCTCATTTCTATCGCGCGTTGTACTTGCGCGTCCTCGTCATGCGCGTCGATTGGCGCTGGTGCGTTTTTTTCGGCTTCCAAACCCATTTTGATGACGGCGTCGACGTCGCCTTCATCGACGGGATCCTCCACGGGCGCGAGCACCTCTTCTTCGGCGTCCCACCCACCGAGACTTCGGCCTTTCAAGAACCCATGGCTGAGTGAATAGACGTTTTTTCGCTTCAGCGCGGTGTCACCATGTGCACCGTCGTTGTTATCGTCGTCATCGTCGTCGTCGTTGTCGTCGTCGTCATGGATGACTTCAACGGCGTCTTCGGCTCGAACTTGAGCTGGCGGCGGAGCAATGGCGAGCTTCACTGGCGATGGCGAAGGTTTGGGCACCGCTTCGTCGACATCTTCCCACTCGTCGTCATCGTCGACAGCGGTAATGTCGTCGGGATCGGCAAACAACGGATCTTTCGCCGCTGCTTTCAAGTTTCCCGTGGAGAAGGAAATTTGTAAATCCAGCGTCGACGGCGCGTCGTTCAATACAATTGGCGTCTCCGCGATTGACTTCGCCACTGACGGCATGGGAAGCATCGGGTGCAGATTTGTGACTAAAAACTGCTCTTGCGGTGCCGTCAACGCCATGGGCGCGCGATTACGCCTAGATGTACCAGAGATTGAGCTATTCGCGAAGAAACCAGTTTTCAACGCGTCCATGCCCGAAGACGCCGCCGATGGAAGCGCCAATGTGACACCTTTACTCGTCGATGCGTGCTTGGAATTCGGACCGGCAAAAATGAACTCACGGCCATCTTTTGCAGCGATGCGCTTGGACATCATCGGGTCATCCGGGTCGCTTCTTTGCATCACGGCGTCGATTTGTCGCTTCAATTTCGTCCCCTTCAAATACGTCTCGAGCTGCAACGAACTAAAATCATGCATCTGCCCCGACGCGCGCGCAAAGTGCTCTCGATTATCCGCCATGCGCTTATCTCGCATCTTCATAATCACCTCTAGTCGCACCGAAGGCGGCAACGCGCTGAGCACTTCGGGGTCGATTGATTCGCCGTCAGGAATAAACATGTCCAATTCCTCCTCCTCCTCTTCTTCCTCCTCGTCATCGTACTCTTGATCTGAATTCCAATCTCGCTCCCAATCGCCATCGTCGGTGGTCACTAAAGCAGTGGCATGTGCAGGGTCGCTCAGATCCACCACCGCGAGCTCTTTACCCGACGTCGACGCTCCGCCTTCGCGTTCCCGAGCCGCCGCGCGCAACGCGTTCTGTTTCAACGCGTTCAACAACACCTTCTCCGCCGTCTTACGCACCTTGGCCGCATTCGTCTCTCGCAAGCGCCGGCGAACTGCCGTCGTGCGCCTCTTCAACGCCGGTGTGGCGCCATCGAATACGAAAACCGGACTAATTCCGTGGTGCAACAGTCGACACGCGCGTCTAAAAAATCCGCGCATGTGCGCATTCTCCAACATCTCCCCTTGCTCGTCCCGCATAGCTTTAATAAACTGCACGAGCCAAATCGACGCATCGACGGCGACGCGTTTCCCGCGCAGGCTCTCGCAATCCGTGCGCCGGCCGGTAGGTTCAAGAAGCTGCCATAATCCTTTGACACCCATGGCGAAATCACACTACGCACGACAAATTACGCGTGCGTACGCGCGCCGCCTCGCGCGATTCCCTCGAAATCGCCCCCTCGCACCTAGGTCGTCGTCGAATCCACCATCCCTCGCGATGTGCGCGCGCGGTCGCGCCGGCAACCTCGAGCACCGCGGCGTGCGCGCGTGTGAAGCTGCGTCAGCACACCAGTGCGCGCGTCAGAATCCCACGCGCCCGCGCGTCGACCCTCGCGCCGACGCACGCCGCGAGCATTCATCGCGTCCCGCACATCGCGCGCGGAGTGCTCGTGCGCGCACGCGGCGGCGACGGCGACGACGACGACGACGACGACAGCGGCAGCGGCAAAGATGCAAAAGTTGAATGAGGAGGCGCTGAAACGCCACGCGCGAGCTATGCGGCTCATGCGCGAGAAGGAACAGGCGCGGGCGAAGAAGGAACAGGCGATGAAACGCGAATTAAATGCGTTCGTCGAGGATGGGCCACAGGTACGTCGGACGCGCGAGCGCGAGCGCGATGCGTGCGGTGTGTTTGGGTGGGAAAACCTGAATTCTGTTAGGGAGCCGTCGGGACGCGTTCGCGAATGAAGCGCTTCGATGACGACGACGATGGCGATGACTGACCGTGGTATGATTACCTTTACCATTTCGTGTGCGCGCACAGCATGATTTAGCGACGCCGTTGTTGAACGCGTGCGAGGACGGGGACGAAGAAGTCGTGCTCGGGTTGTTGAAGATGGGCGCCGACGCCAACGAACGCGGCGACAAAGGTGTCACGGGTTTAATGACCGCCGCGAGCTGGGGACACGCGGAAGTGTGTCGAATTTTAATTGCACACGGTGCAGATGTGACTTTGGCTGATGATAATGGAGATACGGCGTTGCATGAAGCCGCGCGCGCGGATGAAATGGATGTCGTGGATGTATTGTGCGAGACGCCGGGCGTGGATATAAACGTAAAGAATAAGCTCGAGTGCACGCCACTGCACGTGGCGTCGCACGCAGGGCATGGCCAGATGGTCAAGTTACTCATTCGACTCGGTGCATGCGTAAATGGGCCGAAAGGTGAGATGCGTGGAGGATATTCAGCCTTACACGTCGCGGCGGCAAACGGGTCCAACAGCTCGCTCAGCGCGTTGCTCGAAAGCGGCGCAAACATTCGACACAGTGCATCCGAGACGAATATGTTACATCACGCGCGCTCAGGGAGTGCCACAGCTTTAGAACTCGCCGAGGCACACGGGCAACACGAAGCCACGCGGTTGTTGCGTCGCGCGTCGCAACAAGAGTTTAATCGATCTGGGTTGTTTGGCCCAGAGTGACGATGACGACAACGACGACGACATCGACGACTTGAGACACCTTATGATATGATTCATCTAATGTACTGTACCGTATAGTTTTTACATCGCATAGTTGTATGAATAAGAAGCCAGCTAAAAATACACAACGACTCACATTGTCGCCCGCGTTCGCGGATCTCGCATGCGCGGCGGCGCGGGTTTGTCCCCGGGCGAACCAAGTTGGCCGCACGCCGCCATGTCATCGTCGCCTCTAGATTGACGAATAGTACACATGACACCTCCGTCAACGACTTTCTGTCGAAACGCCTGAATCCGAGCTTGGTCGCTACATTTAAACTCACTTCCTTCGTGCGTGTTGAAATAAATCAAGTTGATTTTGCACGGCAACCCGGCGGCGATTTCAACCAAGCGCTCGGCGTCTTCGTCACTGTCGTTTACGCCTTCAAGCATGATGTACTCAAAGAACACTTGACGCTGGTGTCTGCCGAGCGTCTTACGTGGGAACTCGCGACGAAGTAGCCCGAGCAATTCCTCCAAATTGTACTTACGATTAATGGGCATAATCCAGTTGCGAATGAGATCCGTCGTGGCGTTGAGCGACACGGCTAAACTCGCCTCGCTCTCTTGTAAAAAGCGCTCCATCTGCGGCACTAACCCACTGGTACTCACGGTGACTTTATTCCTGCTGAATGCCATTCCCTTGTTGTCTAATAAAATATCAACCGCCGTGAGCACTTCATCTAAATTATGCAACGGCTCGCCCATGCCCATGAAGACGACGTTGCTCACTTCATCCGAACCAACCATTCGCCTGGCGTGCACCACTTGCTCGACGATTTGCGCCGCGCTTAAATTTTTCCTCAATCCCATCTTCGCCGTGTAACAAAACTGACAATTCATCGCGCATCCTAATTGCGAGCTCACGCACACCGTCGTTCGTCCCGCTTCTTGCAACGACGGAATGATAACCGATTCCACGACGCCTCCGCCCTCGTTTTGCAACTTGTACGTCACCTTTCGCGTCCCATCGCTCGCGAGTTTGACATCATCGAGCACTAAATCACCATCAAAACTCGCCACTTCATCCAATCGCGCCCTGAACTTATCACCGAAGAAATCCGTCGAATCCGCGACGCGAGACGCTAAACCGCCCCGTCGCTCGTGCTTGTACATCGCGCCCACAATCGCATCTGTGCGGCTCCGTTTCTCCCCGATGCGTTCGAGCCAGTTTGCGATGTCGCCGCGACGCATGCCTTTGAGGGCAATTTTACCATCGCTCAGGCGCGGATACGGGTCCTCGGCGGTGCGCGCGCTGGCGAGCTCGCGCACGTTCGGGGCTGGCGGCGGCGACTGCGGGGACGATGCGGCGCGACTGCGGGACGCGCGCGCGTGTGCGCGGTGACGCGGGAACGCGGATGCGCGTACGACGAGTGGTTTGACGCGTGCAAACATCGTGCGCGTGTCGACGACGACGATGACGACGACGACGACGACGCGTGTTCGAGTGGGGGCGAGAGGGGGTGAGCCACTTTTATGAATATTTTAACAAAAGACAATCGAACGTATCGGTACGAGTACAGTATATAATGTCAACAGATATCAGCGGTGCAGATGTAGCGATGAGAGAAGAAGTGAAAGAAGAAGAAGAAGAATTGTTTCGCGTCGCGACGGATCATCGAACGGCGCCACGCGTTTTGCCTCGGCTCGTCGTCGCAGCTGACTGCTTCGTGACTTTTGCGGATGATGGGAACGTCGATGCGGTGCTGGATGATGGAAGCGCGAGAGGCGCGTCGTCGGTGACTTTGTGCGTCACCCCAGCCGCGGCGTCGAGACGATTTTGTCCCCAATGATAAATTTTACCCGAGCCATGCCATCCCGCTGAGAAGCTGTCAATCACGAGCGGCTTCTCACCTTCAATGTATCGACCGTGAATGACATCCATGGTGTTCTCAAAAGATAAAAGCTGGATTCGCCGTTTGCGCGCGGCTTCCACTTTTGTCGCGCCAGGCTGAGATCCGACGACGAGGATATCGGTATTACCTGAAATGGCAGAGGTGACCTTTCCTCCGAATCGCTCGATGACCGCCTTCATTCGATCCTTCCCAAGATTTAAGCCCATTCCGCCCCCCACGGTGGGAAACACGCCGGTAAGCACAACGGTCTTGTGCGCGAACGCCTTTGCAACCGTGCCATCGCACCCTGGCACCGGCATGACCCATTTCGCTGGCGCCGGCTTCGCGACGACGGCCATCGCCGATGCCGACTTTGCCTTCTTCGCCTTCTTACTCGGGGGCACCACCAACGCGAGTTCGCCACCCGCTAACTCCGCGCCAGCGTCGTGCTCTTCTTCAGTTTTCACCTCGATTTTCACCTCAGTTTTCGCGTCACGTTTCATCCCGCTCGTCGTCGCGTCCGCGAGCTTCTTGCGTCGGGCCTCTTTAGCCCAGTGATTCGCATCCATACACCACTCCGCCACCTCTCGCTGCTTATCGTCGGGCAACGACGCAAACCCAGTGAACACGACTTCATTCATCACGCGAAGCGCGTGCACGAACGCAGACACGTCTGCGTCATCAAACGCATCGCTCCCCGGCTGCGGCAATCCTTTCCAAACAGCCGAAGGCACACGCCAGCATTTGAGGTGCACAAAGCGTGCGTACTTACCTGACACCCCATCAATGACGCCGATGCGCACAGTCCCCATGGCGATGCAATGCAAATCGCGCGCATGCACACTCACATCTTTCCCAACGCTCGCCGTGCGCGTCCGCCCGCGCGCGCTCGTCGTCGTCGCTTTCGACGCCGTCGCGCGCGCTGTCTCGTCGATATCCATCGGTCGCGCGCATCGACCGCCCAACGCGCACATCGCGCGTCCACTCTTGGCGAGCTCAATCACATACAACGGCACGCCCGCATCCATGGCTTCTTGAAAGTATCCATACGAGGGGTGCCGACGCTTCTCGCCCGCCGCCGGCGTCGCGCGGCGCGTCGAAGCCTTCGCTCCCATCGGCGTCGGCGTCGGCGTCTCGGTCGTCGAGACGGTAAACGATGCGACTTTTCCTTGCTCCACCAACTCGCGCAATTGCTCAAATGTATCGTAAATGACGTTAAAACGAACAACGTCGCCGCCTTTATCTGGGTGGTGCTTTAAGCACTCGCGATGGTAGTGTCGACGCACGACGGTCCTGTAATGAGATGGGCGACGCGACAGTTAATCATCTTGTGGACGCGACGCGATTGTTACGTACCATTCGTCTTGAAAGGTGACGCAGTGCGCGAATGGCTGCGGCGTGCATAACACTGGATTGATCGCGCGAAGCGCGGCGGCGACGGTGCGATTCGCCGCGGTGCGTGCGCGACGTTTCGGGGGCATTGATTAATTGATTGACGAAGCGCGTCGCGCAATGAGGCAATCGACCGTACGCGAAGCGTTTAATAATTACATCGGTCGACGCGCTCCAAGGCTACGGCGCGTCGTCGTCAGAGGTGGTGGTCGCAACGGTCCCGTTGTCGCGTTCGGCGGCTTCGCGTCGGCTTAAGGAAACCGTCGCCTCGACGTCGTAAAACGCCGACGTCTGTCCGCGAGGCGCCCGCACGACGCCACCGTTCCCAGGCGCCGAGCTAAAGAAACTCTTCCAATCGCGCCACGGTAAGAAACCACCACACGTGGTACATTTGATGAGTCGTTTCGGTGCGTTGACGTCGCCGTTGACGTTGATGGTGATGAGGCCGCTCCCGGCGCAACGCGCGCATCGACGTTGAATCACGATTCGCTTTCCAAACTCGTACGCCGCGATGACGAACGGACTCAGGCCGACGATAAAGCCGAACCAGAGCTGCCAGGTTTCGACGCCGCCGTCTATCGGGGTGTACCCGGTGGAGAAGTCGATGGCGATGGCGGCGTCTTCGTCGATGACTGGAAGCGCACGTGACGTCACGCGGCGCCGCATCGAACGCGTTCGGAACGCCGCGGACGACGACGACGACGACGACGCGTGCGCGGACGACCGACACCGATGCGTCGCCATCGTCGACGGCGAAGGCGACGGCGACGGCGCGACCGCGCGTGGGACGACGGCTAACGCGCGCATGGTTTCGTCCGCGGTGCGCTGTGATGTGCAGGCGACAAGCGCCGGTGACTTGACGTCAAACACGCGCGCGTCGTGATGGCTGTGACGCGGCTCGTCGCGCTCGCGGCGTGCGTGATATTCATGATTGCGCGTTCGACGCGCGCGCACGACGAACGCGACGCGTGCGTCGAGGTACGCGCGGCGTGACGCTTCGATTCTCGTTCACCGGGCTCATGGACTGACTGAGTGCTTTTAGGTTGAATTCGGCCACGTGGCCGATGTGGCGTTGACTGAGGCGTGCTGGACATCTGCGAATGCGTGTGCGAGCGATGGATGCGCCCACGCGCTGTTCGACTGGGCGAACGCGACATCGGCGTCGGCGTCGGGAAAGGATTATGGTTCGATTTCTCGAGAGCGCGCATTGACATGCCTCGTGAACGACATCGAAGAGTACGCGCGGTTTATACCGCTCAGCACGCTCGTAAATATGAATGCGTGTGATTATTCGACGTTACTGGCGCGGTATCCCGCGCATTTGAGTGCGTTCGATTTATCGCAATTCACCGCGCGAGAATTTGTCGAAGCGCTCGGGCCAGGGATGATTCCTCGGTTGCTCGCGATTCAGCGCGAAGAACGCTTGGCGCGACAGTAAGACGCGTTGCGCGAAGACGTGATGCGTGAAGAATGTGATTAATGTACTACATGCGCCCTCTACTTTTGAAAGAAAATCAAAGACAACACAAAGTCGACGATGAAAATCGCGGTTAACGAAATCACCACGCTCGCCGTCGTGCTCTCGCCGACGCCCTTCGCGCCACCCGTGGTGGTCGTACCCCAACCGCACGAAATCACCGCAATGACCGCACCGAACGCCACAGCTTTGGCGGTCATGATGCCTAAATCGCTCGGCTCCAAATACTTTGCCGCGCTGTCGACGATTACGTTTGGCGATACGCCGTATCGTAAATCTGCCAATAAAATTGACGCCGCGAGCGACTGCGCGAAAGAAATTATGCACAACACTGGCAATGAAATCGCACATGCAATCACGCGCGGAATCACCAAGTAATCAATTGGATCGGTACCGAGTACAGTGAGCTGATCAACCTGCTCGGTGACTTGCATCGTCCCGAGCTCCGCCGCAATGGCGCTCCCGATGCGACCGGCGAGAATAATCGCGCAAATCACCGGCGTGAGTTCGCGCGCAAACGCCAATCCTAACAAACCCCCAATAGCATTCTTCAATCCAACCTTGGCAAACTCTTTGCAAAATTGAATCGTAAACACCATGCCCACGAACGAACTCGTGAGCAACGACACGCCCAGCGTTTGCGGACCGATGCGCGCGATTTGCTGCATCGTCTGTTCCCAATTAATCCTCTTCGGCTGCTTCAACATCCTAAACAGCACGCTGCCAAAGAGCAACGACGTCGCCGCCGTGCGCCATATAAATTTTGGCGGCTCCCACGTCAGTAACCGCTTCTCCGTCCACGCGAAGACGCGCTCGGGCACCGCGTCGATCGTCTCCCACAACGAGCTCGTCGCCTTGGTTTTACCACCTCTCCCATCGCCATCCGCGCCCGCTACGACTAATGACGCCGCCGCCGACGACGACGACGACGACGTCGACGCGCCCACATCATCACCCCCATCACCACCCGACGCGCGCATCATCACACACCTCCCTCGACCGCGCGCCACCTCGAGCCTCCTCTGATGCGTCCCCTCGCGCGCGCCCCGACGACGCGACGCCGACGCGCGCATCGTCACCACCACCACCGACGACGGCATCGCCGCCAGCATCCCCACCCGCGTCGTCATCGAGGGCGTTCCGTTCGCGCGCCAACCCCTCCACGCACCGCGCAGTCGCGCCATCGCCATCACCATCCGTCATCCATCGTGCGATCGTGCGATCGATCGATCGACGCGCATCGATGTCGATCGATGGCGGGTATCGATCGCGCACGATGCGCATCGATCGATCGATCGATCGCACGATCGATGGTGATGGCGATGCCCCCTCGAGGATCACGGGGCGATTCGGTCGCGGGATCGCCCGTGTGGGGGGGACTCGTGGCCTGGTCGTGATTGGTGGATTTCATATTTCATCCACACGGCGCGGCGCGCGTCGGGCGCGCGTCGGGAGTGCGCGACGCCGACCTGACGCCGCGGGACGACGACGACGACGATGATGATGACGATGGGGACGACGACGGGGGTGAAGACGACGACGACGGGGGTTCGGGGCGCGCGCGGTCGTCGCGGCGGTGCGGTGCGCGCGGTGCGCGCGCGCGAGGCGGATGCCGTGGGCGATCACCTCCACATCAACGTCGAGGGGACGTTCGGGGAGAAAGTGCGCGCGGGTGTCGTTGGTTTGGCGGCGTGCGCGGCGTTAGGGATGGCGACGCCTGCGATGACTCGCGCTGGGGAGCTTGAGATTATGCAAACGCCGAGACTTGAGGATGGGTACGTCGTGGATGACGCCGGGGTGCTCTCGAGGTCGAGCGCGACGGCGATTAACAAGTCGCTCAAGGAGCTCGAAGATCAAACGGGGTACCGATTGAACGTGGTGACGGTGAGAAAATTGGTGTTTGAGACCGATCCGTTCGCTTTCGGGGATAAAGTCCTGGAGAAGTGGTACCCTACGGTGGAAGAAGGCAATAACAAGGGTAACTTGTTGCTCGTAAAGTCTACAAAGGATGGGGCGTTGGTGGGCGGCCCGAAGTTCTTGAAGGCTGTTGGCGATGATTTAATCGACAGTGTGTTGACGAGCAACTATGGTGTGAACCTTGAGCAAGAAAAGTACAACGAGGCGCTCGTGTCTTCGGTGAAGCGCGTCGCGGCTGTCTTGGAAGGCAAGGCTGACCCGGGCCCTCCGGAGAAGTTTGAAGCCGCGAAGGGGAGCAACTTTAAGACGCGCAGCGAAACGAACGAAAAGCGTGATGTGTTCGCTAACGTTGTTATTGGCTTGCTCGTTATTTCGTTCGTCGTGCCGATGTTGCAATACGCCGGCTACGTCGTCGGCGACCCGGATTTCGATGAATAAACATTCAGAGTTTCAGAGCCACTGTGTACAAAACGTTTTACATTCTATCGACGCCCTAGCATGGTTGGGGCGGTAAGACTAATTAAGAACGATGCTATCTCTCTATCGCTACCCGTAGAGGTTTTTTATAAAACACTCAATCGTTGAACTTTTTTCAACAACTCGCGCCCGCACCCTTGACAAAAATGTACGTCGCGCACTCGCACTCAATGTCATCCGCACGCGGCTCGATCTCGTCTTCTTCATCCTCGGTCGCGGTATGACAATACTCATATCCAGGAAAATCGCTCGCTTCGAACTCCACCACAGTCTTCAGCACCACCCCGCACTTCGCGCCGACGCCTTCGATGTTCCACCCCGCGTACGGCGGCCCGGTTTGCAACGCCACGTGCATTTCCCCGCTCCCCTTCAACAACCCCGGCGCATTCTCAAAAAAACTCGCCAACAACTCGCGTTGCGCTTGCACGCTCAGCGGTCCGACTTTACCCACGCCAGCATCGGGGAAATTAAACACAATTCTATCAAACGCGCCCGCCGAGCCGCTCGCCGTCTCTTGCAGCGTCTTCGCGCGCGCTCGCAACGTTTCGCATTCCACACCAAAATGTACCGTGGCCCCGCACGCCTCCAACGCCTCAACCGTCGCATCACACGCATCACCATATATTTTCCTCGCCACACCCAGCGTCTCTCGCGTGGTGACGACGAGATTCGTCCCCTCGTTGCCGCATACCGTCGCCAACGCCAACGCGAAACTCATGTTCCCATCCCCGACGCACAGCACCTTCATACCGCCGTGATAGCCGTGCGGCGCGTCCGACGTCCCACGCGCCTCAACACGAATCTTTGCCTTGTCTTTCTTCTTGCGCCATCGCGAGACGCCCGTGCCGTCGTCAGCGCCGCCGCTGGAGCTCGCGCCGCCTGCGGTGATTCCATTCTTCTTTTTATTCGACGCCGCGCGGCGCTTCAGCGCTTCGCTCATGGTGTCGCCGCGGATTTTAGTAATCGTCCGCATAATGCGCGCTTCTCTGCCTTTCTTCGCCATGGTGCGAGCGCGAACGCGACGTGGCGTCGGCGAATGGAGGCGTCGACACTTCGACGACACCACACGCGAAGCCGCATACCGCGCCGCAACTGATCGCGTCGCGCGCGATGAGCCTGAAATACGACGCACCCGCGTACGATCAAGGGTTGTTTACGGGTAAACACGCGCACGTGGCGACCGCGAAGGCGTGTCCGGCGTGGACGGCGTTCGAGGAGGTTGTTGATTATGCTGACGGTGGTGATGGTGTTACGACCGAGAACGCGCGAGGAGATGTGGACGATGGCGCGCCGAACGTCAAATTTGACGTAAGGAAGGATTTAAATGCACTCGTGCGGGTGTATGAATGCGTCGATCCGTGGTTACTCGAGGTGGATGTGATTACGTGCTCGGCGAATGAGCAGACGCGAAGGCAACGCGGGAAAGAAAGCGCGATGACGCGGGCGCTCCACGAGCACGCAGGGGGTGATTTGGAGGAAGAAATGAGGGGACTCGATCGTGTGCGGACGGGGGATTGTGCGATGACGTCTGCGTATAGGTTGCCTGCGAGAAGGATCGCGCACTGCGTCGGACCTCGATACGCAGATAAGTACGCGACAGCCGCGGAGAACGCGCTGTGCCATTGCTATCGAAGCGCACTGAATAAGATGGTGGATGAATTAAAGTATCGCACGATTGCGTTCACAACCGTGTGCGATGAGTCGAAAAAGTATCCTCGCGATGAGGCGGCGATGGTGGCAGCGAGGACGGTGAGGAGATTTTTAGAACGCTGGAGCGGCAAGTTAGACGCCGTCGTATTTTGCGTAAACACCGCCGATAAACCGCACTTTGTAGAAGCGATGAAGGTGTTTTTTCCTCGCAACGCGACTGAATTGGCGCACGCAGAAACGGTGCTACAAGGTAAAGAGTACAATGAATATGGTGAACTGGTGTTGAGCGAACGCCGCATGCGCATCGACGCTTTTCCAGGACGCACATCGCCCTCATCGAATATCTCGAGTGGAGGTTTCAACACCACACTTGGGGTGAAGATGGATGACGAGTGTGATGCCTCTGTCGTCCCTGCCGTGTCTAGCGTCTTCATGTCGATGAATATTGATCCAGAGTCTAGACGGCAGCGCAAGCAATTGTTTGACGCAGAAAACGACGGTGAAAACTGGTGGAATCCAGGTGCATTAGATACTCTTGGAGTGCCGGGAGCGAATCTCGACAGTGGTTTGACAGTGGACGATAAGAGAAACGTCGAAGTCGAGCACTCGCAACGTATTAGTCTGCTAAAGCGTGCACAGAGTATGGACGTGAGCGACGTAAACGACGCCCGCGCTATTTATCTCGAAACGTCTAGAGATTACATAGGACGACGAATCGTCGTTGTCGTTGCCGCGTTTCTCGAGCGCATGATAAAAGCTGGTGAAGAACAACGTTTGCTGGCGCACGTTGCAAAAGAACTCCGCGGAGTCACAGATAACCCTCGCGGGTACGTCATCGTGTATCATCATGCTGGCGGCGCGTACGGCGCGCCACCAAGTTTAGATTTTATCCGCCAGCTTCACATCGCACTCGGTCCACAGCACAAAGACACGTTGAAAGCGGTCTTTGTCGTGCATCCAACGGCAGTACTCAAAGCGGCCATTTGGGCGATGGATCTACTTCGTATGGAATCACGTCTGTGTAGCAAAGTTGATTATGTCGACACGGTGTGCGACTTGCACGAATACGTCCGTCTTGAGAACAAGGGCGAAAAGTTAGATATACCAGACCATGTAGATCAGTATGATCGCGAAAGAGCGCTCGTGGGTCAAACACTCTGGTAGTTGTAGATTTATTAGGCGTGTAAAATATGTCGCGTTGCTTGTCGCTGCGTTCAATAACAAATGGTGGCTAAATTTTTCATTCGTCATCTGCGCACTAAGTGGAGGCAAGAACCTGGCGGAGTTCAATGTACTGTGACGAAAGCTCGCGCACGCGTTCTTTGATCTTCGCCGCGGCCGAAGGTTT
>Ga0181564_10000651_pt1 | contig 30584 bp, 45 predicted proteins | sample 011ome_24_FD_134512 | JGI IMG/M metagenome (GOLD analysis project Ga0181564, IMG submission 134512) | Coastal salt marsh microbial communities from the Groves Creek Marsh, Skidaway Island, Georgia - 011513CT metaG (megahit assembly) | ecosystem: Environmental > Aquatic > Marine > Intertidal... | reverse complement strand
TCATGATCATCGTCGTCGTCATCATCGTCTTCGTCGTCTTCGTGCTCACCTTCAACAATGACTGATTCTTTGACTTCTTTTTTGATTTTGCCAGTACCGTCACACTCGGGACACTCGATCTTATCACCGTTTTCGTCTTCGTGATAGCCCATGCCTTCGCAATGAGGACAATCTTCTTCTTCTTCTTCGGCTACCTTTTTCTTACCTTCGGTCATCTGCTCATATTTTGCTTCAATGGCAGACTGAAGTCGGCTATTCATTTCTTCTTCGAAAGCCGCCTTAAGGGCTAATGGATCATTTTCCATTGCTTTCTTTACGATGTTTTCAATAGACATTTCTATCTCCTAGTAGATTATTTGATTATTTATGATTTATGCGGACCAGAGACATCAGCTTTGTATTTTTTAAGAATCTTTTGTACATTTTTATCTGATACAAATTTCTTTAAAGAAGCCTCATCACCATAAAGTTCCATAGATGAAGGACCAGTGTTACTACCACCAAAACTAGAAATATGCATATTCTTAATTTTACTAATAACCTTATCCATAACACCTAGTTCTTGCTTATTGAAACCGAAATCATCATCAAAATTATTACTGGTATTACCCTTAACAATTTCGATATCCAAATAGGCCTCATGACCTTTGCGATCACGATCCTTGAAATTCTTTAATTTAAAAATATCTTCGTTGAGGGAGAACTCTTTAAAAGTTTTCATTAGATTTGCTCCAGTCTGTGCATTAATCTCTCTGCACGATTTGTTACTTGTTTATGCCACCGAGAATCTCTCCCTTCGATAGCTGCGGTCGCCCAATCACCTTGGATAATTGCGGCATTAAATTTACGGAAACCAGAGAGACGAGGACGGCCCATATTGAACATCATATTGACCAATACCTGTTGAACCTCTTCTGGTAGACCTTCCCAGGCTCCCCCATAGAGAATTTCACATTCGCCGATAGCCACCTCGAGGTCTCTATCAAACGCCTGAAATACACGCTCTTCTGAAACACGTTCACCAACCTCTTGGCCATGCTCTGGATCATCTTCGGTGATTAAGTGTCCTACACCAAATGTAGGATATCCGAGGTGATCCAAATAGATTTTATATTCACAGCCTTCATCGGCCTTTAATTGAGCGTAAACTTCTTTACGGCTAGCATTATCCATCTATTTACCCCTTAAAATCTCTATCGTAATACATTGGTTTCTTGCCCTTGGCTCTTTGATAAGAACCACGGCCATATTCTCGATTCATCGCCCGGTTGATACCCTTCGTGCGATTACGTTGTTTTCTTAATTCTTTATCTGTCTGAAACAAATCAGCCGGGCCTTTCATACCTTTACGGTCTTTTCTGGCCTTATCTGCATATTTATTAGCAAGATCTTTTGAGATCTCTTCGAGATCGCCTTCGGCAAATTCTTTAAAGGTTTTCATCTCTTCTGAATCCTTTTTGTTTTTCTTAACCCATTTCTTCTGTGCTGCCTTTGACATATGACCACCATCCATACCTGCTATAGCGCCAGATCCTACATTCATATTGGGAGCATCTTCTTCTACTTCAGACATCAATTCTTGAAACATTAAGTCAAATTTCCGAACCGATGATTCTATTATATCATCAGATACGTCTTCTGTCAATAGGGGCTTGGAATCCGTGAACATATTCCATTCTTTGATCAACCAAAGTGCCGCAGCATAAGATGCCAGACGAGACTGTCCTCCTGGCACCTTTGCGAGAAGCTTCTTTAGATTGAGCAGCATGACATCGAAGATGCCAAATGCCTTTTTCTGATTGGCCTTGGTGAAATCTTTGCGTTTGATTAGTACTTTACCGTCATCGTCAATAATGCCCAGCTTAAAAGCCTCCCACTTATTAAACGGGGTGACTAGCTTTCTTATAAACGAGTAGACTAGAAAAAGATCAACCACTAGATTTCCTTTAATCTATTTGTTATGATAGTATCACCTACGATACTATCTTTATTGATCATGAGACCATCGTATTGCAGAATATTTGGCATGAAATTTAAATATTCCACAAAAGGCTTTAAATATTCGTGATATTCTTTTAATTTCATAAACAACATATTCGTAGCCTGTGGACCAAATACATTGTAGATGATGATTAAATGATTGAGGATCAACCTCTCTTTCAATTCTTTATCTTGCCGATATCTACCAAATAATTTCCGTAGATACTGAAACCGTTTCATGTCTTCCTCAAATTCTGACATTTCAGAACAGTGAGGATTTTCATAATGTTTCATGGCATAGAGAAGAAAGGTTGATTCACTCAATTGCATTATAAAGAATCACATCAAAAATGAATATTTTTAGCTATCTGCAACGGTCACATCTTCAACAGCCGTATCGCCAGTGATACCATCATCGCCTGCACCACCATCGACTGTAGCAGTCGAAGTACCAGCAACACGCTTCATAGCTACAAGATTTTCTACGATGTGTCGTGTACGACCATCACCTGTAGTATATGTACGATAAGTATTCCAACCTGGGTTACGAAGGCCTTTGGCTACGTTAGAAGCAACACCTGCTTCTGCAACGTCTACAAATACAACCGTACCAGTTTCTGAATTCTCATCTGGTGTTACTCGGAAAGTGTCTGCAGTACCAGTTCCCAGAACTGTGAGACCAACTACAGGAGTACCAGCAACGGCGTTTGCATAAGAAGTTGCAAGTTGGAATTCATCGTCATCAAGACGAATGACCCAACGAAGATCTCCATTTGTCAATCCTGTGATTGCTGTACCAGCTGTAGAGTATGTTACACGATCACCTGTCTTAAGGCCATGGTCTGGGCTGACAATCTTGTCATCAGCAAGAACCACAACATCTCCATCAGTAGCATCAATAGAGATTGAAGGCGTTACGTATTTTGGCGCATCTGCAAGAGTGTCTGTATCTCCCCATGAAGCCATTTTGTTTCTCCTTTAAGAGTATGATTTAACTTTATTTATTTTGCGGCTACCTTTTTGGTTGCCGTTTTTGCCTTTGGCTTTGCTTTAGGCTTTGCCTTTGCTTTGGCCTTAGGAGCTGCCTTGGCCTTGGCCTTTGGTGCAGCTTTTTTCTTAGGAGCAGCCTTAGCCTTAGGCGCAGCTACTTCCTCTACTTTTTTCTCTTCATTGCCAAAAAGTTTCTTCAACCATCCAAACATAATTTAAACCTCATAATTTTTAAAAAATTGTATTTACTATTTATAACTTAACTATTTGTACAGTCAAGTCACCAATCCCCTTGATCAATCTATGGTATTCATTCTTTCGAATAACAAATGATTGACCTGGTCTTAAAAGGTAAGGCAAGGTATCCTCGAATTGAAGCTGCCATGCCTCACCTTCTAAAATTTTTACACACCGATCCTCATCGTCACGGTGCCACACGTATTCAGAATCATCCCTCTCAGACAAAAATGTTCTAATACCATTATTTTCCTGGTAAGGGGTCATTCATCTCTTCTCGAGTAGGCTTTCTACCATGCTCTTTCATGAAACTACTTCTAGCAAGGTTCTTTATAATACCTCGCTTTGTGACCTCATTGGTGAGATCTAGTCCCGCCGGGGGATTGGCCTCTACAGCCTCAGTCACTGTTGCTTTATGTTCTTCATACGTTGCCATAATATCTCCTTACCACCAATAGTCTCCGCCACCCTTCAGGCCTAATTCTTTGGCATATTTAGGGAGACGGCAAGCCCAATAACCTGGGCTTAATTTATCTGTTTTGGTATCACATGCATGTCTTGCTGCAAATGATGCTGCAGCACCTCTATCGTTAATCTTAGATGTCAGCCCACCTTTCTCATCACCGAATTGAATTCTTTTTACGTTTCCTGTCTTAGGGTTCTTGACATATACGACGTATTTTTTACCATCACCTGAATTACGACTGGGCTTATTCAATTCTGGCTCTGCCTCTAATAGAGGTTGTTCTAAGGGAACAGCAGTACCTTCATATAGACCAAATCCTTCGGGTAGGCCTTTGTGTTTTGTCTTTGCAAAATCCTCGAGGTCTTTCATTGACATCCCATCAGCTATCTTTTTGATTGCCTCTGGTGCATCGGGCATTTCACCTCTCTTATAGGCAAGGGCCATTCCCATCAATCGCTGTTGGGACTTTGAGGTGGCTTTCTCTGTGAATTGACTGAATGTTTTCATTTCTTTTCTATATCGAAGAAGGTGAATTCGCCGTCTTTGTTTGCCGATATCTTATATTTTGAACCCATATACTTTTTAAGCAATCTGGCGTATAGACTTTCTCGACCCTTTGCCCCACTGGTTTTTTGTGCAATCAAGGTCATATACTTTGGGTCTTCTTTCTTTATGAATTCTCGTATTGCCTGTATGACTGTGGCGAAGATACGAAACTCATCTCCCTTTCCTGTTTCATCATCATACCCACCTATGGTAAATGAAATCTTCCATTGCATTTCGTCATAATCATCTATATGTTCACTTCCCGTAAATGTGATCACACCATCTAGCTTCTGATCGGTTCGAAATTCATACTCATATTCAGATCCACCCTTACGTGATTGCAGGGAAGACAGCTTATAAGGCTTATTTGCGAGCTCGTTGAACTGAGTAAAGGTTTTCATTCATCTACTTAGATAAGATTTTCATTACCAGAGCATGTGCTCTCATAAATTGAGCCTTATCGCCATTAACTAACCCTTCGAGCGCTTTCTTATTCTTATCATTCAGAGCCTTGTGCACGGTCAGCATCATATGTGCTGTAGTCATGTCGACCTTGACTCCATTGATCTTACCCATTGCTTTATCATCAACAATCTTACGAAGAGCATCCATATTGGATTCTGCAATCTCTTCTTCATTTTCATCAGCAAGACGACCGCGCAGAGAATTAAATGATTTCTTTTGCGTCTTAGACTTTTGGGCCTTGTAATTCTTTTTACTCATACCCTCTTCAACACCCTCTTGGACGGATTCAAGACTAACGTTGGTCATACCCATTGAGCGATAGTGTCCTAATGCCTTAAATGCCTGAGATTTGTCTACGGCAATTTTCATCTTCTGTCCACCACGAGTCGTGTAGAGAAGAACCTGTTGGCCTTTCTTGAGCTTCAATTTTGCATCAGCAGGAACTGCTACTACTCTTTGCTCATCAAGTTCTACTTCTTCTTGTCTGTTTTTCCAAGCAGTAGCCGACATCGAGGTGCCTTTAGGATAGTCTTTGGTAGACAAAGCACGTTGTTTGCTCATCTTTTTCTGAGAGTCTTTAAACTTCTTAGCAGACATCGATGTGCCCTTGGGATAATCACTGGTTTTCAGTGCTGCTTCATCAAGTTCTACTGACTCTGGAATCAGTTCGTCTGGCTTATGAGTGTGTGTCTTGTTACCAATACCTACGATCACATGATCTTTTCCAACAGAAAGAACTTTGCCCTTCTTCTTATTGTGCTTCATGGTAACAGTAGAACCTTCGGGGAATTTGGCAGACAATGCAGCAATATCCTTCTTGAGAGATTCACCGAGAAGTTTCTTGAGGAGTCTCTTTACCTCTTTTTCAGCATCTTTAGGGCTCAGTTTAAACTTCTTAGAAAGAAGCTTAACTGCTTCTTTAGAATTCTTTGCAGGACCCATTACATCGATCATATCGTCATCTGAAGGCTTCTTGGCTTCTTCGAGTTCTTTATTATCGTCAAGACGATTTCTCAGAGACTTGAATGACTTATTTCCAGACTTAGACTTGCCTGCTTTATATCGTTGCTTGCCTGTCATCTTTTCGATGATCGTTTCAAGATCTTCATCCAACCCAAGTTCCTCTTTTTTGAGGCCTTTCATAATGTGATCGATTGCTTGAGATGGATTCTTAGCATATGCCAGAATGAATTTAGACTTCTCAGAAGATGAAAGACCGGCCCATGCCTTTTGAATGACTTTCATTGCCTTCTTTTCTTCGGGTGACATATTAGCAGCTTTATCTGAGAGCTTCTCCATAAAAGCTGTTTCTAATTCGTTCATCATTTTCTCCGTTATGATAACCTAATTATTGTTAATATTGCCTCTATTACGTAGAAGCTAAAATTCTGTTCTATTGGTACTGAAATTTGAAGCGTATTATTAGCGATATTACTTTCTTCAAAAGTAAAAATTCCTCTAATATTTATAATTAGCGGATCGTTATAATTAGTTGCGCCTTGACCGGGATAAATGAGTGTAGTCTTGGCGGTTTGATTATTATTACCAGTCATAACACAGGTCTTCAATTCAGCACCAGCAGTGGAATTATACGTGTGCAATTCTAGTGTGATATCATATGATCCTCTAGGAATATTCGTAAACTGATTGGTAGAAAAAGAGACACCAGTCAATTTAGGATCGTATGCAGCATTAATAGGAGCGTAATCTGCAATATTACCAACCCCACTAGACCCAGCTGTAATTGCAGTCCAAGAGCCAATTCCGACACCTACAACATCCGAGCCGGTGACAGCAATACCTGGGGCTGCTCCACCGTAATAATAATAGAATCTTGAATAAGGATTTCGATAAGCCCAATTTAATTGACCAGCACCATCTGTAATTAAATCTTGCCCCACCTGACCATCAGTGTTCGGCCATGCATTATCTTTGAGTGTGATGACATCATTCGTGGTAGATAGAACAGTGTTTCCAGTATGATCATTAACAACAAGACCTGGGTTACCCAATCCATTCTGTTCGATGACGATACCAGCAACACCATACGATGTATTCTTAATCTTGTAGATATCTGGGTTGAGATCACCACCAAGTCGTGGTGCGGGATCATCTTGCACTGCCTCTAATACGGTACCAGATCCCGCGATGTTGGATAATAGGGCTATTGTACCAGGACCGGAAGGAATTGTCAACCCATTGAGTGCATCGAATGATGTGGTATTTGCTGTAAGGGTCCTTCCATCTGATATGATGACATCAGCATCGATTGTGATAGGTTGCAATCCTTCGAGTGATTCGACCGATTCGAATCGAATGCCCCCGGCGAATTTTGCTTCAAGGGATGCTGTATTATCTACCTGTAAGACCTGATTGATGGTCGGAGTCGATGCCCCAATACCTTGCTGAAGACCAGCACCATAAGGTGTGTCACCATCACTTATACGAAGCTCACCGAATTCTGGATCATAAAAAATATCACCTTTACGACCAATATAAGAATAGGGGTCTGTTGCCCCCATCTTATCAACAGCAAGTTTAAACGTAGAAGCCATTAGGCAATCTCTTTGATGTAGAGTGTATCTCCGCAAATACCAAATTGAATGCGAGCATTATCGGTTATAGTATATGCACTATTATCGACCAACAGCTTATATGCTACAGTATCTCCAGCACTTGCACCGTGTGTATCTACAAATGTAAAATATTGAGAGCCAAAGAAAGTATTTCCGGCTGGGAATATGAATTGTTTTACAGTCGTGCCAGCACCACCATTTATGATTCGAACCAAATTAATTGGCTGTTCTGTCGTGGCATCAGTAACATTAATAACACTGGCATCAAGCTCTACCTTAATACGAGTGAAACCTGAGGTGACTGTTACACTTGCCTCGATATCGTTGGTTCCAGCCTCGTCTTCTAGGTAATTATTATGGGCAATCTGAGCACCTGGGTTATATGACAATGAAGTACCAAATTGATCATATGCTTCAGTGCCAATGGCAGGAATCTCAGATGTGAGTGCAAGAGTACCAGTTCCACCCTGTACCGTATGAGTATTCAGAGAGGTGACTGTCAACGCTCCAGCAGAAGTGAATGAAGAGGTAACACTATTGGCTGTCAACGCTGAACCAGGCAAATCGACTGTACCTACCACAGAGATTGAATTATTGACGTTCAGGTTACCATCGACCTGAATAGGAATGCCTGGGTTTGGTTCTTCGATTAGAACGGTCTTAATGCCACCTTGAAAGTCTGGCGTCAGATTTACTGGTACAGTAGCATCTTCAGAAATTGTGGCAGCAATACCTGGTGTGACAGGATCGGCTGCGGCACCACCAATCGTAGATCCGGCAGGAAGGTCGATCTTACCACCTGATGCACTTAATTGAACACCGCCAAGATAGATCGTGTTACCAGCAAGATAAAGATCTCGCCATGAATTTTCTTCTGTTCCTATGTCGTAGGTGGTATTTGCAGATGGGATTAAACTGCCGGTAATTTGTTGACCATTGATATCAAGTGGCCCACCCAGTTGAGGAGTTGTATCCTCTACGACATCATTGATACCACCACCTCCACCACCGGTGATTGCAATACCACCCGGCGTCGTACCATCAGATCGTCTTAACGAACCAGTATCTGGGTTATAGAAAATATCACCGTCTCTGCCGATATAACTACTGGGATCTGTGGCTCCCATTTTATCTGCATAAAGTTTAAAAGTAGTAGGCATTTACTTCTCTCCGGGCGTATCTTTCTTATATTTCTTCACTAATTCTGGTGTACCTTCATATCCAGCACCACCTTCTTCTTTAAATGTCGGTGTATAATTAACGAGGTGTTTAGGCATGGCTCCCTTTGCAACAAGATCGCGGAACATCTTATCCAATGCACGTACATCTAAATCGAATGTCTGAGCAGTTTTTACTAGATTCTTTCTTGCATCACCAGGGTTCTTCTTTCGAAGTTTCAACCAATGTTTGATTGCCATGGTGTATGCTTTGCGCTTGACCTTAGTATCAATCCATCGAGCTAACCAAGGTAGCATATCTTGAATGATACTACCTTCGAATGTTGATTCTTCGATGGCCTCTCTTTGCATTTTAATCCATTTCTTGGCAACAGGAGAGCTCGGTGGCTTACGAGTGAACTTTGCAGCCCACTTATAAGCAACCTGAGTCCCAGCTTCCCAATTTGATCCTTCACTATTATCGACGATAGTGAAATTACTACCAAAGAGCCCTTGGAATCGACCTACGTTCTTCTGTACTGCATCCCACATCTTTGATACCTGATCGGCAGGTAAAGATCGAGCCCTTTTGTCATTTCTAGCCAATGCGGTGTCTTTATCAGTATTGACGAGGATCATACCTACATCATAACCTAACTTTTTAAGAGTCATCGCTTGATCTTTGATTTTCTTATAATCTTTTCCTGTGCCATCGATGACAAGACCTAATCGACCCTTGAGGTACATTTCTTGTTTGGTCTTAGTCAGATCAACGGCCCTACTACGAAGAGCCTGGCCCTTATCAGTAAAGGTATCGGTCTTCATTGAAAGCCCTGCTTTCTTCATGGCATTTTCGAATGCATCATCTGAATTGACTACTCTCATGCCCAGAGCAGATAGAGCAGTCTTGCCGACGATGAATGATTTGCCTGAACCAGGTCCACCAGCTAGGAATATGGCCTTGAAGATTGCTGGATCATTGACCCCTTCCTCTACCTCTTTACTTTCGCGTAGATCTGAATCGGCAGTATGATATGTTTTTCCTTTGGTCGCATAAGAATTTACGCGAGCAAAACCCCACTGGACAGGAGTAGTGCCAGGTCTATGGCCGGTTCTCCAAGCAGCAACACCACGATCGAAAACCTTTTTAAGAATTGCATATGATATACCTGTTTCCTTTGCCTTTTTCTGCAAGGTTTCCTTCGTGTCTTCGTCAAGCTCAACTTCTTCGAACATTTTTTGTAGCTTCATATAATAGCGATCTTGAACAAACCCTCTATCTACAGGGATCTTTCTTTGAGCACCGTTTAGAGTAAATGTAATTGATTTATCATCTTTCTTTACTTTAGTTCCGCCGTTTTTTTTAATTTCTTTTTCTACAGCAGAAACAGCAACCGCGCCTTCGTCAAGTTCTACTGTCTCTTCACCAAACATCTGGTGATATTTCTTGGTGTGCTTAGAAGGTTTTGTTTTGGCGTCTTTATCGCCGGGTGCAGGAGCATATGCCTTAGGATCGTCATCACTCATTTTTGCCTTTCGGGCAAAGTGCGAATTACGCTTTTCCTTGGTCTTCTTGTCGAGACCGGAATAGTACTTTTTTGGCTGTGAGCCCTCCTTATCCTTGATGTCTCCATCTTGTTGTACCTCATCCAATTCAGGGGTCGGTGCGACAGGCTCAGGTACAGGCTTCCATCTCTTAAAAGATTTAAAACGATAATCAATCTTTACCGTATTATCTTGCTTTAAGAGTCGATGGGGTCGTGCGTAGATCTTGGCATGTCGATTCTCTTCGAGCATATCGGTAGACATATACTGATCTACCATTTCTTGTAACTCTAGGATGTTTTCGACTGTTAGGTCTTCTTCTTTCTTGCTACGCATTTTTTGAATGCGTTCTAATTCCTTCTTCTTAATCGCGGGCAAGAGCTTTTTGGCAAGTTGCTTTGCCTTTGCCTTGGGTATCTTCTTCAGGCGATCATCAATTTTTTGACGTTGAGAATAGGACATATCGTCGGTATCTTTACCACCGGCAATTTTCTTTTTCAATATTTTCAATGCAGCTTTTTGTGCACGGCCTTTGAGTTTTTCAGTAGAGGCCTTTCTCTTCATTGCGATTGCTTTCTTTCTGGCAATCTTAGGTGCAAGCTTCTTCATTCGAATGGCAGCCTTTCTGCGTTGGGCAGGTGTCATGGCTTCATCCATTTCTTCACCAACAGGAAGGCCCATTCCCTTTCGAACCAAATCATATACTTCACGACCCGTAGATCGTTGTTGAGCCAACTTATCAGGCAATGCAGCCATAAACATTGCAGCCTCACCATCAGCGGCCATCTGTCTCATTTTAGAAGCAGACATGCCCGTGACACCTTCGGCGTCTGGGTCTCTATCCCCGGCAGATACTGTATTAATTGATTTGAAATTATATTCCTTACCGTTATATTTGTTGGCAAGGGTATCGAATTCTTTTACGCGGTCAGAACCCACAACGATTATAACATCCGAATAGGCTGAATCAAGTTCCTTGAGGACCTCGATGATGTTTCGAGCCTTAGAATTTTTGACAATACTACCAAACGCGGCTTTTGCAAATTTGATCTTGTCTTTATAAGACAGAGGGTTCTTTTTCTTATCTTGAGAATGAGAAAGGTATACAGCAGAATCGGCACCCGCACGACGTGCTTGTTTAGCTACCATTCTCACCAATTTACTGTGACCAGTAGTAGGCGGATTCATGCGACCGAATGTGACGACAATCTTTTTATTGCCATCGACAGCCTCAGTGACAGGATTTATCTCTACGTATTTGGAAGGATCGAATTCCTTGAAGGCAATTGTCTTCTTGCCTTTCTTTTTGTCATCCTTCTTGTCGTCCTTCTTGGGCTTCTCAGCCTTTTTAGGTTCATCCTCAGTATCATCAACATCTACGTCAACAGATGCATCATCTTCAGGGGCCTCTACCTTAGTGGACTTACGATTTCTTTCTTTTAGATATGACATGATAACCACTTATTTGCTATTATGTGTTTATTTATTCGTCAAGACAACTCTACCCTGTCGATAATGTCTATCGAATGAATCGATGAACCGGTAGTTTCTATCTGCCGAACCACCTTTCCATATGGTAGATTCTCTCAACCACCCAACAGCCGGCGGTGGCGATGCAATACAAAGAGGCACTCTTGTTCTACGTTGACCTCTAATGAAATAAGCATTATCAACGGCACCTAATACGCCCAGTCCTTCGATCTCCGCGACCAATACCTTGGCAGTATTTTTGGTGATCGCATATGCATGAGCACCTTCGTGTCCATCGATATCAATCAGGTCCGTTGGAGATCCGGCTGCAGCGTGATTATAATTCTCTGGGTCTTTCATCTTATAACCAAGGACACATATCTTGTAGTCAGGGATATCGATATCTACTGGATTTAACAACAGACCATCGTGTTCTAATATGATGAAAGATTCGTGTTTGGAATGCTCGGCTATCTTCTTCCAAATTCCACCATGGCCTGCACTTGCACAATTTGCTTTATGAGCATCAAGCATTTCATCGTCAGCCATGTACCTATATTCTTCATTGAATTTCATAGGTATGCCTGTTTTCATCCAAGCAGCCTTTCCGGTCATGTTACCATAACCGTTAAAGTATTCCCATTCAATACCTACTTTGTCACACGATTCAGCACACTTGGCAGCGTATTCGTGTGATAACGGATTATTGTGTCGCAGTATAATGGCTAATGTCGGTTTCATATGCTGATATCCTTAACCTCGAGTAGAGGTTGAAATCTTCCTTAAAATGCTTTCTTATTTTATTTACGGTACCTAAATCAAAATCAAAATCTTTGTCTCTTCGATATCTTAGTTTAAATCTAGGAACTCCAGTGATCTGTCTAATCCCTTTATCTTCAAACAAATCTCTTAAATGGTAATCTATGTATTCATAGAGCCAATATTGCCCCATTACTTTCCCATTGACACGTAATCTATCATATTGTGATATGGTGTCATTTGGGTGATTCAGAGAATACCCATTATTGGTCCAAGCCTTATATTCAGATAAGGAAGGATCTTCTTGAGGAGTCCTCATATATTTAAGCTGATAATAAAGACTCTTTTGTCTTTCTATGGGATCTCGTAGGATGCAGAAACAGGTATAATCGTCTACCTGCTCTTCTGTAACCAGATCCTCATTGATTAGATCTTCCAATCCTAACCCATAGAAACCGTAGGGTCTATACTTTTCTAGTATTTCTTCAGATACGGTTCCTAAAATATTATCGTCTTCTACTGGGGTATATATTGCTTCGGGGTCATCAATATTATCAATTAAATATTTACAGATACTGCTCCCGCCAGCCCTTGGTGTCCTTACGAATATTATTTTATATTTATGTGAAATGTACATCAAGCACCTTTATCATAGGTTTTAACATTAACAAACAGACCGGTCGAACCCCAGAATTGATCAGCGTAAATCTTGCCCGGACCATTATATCTAGGACCAACATACCATTGAGGAACAAAGAAATAAGAAGGCCATATGGTAAGCATATGCATCCAATTAGGAACTTGATGAGCGAGAAACAGATTTCCGGTTGATCGAAATGGTTCTGGGTTGAGTTGTTCTGGTCTTAATTCATGCAGAGTATCTATGATATGTTTTAGAAACACATTTCCTGGGTTACAAGCATACATGGGACATACGTAACCTGGTTTGGCCTTTTCATTTTCCCAACAAGAATACGCATAGTGCTCAGGAGATGTGAAGAGCTCGTCGACCCTCTCTAAACACTGAGAATCGGCCTCCGGCATGAATCCACCTTGCTCGTAAAGCAACTCATATCGAATGAGATCTGCTACCCCTGGCCACTTCTGCCATTGATAATATCGTTCGATAAGATGTTGATTGTGCCATTTACGAGACTTTAGCATCTCGTCTGTGAAGAGAGTATGATTCCAATCTGGATGTTTATCTTTCCAAGTTTGAATCCATTTGAGAGGAGCAGGTTTTGGGCCTATCCATATCTGGGTGATTTTCTTTTCAATGTTCATTCTCATTATTACCTAATAATCTATCGGAGACCAGATTTGCTTTCTCGGTCTCTATCACTTCAATACAGAGATTGGTGATCTCTATTTCTTTGCGGATCCACCACATTTTCTGCTGCAGTTTATCCAATTCATTTTGATAATATTCCAGCTCTTTTTCCTTTCTCACCTTCTGCTCGATTATATCGGTGAGGAGGAGTATATTAGACATAACTACTTATTAGTATAATTCTGACCAGGCTATGCTACAGATCGCGGTCTTGGAAGGAGCCGTAGATGCAGCCACAACTGTTACTATATCAGATTCAATAGCTGCAAAGGTATTGGTTACAAATTTTCTTCGCAACTGATAACGTAGCTGATCTCTAAATTGAACAATGTTACTGGCACCTGAAAGAGAAGCGCCTGAAAAAATGACATTATCTTTTGTAAATGATACGGCAGTAGCTACAGTATCGACCTCTACAGCACTATATGGTTCACCTTGGTCTGTGAAGGTCGCACCAGTGAGAGTCGGGTTTCGAACCAGCATAAAATAAAGGTTCGTGTTATCTACAGAAGATACTTGCATTTCCAAAATCTTCACAGCAGCTGATAAAGCAATGTCTTTCAAACGAAGAGACACCAAAGGATAGAACGTCTTGGCGTTAATTAGATTATTTGTGGTAGTATCGATTTCTACCAATGGCGCACTAGTGGTAAAATCTAAACCATTCTCAGCATTATGAACCGTGCCGATATCTTCAACACCACCTTCTGCAATCACAGAGGTTGAAGAAAGATAGAAATATGCAGGAGGTCCAGAATAGGTAGGCGATGCAATCAATTCTTGTCTTAAAGGTAAGAAAGGTGTTTTAGTCCATGTACCTACAGTGGTGTTTGCATTATTGACTGTATGGATCACGTGGAATTCACCATCGATTACGTAACCAAATTTAACCTGACCTGATCCATACCATTCATATTCAATACCGAGCAATTGTTGAGCAAGAGGGTTAGCAACGATTTGAGATCTACCGTCACCTTCGAGGCTATCGCCATTCCATTCACCTGCATTTCTTCCTACGCGAACAGTTTCAACACCATTCTTTTTAACGACGAGGAAATAATCACCGGTGCCATCATCCTCAAAAAAGACACCATTGTCATTATCATACATTCCAATGCGTCGAGTGATACCTTCAGATGGCAAATCGAATCGACATGCCATTGAGGCAAACTGTTCTTTACCTGGGACGTATGGAATGACATTTGCCGTTTCTCTCTTAACGAAATCATTGGCAGCTTTGACGACTGCAACGGCAGTGTTTTCGGTGATGATATCAGACCCGGGGCTGAGAGGATCAAATGTCTCAGGATTAGCAGCATCGTTAGAAATATACGCGTTGGCAGTGCCACCAAGTTCTTGTAACCATTGAGCATCTTCGACCACATGAGAAAATGTATGATGGAATATTGTCTGAGGATTAGATACCTTGAGGCGATTCTTTGAGGTGAACGAAGGTCGCCAGTCGGACTGGGCTCCAAATTTATCAGCCAAGGTGACCGCCTCAAATAAAGAGGTGCCATTAGCTAAATATGATTGTGACTTTTTATTCCATTGAGCCATTTATTTTTGCCAACCTTTTATGTAATCAGGTGAAAAATTAGCTCTACTAAAGCCAAGTCTATCTACCAATTTTAGAACATTTTGTCCAGAGTGATCAATGGCAACAAACCCTTCTTGTCCAGTCACCTCGAATCCCTTCGAAGTTTTGAGTAAAGTCTTAATACCCTGTACAGTATTGAGTTTATCGATCACGATATGTTTAGCATCGACTAGCATATTATATAGTTCAAAGACTTTTTCGATGTCTTTATCTTTGTATTTATTAAAATAAGAAAGAACAGTGTTCTTTTTATCTCTCTGTGCCTGTTTGCCCTTTGCTGAGGACCGACTGGCAGCCTGTTTTTCGTAGTATTCGTCAATAAATTTTCTCAGGCCGATGACGAAGGCCTTAGGCTCTCCAATACGAGACCCTTCTCTTATCTTAGAATTGATGTATGTATTGACCCTCATATTCAATTCGGCATCTTGATACAGGCCATCCAGTACACCTTTCTTTGTCGTCTTGAATAGAGATCCTGCCTTAGATAAGAGTTCAGTAAATTCTTTTGTTTCCTGAGCCGTGAATGTGGCTGTACCCGATTTGTCTTCGAAGACAGCATCTACATTCCACACACTAGCTACTTTTTTGAGGCCTGGGACAATCTTCTTTCCAAAACTTGCTGACATTGATTCAAGATCTGATCCTCCGTAAGTTGTGTGCCAGACCACACCGATCTTGGATCTTGATATTTCTTTAGCGAGGCCTGAATCGACCGGTATCGCATAAACAATGGTATTAGGATGGAAAGTAAGATGCGGTTCGCCATCAATACTTTCTGCCTTGATATCGTCTGACGTATAGAGGAAATCACCTTGCACAACTCCTTTGATCCCCAACTTGGAGAGCTCTGCGAGTGCGATCTTGAATTTGTCATTCAGTTCACCACTCAAATCATTATCAATGTCTTCATTCGATTTATATAACTTAGGGTTCTTATTGAAGACGCCCTTTTTGGCCACGAAAAATTTTCCATCAGTCGGATCTATCCCGGCGAAGATGGCAGGAGCACCATCCCACTTTGTAGTGAGAGAAACAGGAGCACTAGTGTTCCCGGCCAACATATCACGAAGAGCTCGAAGATAAAGGATAACATTTCGAGTGCCCTTAACACCGCCGTCTAATACAGCGTCTTCGAGGTGAGTCATGTGAAGATTCTTTGACTCTTCCAAATATGTGCCAAATGATTTCATACGTGTCCTAGTAAATATTCGTATGGCTTTTTATGTTCGTCACTCTCAGATTTCATATTAAGGAATATTATAGGGTCAATCAACTTAGGATCACACCACCAATCTTCAAATGCCCTAGATCTATCCTCATCCGGTGATATGTTTCCAGCCATAAGAACATATCCCCTTTCTGATAAAAATTTACGAGAGTGCTTTCTAAAATCTTTATCCTTATAATAATATGAATCGTGTTCATATGTTATCACACGAAACCTGTAAGAGTCCCATGGTATCCTATGCATTGCCTTCCACGTTACATCCGGTGGATCACAATCCAGCTGGAGGTAATCAATAACTGTAGGCATTTGTAGATGTGGTAAGAGGACAGAATAATCTATCGTTGTAGCATCTAAACAATATGCCGTGTTATTTGGTCTCTGTTGATGATGTTTCTGAATTGAATCAGAATTATAATCAATACTGAGACCACGCCATCCATAGGCCAACTCTAATACGGCTGTATTGCTCCTATGAAAAGGAAGATCACAACCGATCTCTAAATATGTGCCCTCCCGTTTACCATCAGTCATCGAAAGAACATATATGTCTTGTAAACACTCAGAATAATTTCGCTCTAGGGTTTCAAATCCTTGGAAATTGTGTCTTAATTGTTTACCTCTAATAACATCAAATAAATCATAACTAAATGGTTTCATTAAACTCCCTACGAGCTCTTGGGCAGATCTCTATAGATCGCCTTAAATTCATCACTCATAAATGCAGTGAAAGATGGTGCCGATCTAAAGTTGCCTTTATAACGTAAAACAATATTTGCAAGAACCGTACCACCTAACGATAAATCTAATTTCAACATTGCAGCCGTTGCTCCTGGCTGGAACGCCTGTACCTCACCGGGGGTGTAATCGATAGCAGCCCCACCCTTCGATGCAAGATTTTCTATCTTCTCCGATACTGTGTCGATATTTTTATATTCTGCCTTTTCGACCACGACACCTTTCCTTGCCCCATAATCACCGATACCAGTGACCAATGAGAAATCGAAATCAACAGATTGAAGTTCTTTTAAATCTGCTTTGAAAATAAGTTGTACTAACTGATTGGCAATAAGTTCTTTATTCTGAGAAATGATTTTGCCCATCTTGCCAAATAGAGATCGACTCTTTTTCAGTTCAGCATTGATTATTTCGTTGGGTATCTGCTGGATGAATAACTTCCAATTCTTGGTAGAAGGTCTAGTCTTCTTCATCAGCTTCTCTGTCGCCGGATCTAGTACCCCATCTTTCTTGGCTCTAGCAATGACACGAAGATAGAACATACCAGCGCTCTTATCGAGGGTTTCCATCAGCGATTGAAATTCTTTACCTTGGAACAGTGTAGAGAATGATTTATTAATCAGAGTAGGATCTGCCTCAGATAGACGAATCTTCTTTTTGAGAGAGACACCCATATACTTAGAACCCTTCTTGATAATAAAATCAGAAGAGTTGAAATCTTGCATGCCGTATTTGGTGATCTGGAATTTCTTGACATCGTCATCCCATGCCTGGCCGGTGAGATAGACTTTATCAGCTCCACCCCAACCATTATCGTGGAGTGCCTTTGCAGCAGAAACGGCCTTGGCCATATTCGCGTAGTCTCCACCTAATTTCTCTACCTGGCCTGATTTGTAGCCACTGATATTGCCGAGATTCTTTTTAACCTCATCAATCAGTACATCCATTTCATCCGACGTGGTGGGTATGGGCAGAGATGACTTTAGCATCAAACCTGCAGTCATGAGTTCGTGAGGATCATCTCCAGCAGCAGATCTTTTACCACTTGGACGACAGTTGACGTATACGTATTTCTCTAGGTCTTTATGCCGGAAAGCAAAATCTTTGGTAATACGGGCTGGTTTAACCGGAGCTGGTTCTAGGTCATCTCGTTCTTCGATAATTGCATTTGCCATTGAGGCATATTTTGTCCTCATGGCGTCGTCCATCATCATTGAGATGCCTAACTTTTTACCACTATTATAGGCAGGACGATCGTCTAGTGCAATTTCTGTTGGTATAGAACCAATTGCATTATCAATCTCGGCTACTAGTTCCAATGCCCTTGCATTTTCATCGATAGCCGTTTCTTCTTTTAGATAGGTTTGAAACCGTTTCATTATGAGCTCCGTGTTACCCAATATTTATAACTATATCAACCCTCCGGCAGAAAACCTCTTCTTTCCTTCTCCTAGCTGCCGTACACCAAAGTCTGTCTTATCAAATACAGCAACATCATCATCTTGTTTCTTGATATCACCCGAATCTTGATGGATGGTCTGCTGTACACTTTCCTCTAAATCATATATCTTCATCTTCGCTCTGTCAATACCCACGAGGAATCTTCTATAATAAGAAAGATCACCCCATCGATTCTTGAGCTGTTTGATCATCAGCTGATTGAGGGAATCGAGTTGTTCAGACGTAATCAGACCAAAGATGGCATCAGCAGTATGGGTGATACCCATCGATTCAGATGTATTGGTCAGATCGACATCAGAGTTGCCATATCCATCTCGGTTGAACTGGGATGATGTGACAACAGCACAATTATTCTCCATTGCCAGACCACGGACCTCTTCGGCAATAGATTTCACAAGAGTGTAAGAGTTTGCAGCTGCGGCTCCTTTCACACGAGAAGAAGCACAGATATTCAGGTAATCAACGAACACGACATCTGGAATAAAATTCTTTTTCATTTTAAGTTCGTTCAATAGATGTCGAAAGTGTCCCACGTGAGCACTTCCGGTTGGATATTCCTTAATGATCAATTTGCCAGGAGTCTTCGATCTGTATCGAGCAATTCTCTTCTCAAAAACATCACGAGGAATCTCTCCGACCTCATCGAGGGTAATGTCCATAATGTTGGCATCGATCCTCCGGGCAACCTCTTCTTCAGCCAATTCCATGGTGATGAATAAGACATTCTTGCCATGCATCAACATCGAAGATGCCATGTGACATTTGACCAGAGATTTACCACCACCAGTAGTGGCCAGTAGTACAGTCATCGATTTACGAGGCAGACCACCCTTGGTGATCTTGTTCATTAATTCAATATCAAACGGAATTCTTTCCTCTTTCTTATGGTAATAATCATAGCGATCATCATTCTGCACGAGGAAATCATGGCCGATACTCGAATCAAAAGAGATACCGAGAGAATCAGCCAGAATTTTTGGGATTTCTCCCTTGTCCATATCACCACCCTGTCCTTCAAGGATCATAATGGATTTACGGACTGAATTAAATAGATCCCTATCTTGGCAAAATTTCTCTGTCTCGTCGATAAGGAACTCTGTGTTTGTATCTTCGTCTAACGAAAGACCCCGAACGATGTCTTGTACTTCTTTGTACGCGTCTTCGTTCAGGTCTGTTCGGTTATCCAGGCAGAGACCCAAAGCCTCCTTTGACGGAGGCTCGGAATATTTCTCAACATACTCACAGATGGTGGAATATACCTTCTGGTAATTCCTATCTTCAAAATAATCTGATTTTAGATAAGGGTATACCTTTCGGTAGTAGTCCTCATTCAGTATCAGATTCGATAAGATCGTCTTCTCTAGCATATTCTTCTCTATCAGCCATTGTTAGTTTAAATTTATCTTCGACGAATCGTTTGAATTTCGGGTCTTCGCACAGACCTTCGAAGAATTCATGGTCGCCTTCGATATCTTTCAGTCGACGTTTCGGTTCGATAATCTCACCAGTCGACATATCCACCATATTATACCATCCTTGCGTGGCCTTTGTCAAGTGCCCTGATTCAAGAGCCAGGTCAAAGAGTGCAGACCATTTCTGGATGCCGGTTTCAAACATAACAGTGAAGGGAAGTTTTGCCTTCTCTTTCACGTATCGCGATTTCTCAATGTTGATCGTGAATTTGAATCCAGCCAATTCAGACCCATCCTTCTCCTGTGATTTAGAGATGATGAAGATTTGATTAGCTGAATAGTAGATCCCCGTACCGCCAGACACGATTGCCTTGGGGAATAACCCCATTTCTTGGTAGACGTGATTGATAGCGACGCAGGGGAGATCCTTGGTCGTTAACTTGGGGGTGATGATACGGAATAAAGATTTCAGTTGTTTTGCCCGTGACATATCGGCAACCGATTTCTCATTCAACGCATCTTCGACCTCTTTCTTCGAGGCCAAGTTACCGATTGAATCGATCATAATATAGACACGATCTCCACGTTCGATGTCGTCGAGTCGTTTTGTCATATCGAACTTGAGCTGTTCGACATCTTCGATAGGGACATGAAGTACTCGATTGGTATCGATATCATAACTCTCAAGATAGTCGGGAGTGACGCCATATTCTGAATCATAGAATATAGCAATACCATCCTCGTATCGGTCGAGATATGCCTTCATGCAATATAGACCCAAGAGGGTCTTGAAGCTCTTCGAAGCTCCGGCAAACACTGTAAGACCAGGAATCAACCCGCCATCGAGTGAACCACTGAACGCGATATTAAGAATCGGGAGTTCAGTCTTGATTGGTTGTTTCTCGTTGAAGAAAGTTGATTTTGATAGTACAGATGAGTGTTTGACAGTGCCTGCTTTGAGCATTTTGTCCATTAGACTCATGTAATATCTCCATTCATAATTTGGTAAAGTCGATCAGCAAACGCATCGAGTTTTTCATACCGATCGGGCCAATAGATATAATCCTTCTCTGGATTGTTCTTCAGATTATTAATCAAAGGCATTACGGTATCATATAACATTTTTGCGCGGCTGTCAACCGTTTCTAATTGAGAAGATAAATCTTCTGCCGAAGCCTGAGCAATACGAACTGCTTCCAGTTCATTCTCATCAACAGCAGTAAAGCCAAAATCAAAGTCTAAGGGGTCATTGACAATAGCCATGTTTGTTCTCCTTAAAAAAGGGGGGCCGGGTGGCCCCCATCTACTTAGGCCTTAGCCAATTCCTTGAAGATAGAAAGGTCATCATCATCGTCGTCATCGACAACTGGATTAGCCACTTCCTTCATCATAGGTTCTGGTTCAGATTTCATTGATGAACTCAGATCAAGTACATCTTCCTCTTCTTCCTTAAAGGGGTCTGAAGAAGCTGCTGCATTACCAAGATCAAGAACTCGATACAATTTCTGCTTGAGTTCGTCATAAGACTTGAAGTTTGAAGGGTCGAGCAACTCTTGGAGAGAGTGTTGCTTTTCCCAAATTGCTTCAAGATCTTCATCATCATCTGACAAGGCCGAAGGAGCATCAAACTCTGACTTGTCATAATTAGGGTATCCTTCGAATTGACGGATCTTCAATCGGAAGTTTGCACCTTCCCAGAAGTCGAAAGGATTGACTGGAGCCTCATCTTCAAAAGATGGGTTCATCAGATCATTCAACTTGTCGAAGATCTTCTTGCCGAATTGATAAAGGAATACCTTTCCTTCGTTCTCAGGATTTGCAGAATCCTTCACGACATAAACATTGGCGATATACTTGAGTCGACGCTTCTGTTTACGAGCCAGTTCCTTATCCGATTCCAGTCCAGAGTTCCACAACTTAGAGTTGTATTCTGATACCGGATCATCTTGGTTGAGAGTCGTGAGTGAATTCTCGATGTACCAAAGACCAGTAGGGCCTTGAAAGCCGTGGTCCCAAATACGCACGAATGGCATTTCTTCACCCTTGGGAGCAGGCAAGAATCGCAGAATGGCGAAACCATTCCCAGCCTTGTCTCGTTGGGGTTTCCAGAATTTACCTTCGTTTGGATCTGAATAGGTCTTTGAGGACAACTTGTCTAGCTCTGCATTGAGCTTGTCAAGTGATTTGGTACGATTCTTCTTGAGTGCTGAAAAGTCGTTTAGTGCCATAGTTGTTTCTCCTTTATATAGCGATGTATGTTTTTAATATTGCGTTGTATGTCATAACAAAAAGTGATTCTTGACATAGTCTGAGAATCGCTTGGGTTCGAAATCTAAGAAGGGTTTATACTTTTTAGATTTGCGTATTATATCACATGCTACGAACTTGTCAAGAACTTTTTCGTCCCAATAGGGAAAAATCTTAGCCAGATGCGATAGGATGGTGAACGTCTCCAACGATATCTGCTTCTGCAAGAGCAGTGTCATAATATAAGGATGTTGTCCTTCATGTGATATAAAGTTTTCCTTGTAGTCATCTTTCAACGACTTCAAGTCGGATTTAAAAAGATATCCGAGTGACTCAATTTTCTTTCGCCATTCGTTATAGATTTGTGCCCCTTGGGGCTCTACGATATCTCTAATCCATGTATCTGGTTTGACCAAAAGATTGGCCAGTAACACATTTTCCCAGTCTTCTTGTCTCGTCAACTTCCGAAAGTAGAATGTGTCATTGCGTGTTCGAAACGTCTCATAAGACGCCTTGACCTTGCCATTATATTTATGATAGTCGTACTGATCTGTCGTAAAATGTTTCTTCAGGGCAAGGTATTTTATATACGCTGAGTACGCTTCCTCATTTGCATAGGTCTGTGAGATCTGCCTCATCTTTTTGCACCATTCGTAGTTGTACGGCTTCGGTTCGAATTTTTTCTTTTAAAATCGAAGACTTCTTAATTACATCGGCAACAGATTCAATCTCCAAGTTATTTCTTTCCGCGTACTCGACAAGCGCATCGATGTAGGGAACACCACTTGATATCATCTTAGATATCGCGTGATGAATTTTTTCAGGGGTCATAGATACTACCATATTATAAGGTTCCTCTTCATCCATTTGTTAATCCTTGCTATTATATCAAGTACTGATACAAATGTCAATTAAAGTTTTAATTTTTTGTAATTGAGGGCATCGAATACCTCTTGTGAGATATCATTAATGCCCGATAATCGCCACGGAAATGATGATGTCCCATAGTAATTTTTAGGGACACCGGTGAGATAATATTCAACCATCGACTCCGTAAAGTCTGGTGAGTTTTGGACTGAACCAAATTTGGGCAATTTCGTGTCCTTTCCTGTTCTTGTCCATCCATATTTAGACTCGATCTGATTCAAAATTTCTTCTCTACGCTCATCGACTAACATGTCTTCATAACGTATTACGAATACATCTAATTTGGTATCTAGCACCCACCCTCTTGCCCAGGTCTCGTAGATCCTGCCTTGAACCTTAACGTCGGGGTATGGTTGCATTGTTCCATCACTAGAAGGCAACCATTCCATCACATCAATCCCAGCAGAACAATCCCGGCGGAACTCATACATCGTTCGATGGAATGACATGTCTCTTCTGGTGAAAAGAGATTCAGTCCACATGTAAGGGCTTTTATGAATTGCTATAACTGGGGCACTAGGTGTCCAATCGGGGTCTGGTTCAAATCGATGTTTGTAGATGTCGGACTCGGTCCTTTCATTATTGATTGCACGTACACCAAAGACCTTATCGAGGAGCGTCACAGTCATATTAGTGCCCGATCTCATTAGGCCAAAGATATAATATCGAGGCTTCATAAGGGTTTATATCCCATTTTTAACATCGTATATTTGTCTAGTCTTTTGGTGATTTGGGCAATTGCGTTTGCAGATAATTCGACCGGAGTTTGTTTCTGATAGTATTCTATTCGAGCATCGTCCAAATCACCACTGTCGACAATGGAACCGGCCGGCCAAAATAAGAAACTATCCATAGGAATCCACTTGTGTGTCTCACGCCATTCAGGTGGATTAAATTCACCTATGATCTTATCACAAGCCATACGAAGGATCGATTCCTTCACCCGATCATCAATCAGGTCTTCGTATCGAAGAATCCAAATTTTACCGTAATCGATATAACTTTTTGTTTGATTGACCCAATGATGATAGCACTCGTTCCAAATTAGTGCAAGTGCTTCAACATCGATCCCGTTTATATAAACAGAATCTTTGCTTTTCAGATCTTCGTATATCGTTTGGGTTTCGAAAAAATCTTTACGTTTTCTAAAGACAATCGATTCGATCCATGTATATGGATTTTTGGTTAGAACCAGTGCTGGAATATCTTTATCGTACGACCAGGCCTCGTCCATGTTGACGATATGTTTCCAAGGCTTTCCCCAGTCTTTGAGAATGGGAAAATCTCTATTCTGGATCTCTGACCCGTCATAATTAGCCTCAACCACCCTTTCGAGAAATTGAGTTCCGGTTCTTTGCAAACCGAAAATGTAATATGGTATCATAATATATTCCGTTGTGGTGTGGAGTTTTTTGGTGCCTTACCGACGGCCAGGAACTCCACTAAAACCTGAATTACTTATTTAGACTTGGTGAGGGACCTCCTCACGTCGTCTACCACAACCTTTGCTGTCCTGCGTCTTTTCAGGCGGACACTTGATCACTGGATCGATTATATCAATCGAATGTTGGGCGTTAGCCGCAAATGAAACTGATATAATCATAATCAAAGATACTAAAATGTTTCTTTGAGTTTTCATGATATTCCCTTAGATCATTGGGATGTAGTAGCCAGAATTCATCTGAGCTTCTACCATATATTCGGGATACATGATTGGACCTGCGAGGCCCATAATACAGGCACCGAGCACAACAACTGCTAGTGCATAATTTCTTAGTTTTATCATCATGATGCCACCGTCAGTACAATCATTGCGGGGGCAATTAGTAAAGAAGCTGTAAGTGTAAAAAACATTTGAGCTTCTTCTTTGCATAAAATTTTCATTAACCCTCCCTTGCTGGTGCAGTTACTTTGTAACCTGCTTTTTCCCACTCTTCGAGGGTTCGGCAAATTGTCTTACGAGTAGTAAGACCTGCAACACCGCGTACTTCAATACGTGCGCAATATTCACCTTGTTCGTTAAGCTTGGCTGTTTCTTCTACTGCTGGCTTTGCAGTGGCTGGGAGTGCGATCATTAGACACACGAGCGCGATCAGTTTCTTCATTGAGAACTCCTATCAAAAAATAATGAATTTGGGATGATGTAAGGCATCTTTGCCTTGACGGGATTATATATACACAATTTTTTGAGTTTTCAGCTATTGTCCAAAAAAAATTGAGAATTTAATATATTCTTAATATTCATCAATTTAGCGTGATCCATTCTGGAACATTATAGATAAAATCATCGTTTTTGTGTATCGTTTTGGATCACACTTCTTCGAAGAGCACATCATTGATATACTGATCTTTATCGTGCAGCTGTATTCCCATCGACGTAATAGATCGGTGAAGCTGCACATTCTTCTTCTGATTCTGACAGTATTTGTTTTGAGCAGAGAGATAATCTTGTCCAGTCTTCCATGACTTAGAGTCTAACCCTTTCATGTAGAATTCAACAGCATGCATTCCGGTCTCACAAAACTGTTCAAGTTCAACCAGACTATCAATACCACCTGCAGCTACAATATGAGGCGAAAATATCTCAAGTGCCCACTCTGGTAGCTCTCTGGCCTTCTTCCAACTTAAATTGGAAGTCAGTCCATCAAAATAAGAAATGTATGGATGCTGCTCAGCAGAAACCGGCGAGTAGTCCATAAACGACCCGCTGATTTTATTTGGCCCTGAGACCACATCGAAACCTAATATTGGTAGATTGATCCATGGCTGAGGAAATACATTGATATGTAACAGCCACAGTTTTTTGTTGAATTCTGTTCCCGGCTCAATTATTTTTAAGTGGGCTTTTCGGATTGTATCCGACTTCCAAAATTTATCTGTCCAACCTTCAAATTTCTGTACATGCTTTGGATTGTTATAAGGGGCAAGATGTTGATCGAAGATATCCTCGATATCGCTTGCCAATAGTCGCAATCTTTGCCAAATCACCGATTCCATAATATAGTTTTTTCTTAGATTAATGTACTAATAGGAATCATCATTCCCATCAACACACATCCTACTAAGATTAATTCTCCTGCTTGATACAACTCTGTTTTGTTAACTTGCTCGTTAAACTTTTTGAGAAATTTCTCCATAGATTGTGTTTCTTTTCCTCCACTGGGTAAGTGTTTTAATAGTCGTCACTGTAATCAGACTGTTCGTAATCGGGGTCCATGAAACTTGTGATTTCATCATACCCATCTCCTGCCTTCCAATCATCCATGAGCTCGTAGAACAGGCGTTCGGCGAATCCAAAGCACTTCCTTGCTTCATCCACCATGTCATCATTTAATAATGCTCGAATACCAGTTATCAGGTCCGAGCGATTCTCGAATTCATACATCGTTCCAGAACCTGGTGTCTTTTTCTTGATGATCTGACCCCCATGCATATCTCCAAAGTGCCGGACATATACGTGAGCGAGAAGAGCATCATTATTTTTCTTCTCATCTAATTCGGTGATATGAAGAATGTACTCACCGACTGATGGATAAGTGTCATCGATCTCTTCGAGACCATAGAGATCTTCCAACTCTTGTAGGTCTTCCATAATGGCATTTGCCCGAAAGACATCGTGTAGGTCTTCCGGCAAATTCACTGCTGTTTCTAAGACCCCATAAATCACCATTTGTGCATACAGATATTTCTGATACAACTTGGGGTGGATATCCCCACTTATAAGCAACTCTGCGAACTCAGTCCTCTCAGCATTCTGATGGTGGTCCCAGGTGAGCTCTTTCAAATTATTTGCCATAAAATATCCTCTAAAAAGTGGCCGGAGTTGGGCGACAAGGCTCCGGCAAACCTCGATGGGTACTACGCTGCTAGCGCATACTCCATGTCATAAACGTCATCGTTTGCGTTTATATTTAGTGTGTTCCTTTTAACGTCGGTACTTGACGATTCTCCACAATTCCTATTTACTGCCCGTCGAATCCCAATACACCCCCATCAAAAGCACACTCGGTCTTATTTGAAACTATATCGAGTTGCTGCCCAATGTGCTTATGGTGGAGGTGGCCGGAGTCGAACCGGCGTCCGTACAGCTTTCAGTCTTGTATCATCGAATGTGTGCAATCTTATCACAAACTGTCGCGTTTGTCAAGATAAACTCATCGTTATTTATAAATAGATTTTGAATCACATACAACATTGCGGAGAAAAAGATGAAAAAAGTTACGCAATTTTGTCATGAAGATGTTCTTGAGTCGCACAGACATGCAGTAATGGCCCAAACCGCCTATATGGACGGTAAAGAAGCCAAACCACACTTCAAAAAACTAGGATGGACAGGACACAAATTCTTTGACATCGATGGAGCTCAATGCCATCTTGTCTGGAATAAGAATGAGGTTGCAGTTGCCTTTAGGGGTACCGAACCTTCAGAATTCACAGATATCCTTGCTGATCTCAATGCCTGGCCCGATGAGCCTCTTATCGGCCATGGAAAGGTCCACAATGGCTTTCAAAACGAATTAGAAAAGTTATGGTCGGATCTAACCAAAGCAGTCACACCACATCTGGGTAAGAAATTAACCCTATGTGGCCATTCCCTCGGTGGAGCCATGGCTACGGTTGCTGCATCACGATTCTCAATGGACATCGATGTTCATTGTCTATTCACATACGGTTCACCTAGAACCGGAACCAAAGACTTCGTGAAGGCCTTCGCACATGTGAAGCACTTCCGATTCGTCAACAATAATGATATTGTACCAACTGTACCTCTGGCTCTCATGGGTTATCGTCATCATTGTGGACCAATGTATATTGACTTCAAGGGTCACATCCACGGCAATCTGTCTTGGTGGGCTCGCTTCAGAGATAAGATGAAAGGTCGTTGGGCTGCATTGAAGAAGGGTCAACCATTTGACAATTTCTTCGATCACAGCTCTGCTTATTATTCGCAGTATACAGGAGAAGAGGCAGATGTTAGCAGAAATGTTTGATGATACGCTGTGGATCTACACAGCTATCGCAGGATCACTACTTGGTGCAGCATTTTTATTTTGGTTTAAAGACACAAGAATGGCTACATGGGCTGTAGCCAAGTTCGATGGATTCCTCGAACATCTTGCCATTCGATGGGGTTGGACTTGGTTACAGAACGACCCCGAAGCTTGGAGAAAGAAGTACCCAAGAATCACCGGCAAGATCGATGCGATCGAGGCTAGATTGATGGAACTTGAAAAGAATAGCCATCCGTGTAAAGAACTTCATGAGTTCGACGTATGGCCTGAATTGAATGCTCGAATTGAAAAGCTTGAGGGCAAGAAGAAAAAATAAGGTATGAATATGAATTGGAAAGATATGGGGCAAATTGTTGCCTTAATTTCTATCGTCACTTCTGTATTGATGGGTTACATTTATCTTGATGCAAGACACGCCCATCAAGAAGAAGTGATAGCTATGGAACTTGAATTGATGGCAGACATGCTTGATATGGATATCGATAAGGATGCCGAATTGGTTAACTATTATCGAACACGAGAAATTCAATCAGTGAGAGAGCCATCAGTTGCCTTGATCGAAGCAGAGCAAGTTCGTTACGAATATGTTCAGGGTGAGATCGAAAGAAAGACTCGTAAGAAAGAAAAGATCGAAGCCAAGCTTATGGAACTTGGCAGACCTCGATCTATAGATTAAAGATGGAACTTGTTGACCGTATATTATAACAACATACACAACATAGGAGAAAAACCATGATGCATTGGGTAAAAGCGCGTTTAGGCGAAAGGACCTCTTGGGATGGTGGTATGTTAATCGCAGTATGCGGTTCAGTTATTTTATTTGGTGGTATTGCTAAGTTATTGGCCTGGGCTGGTTTAGCTTGGGGTATCTGGACCATGTTGAAGAAAGAACATTAATATGCGGGGGCGTAAGCCCCCTTTTCAACAGGAGAAAGGATATGGCTGGTAAGAAAAAAGATGTGACAGTAGATGAGTCTTTACACGCTGCTGACATCAATGGTGATGGACATGTCACCATGGAAGAACTCGAAGCTCACATGAATCTCGAGTTCAAAAGAAAAGAACTAGAAGATCAAGATGCACAACGAGACGCCATTCGTAAGATGGCTTGGTTCTCGTTGATTGGACTTTTATTGTACCCTCTTGGTATCTTCTTAACATCAATGTTTGGTTTGGATAAAGCAGCAACACTTACTGCTGATATCGCACCAACATATTTTGCTTCTATTGCTGTTTTGGTTTCTGCATTCTTTGCAGCCGATGCAGTGGGAAACAAAAAGAAGGACTAACAAATGAAGAAGGATGACGGATTCTCGGTCAGCGAGGATTCCGCCATCACAATACCAATTCGCAATTTGGTCGCGATGATTTTTGCAACTGGTGTCGTGGTGATGGGATATTTTGAATTGACTGAAAGGATATCAATATTAGAAAGAGAGTTACATCTGGCTGAAACTTATGTTGCTCAAAATAATGAGTTTCGTATTAGATGGCCTCGAGGTGAGTTGGGTTCATTACCCGATGATATGATGCAGAACGCTGCACTCGAAACTCTTCAAGGTGAAGTTGATGCAAATACAGAATTTAGAACTACATGGAAACCACCAATCGAAGTTCAAGAATCTGTTCGCAAAAATAATGAACAAGAGATACGAATTGGGTATCTTGATAATCGAATCGAAAACCTCGAAAAGGCATTAGACAGATTTAATGCAATATCATCTCAGATAACTCGACAAGAAGTCGATATTAGTACCCAAGAAGAGAAGATTGAAACTCTGTTTGAGCTATGGAACACTCAAGCGACTAGAGCATCGAAGGGTGGGGATTAATTTCCCCGCTCTGAGAGTCTTTCTCGAATCTTCTTTGCGTAGAATTTTGTCTCATCCCACAGATCTGTGGCAATTTCCCGAAGACCTGCTTCAGCGCCCACCAGAAATCCAAGACCAAACCCAATAGTTAAGAATATTAATTCTGACATCATGCTTTCTTCCCGTATTTGATTGTGTTGCCATCTTTGGCTCTGGCTGTTGAAGCCATCTTACCGTAGCCACGTTCGATCCTCATCAATCGACCAGTGTCTAGTTTAGGCTGGTGTTTGATTACCTCGTACACAGCCTTTAACTCTTTGTGTCGTTCTTCTGGAGCAGATTTCTTTTGTTCTTCAATAACAATTTCGAACAATCGATATAATTCGCTCACACGAAGTCCTTTGATTAGATCTTGAGCCTCTGCAATATAGTTGCGTTCGTCTCTATGTTCAGCTTTTCGGTTCATCGTCACCGTTACCCCATGATAAAATAATGTTATCTTGATCATCCTTGAGTGTAATTGTATAGGTGGTAGTGTCCATATCACTCACCCACATATTTGGTTTAAAATCATCTTCTAGTGAATCCGATAAGAAGTCAACCAGGGCCCTCAATTCTTCATCTGTCACG
>Ga0181564_10000650_pt1 | contig 30606 bp, 19 predicted proteins | sample 011ome_24_FD_134512 | JGI IMG/M metagenome (GOLD analysis project Ga0181564, IMG submission 134512) | Coastal salt marsh microbial communities from the Groves Creek Marsh, Skidaway Island, Georgia - 011513CT metaG (megahit assembly) | ecosystem: Environmental > Aquatic > Marine > Intertidal... | reverse complement strand
TCGACGGCGCGTCGGACGACGACCCCGCTGCGTGCGACGGGTGCCATGCGTGCGATGGACACACGCGCGGTTGGTCTGGCCCGTGGCGGTGGCCCGCGGCGACCGTGCGGGCGAAGACACCGCAGGCACCACCGCGCCGCCGCCCGGTGGCGCACGCGCGCGCGCGGGGTGGAGGATGAAACCAACGTTGCCCCGATCGATGGCGCGAGCGACGGCGCGCCAGGGGGGGTGGCGGAGGACGTGTTCGGCCCGGAGGCGGTGCTGCTCGTTGGGTTCACGCCCGCGGAGTGCGCGGAGTGGCGGGAGATTTTGGATGCCATCGGGGCTGATTTCATTCGCGTCGCGGCGTGCGATGAGGCGATGACGCGCGGGACGTTGGGGCGGGCGCTTGAGACGGTGCAGGAGGACGTGAGTGCGGTGAAACCCGCGCTTGGGGTGCCGAGGATGATGTTTATGAGTGGTATGAATGGGCGTGAGGTGATGGAGTTGATTGGCGTGTATGAGGACATGTGCGAGGGCGACAGGGAATGGGCGCCCGCGGTGTTCGCGTGCGCGGTGCCAAAGAATTACGATTCGCCAATGTCGGCGCTTTTAGCAGAAATCATGGATGACCACGAACGATTGACTGGTGGTGGTGGCGCGGCGGTGGCACAGGAGTGATGTGACGATAGTAGTAACGAACGAGCGCGCAGAACTATAAACTGTAATTACTGTATATGACGACTTTTAACTTTCTTTCACTTTTTGCCGCGCGCTTTGAGCTCATCCGCGCCTGGACCGATTAAGATTTTCTTTGATTTATCGACGATACGTTCGCCCTTCTTGAACACTTTACCTGATCCATTCTTATCGTTGTTCCACCACGCGGGTTTCGCGCCGTCTCCTTGCGTTAATTTTGACTTCTTTTGAGGCGTCGCCGCTCCGCCGTCGTCGTCTGAATCGCCACCCCCGCCGCCTTCTTCATCCTCCTCCAGATCGCCGTTTTCATCCGCAGGCTCGTTACCGACAACTGCAAATCGGTCAGCGTTCGTCACGCCCTTCCCAGTAGGTTTTGGTAACGCCGCGGCGACGCGCGCTAAAACATCCAAGTTGGGATCGATCGGGTGACCGCCTTGTTTGAGTAATTTTACCAAATCATCCGCGAGCGGCGCAAACTTGCGCGTGAAAAAGGACAGCGCCGCACCTTTACGACCTGCGCGACCTGCGCGACCCACGCGGTGTCTGTATTGCTCGATGCTTCCTGGGAAGTCCCAATTTACCACGTACTCCAAACCCGCGATGTCCAGCCCGCGGCCGGCGACGTCGGTGGCGATTAACACTGGCGTCTTTCCCGCCTTGAAATCCTTCATCGCCAAGTCACGTTTATCTTGTTTCATCGTCCCGTGGAGCGTGCTCACTTTCTCACCATGTCGCTTGCATAGATCTGCAATGAATTGCACAGTCTTGATTCGGTTCGCGAACACTAGCACTCGGCTTCGAGCGCGGCCGTCGGCGGCGCGTAGTTTGGTGATGTACTTCATCAATTTTCGACTCTTCTTATGCTCCGCACACACGTGCACGGCTTGCTCGACGTTAGACATGTGTGCCATTTCCTGAACTTCGCCGTTCGGCAACGTAACCTTGGTGTCAGCCTCGATATTGACCGTGACGTACTCCTTTCGGAGCCAGGTTTTGCTAATCGCTCGCACCGCCTTTGGAAACGTCGCGCTAAATAACAAAGTTTGTCGTTCGCCTTGGCCATTATCAGGCAAGGATTTACGCATGTCGCTGAGTTGTTCCTCAAATCCAAGCGCAAGCATGCGATCAGCTTCGTCGAGGATCAGCATCTTGGCTCGATCGAGTGCGAGCGCGCCGGATTCGAGCACGGCGAGCAAGCGTCCAGGCGTGCCGATGACCAACAACGCCTGTGACGTCGTTTGCTTCAACGCTTCCTCTTGTTCTTCTTGCGATGCGCCACCATAGACGGCCACTGCGCGAACTGGCACGGCTTTTTTAAGCTTGTTACACACGTTGGCGATTTGTAAAGTCAGTTCACGCGTCGGGGCGACGACGAGCACCGACGGCGCGCCCGGACGCTTCTTTCCAATGTTTGGATTTCCCTTTTGATCCTCGAGCGCAGCTTCGATGGCGGGCAATAAAAATGCCAACGTTTTCCCACTCCCAGGAGGCGCAATCGCGAGTAAATCCCCTCCCGAACACGCCGCCGGCCAGCATCGCCGCTGCACGGGCGTCACTCGTCGATGCCCGATGCTCTTCATCGCGTCCATAAAATAATCTGGCACCCCAGCGTGTGCGCCATTCTCCATCCCATCACCGCCATTCGCACCATCTTTCGCATCGTCATCGTCATCTTCTCCATCACCCGCCTCACCCGTCGTTTTCGCCTTTAACTTTTTCCTCAACGCCTTGGCCGCCAGTCGCGCGCGTTCCGCCTTGCGCTTGGCCGACCGCCTCTCCGCCTCTACACGCTCATCCTCCTCCTTCAAGCTCGGCGGCACCGGCGGTGCTTGCGAACACATCCCTCTTAGCTTCTGTTTCACTCCGCGTTTGGTGCGAATACGCTTCCCTTCCGCATCCACGCGCGTTTGAGCTCGCACCTTTTTCGCCTCGCGCTTGCTTCGCTTTCGCTGAATGAAATCAACCGTCATGGCGCCCGCGCGCGCGTGCCGTCAATCGCGTCGTCGCGCGCGTCGATGAATCGATGGCGTGATGGAGCGCGCGCGTCGCTCGGCGTTCGGCGCTCGTCGACGCCCGGCGTCGGTCGTCGGCGTCGGTGTGTGCGGTGTTCCAACGCCGTGGCGGCGGCGGCGACACAGTGTGTCGCGCGCCATGCTCGCGCGCGTCGCCCCGTCGCGCGCACCGCGCGGCGGTGTTGGCGGTGGCGGTGGCGATGGTAGTGCGCGTACGCGTGCGCGTGCGCGGCGCGCGAGGCGGGGCGCGCCGTGCGCGCGCGCGGCGGCGAATGCACGGGCACAGCCGAGGCAGCCGCGCGAGGACGCAGCCGGTGGCGCGCCGCGCGCGAGCGAGAGCGATGCGCGCGATGGCGACGCGCGCGCGGCGCATGCAAGTGTCATATCGTCCATTGACGATGAGTTGAGTAAGCGGTTCATCGCGCTCGATCCGGCGGGGTACTTTGTCATTCGCGCGAGAGGCGACGCCATCGAAGCGAGGCATTATAAAAACATCATAGGCGAGGACGGATTGGCGCGTGATCCAGAGACGAATGAGGTGATTCCGTGTGATGGGAGTTATAAACCCGTGGTGAACGCCGAATTCACCGGCCGCACGGCGAAGGAGATATCTGTGAAGATTTTTGAACGCGACGGGAGAGACGCGAATGACGGCGTCTGCACAATGATGTCGCACGCCAATTATTTAGGACGAGAGTTTCAACGCGCCGAGTGGTGCATACGGCAAGGAATAGAGTACGTGCAGGATTGACGCGCGCCGACGGCGTGGTGCGTGTGTGCGTTGTAATATTACTGTAAAGTGTCGTGTAAGAAGGCGTCCGTCGTATTCATTTTCGAGTTTGTGTTCGCTAAGATTGTTTGTGTTCTATTGAAAATCGCGCGCAAGTTTCTATAATCAAAGAAAGTAATCCGGCACTCGCTTTGCCGCCTGTTGCTCTTCGCCCCTCCGCGGTGCCGGGTCGAATTGTAAGAACTCTGTCTCCATGTTGTCGTTGACCTCCATGATGCTTGCTTGGTTGCCGCATCGATAACAGTAATTTGGAGCACTGAAAATTGTCACCAGCGACTGTTCGTGATGCCACAGGTACCCCTCCATTACTAATTGATGTGCGCGCGCAATTAACTTCAACCCGTTGTTGTGATTGAATTGCTCCGTGATGTCCTGCCCGAACGTATACCCGGCGCCGCGAGGACTCATCCCCCAGCCGGCGCGGTCGTCGGGATCGCTCCACACCAAATCGCACACCGGCCCTTCGTGCGGAACCTCGGCGAAACGATCAATCTTCCGCACGTCGTCTAACGTGTCAATCGATGGCGACAATCCCCCATGCGGACAGAAAATTTGATTCTCCACCACCGCCGATAACGGCATAAAGTCAAACAAATCTGTAAACGCCTTCCACACCCCGGCGTGCCCGTACTTTCGCATGCACTCGTCATAAAACCCATACACCTGCGTAATTTGCCTCGACTCATGATTCCCACGAATAATCGTCACTCGGTCGGGGTACCTCACCTTGAGCGCCACGACCAACGTCACCGTCTCCACCGAATAGTACCCTCGATCGACGTAGTCCCCTAAAAACAGATAATTCGTATCCGGCGCAAACCCTCCCATCTTGAACATCTCCATCATATCGTGAAACTGTCCATGAATATCCCCAACCACCGTCACCGGCGCCCGGACGAGCTGTACGTTACTCTCCTCCGCCAACAACCCGCGCGCTCGATCGCACAACGTCAAAACTTCCTCCTCGGGTAAAAACTTATGCTCCAACAACGTCGCCACCATGGCGTCGTAATCCCCATACTCCGTAATCTTCAATCGCGTCATCCCTCACACCACGCACGCACCCTCGACGCGTCACGCGCCACGCGTCACGACGACGGCACGCCACCGTCTCGAGAATCCAGTGAATCAACGCACGCTGGTGCCCGACACGAACTCGATCACCGCCCTCTCGGTGCGACGTCGTCCACCGTCACGAACGACGCGTGTCACGCGTGTCACTCTCCCGCGCGCGCGCGTGATGTTCTCGATCGCCGCGCGATGCGCACTGCGGCGGGGGCGGCGCGCGCGCAGATCCATGGGTCGAGCGCGTGGTCGATCGCACCTAAACCCTAGTGGTGACGCCACCAATGTAAGACCTTTTCGCAAAAAGGTGCGACTGGCGGCTGCGCGCGTTTGCGCGTTCGGGACACGCCGACGCCGACGCCGCGATGAAGCGCCGCGCGTCGAGCGCGCCAGGAAAACGCGCGTCCATGCCTTCGAAATCGCCCACGTCCGCCAGACCGCGCCGCGCGACGCCAGCAGCGACGAAGACACCGCGAAAGAAGACGTTGGAGGATGACGACGACGAGGAGCTCGGGGATGTCGATGACGACGACGACGACGATGGGGTGGGTGATGACGACGAGAGCGGTAAGGCGAGCGCGGCGCGACGTCAAGATGAGGATGAGGATGAGGAAGATGAGGCGAGGGCGAGAGAGAGCGCGCAGGAGAAGCGTATACGTTTGGCCAAGGCGTATTTGGAACGGTTGCGCCAGGAGCAAGCGGAGGAGAGCGAGGACGAGGACGAGGCGGGCGACGAGGATGGTGAAGGACGGCATTTGGATTCACACACGCGGTTAGCGGCACGATTGGCGGATGAGGCGCAGAGGAAGAGTGGACATCAGCGCGCGGCTGTGGGAGATCGGGTGAAGGTGCCGGCTGAGGTTCAGGGTGAGCCGCAGACGTGGCGGGGACATAAACGCGCGGTGACGGGCGTGGCGTTGACGGAGGATGATCGTTTGGCGTATAGTGTGTCGAAGGATGGCACGATATTTGGTTGGGATATCGAGACTGGGAAGCGGTTGAAGTTCCCTCGCACGCCAGAGGTGGTGGTGGATCCGTTGCAAGGGGGCACTGGTCCGCAAGCGCCGCCAAAGTGCGGAGCGCATGTGATGCTGTGTTGCGCCGTGAGCGGCGAGAAGAATTTATTCGTCACTGGTGGGGCTGATAAGCGTGTGCACGTGTGGGATACGCGAAGTATGACGCATATTACATCGTTTCCGGGTCATCGAGGCGCGGTGACTGGCTTGGGATTTCGACACGGCACTGGACAACTGTTTTCGTGCTCGGAGGACCGCACGGTGAAAATTTGGTCGCTCGACGACATGGCGTACGTCGATACGCTATTCGGACACCAAGACCGGTGTATCGCCATTGACACGCAAAGACGTGAACGAATTGTCACCGTTGGTGCAGATAGATCGGCTAGATTTTGGAAAGTGCCCGAGGATTCGCAACTCGTTTTGCGACCGGCAGCGGGCGACGGCCAAGCCGAAAGCTGCGCCTTCACCGCGCACGACCACTGGCTCACTGGCTCGCAAGACGGATGCGTAGCAATTTGGAACATAGCTCGAAAGAAAGCTGCGGCGTCTTGGGAAAACGTACACGGTTTTAGGGAAATAGTCGCCCCGAAGTCGTTTGATGACGACGCCGTGCGGCGAGCGATGGACCAACGAGTGGCCGCGCAAGCCGTCAGCGGAATGAGCGCTAAAAATGACGGTGGTGTGGGCGAGATGGCGAGCTGGGTGAACGCCGTGCACGTAGGTAAGGGTACCGATTTCGCTGCGTCGGGTGCCGCCGATGGTACTATTCGATTATGGAAAACGTCTCACCAAGGCGAGCCTCTCGTACCGTTGCATTGTTTAGCAGCGCGAGGTTTCGTGAACGCGCTTCAAGTCGCCAGTAGTGGTCGATTTGTTCTCGCCGGCATGGGCCAGGAACCGCGACTCGGTCGTTGGGGACGCGATTCGGGCGCGAAGAATGGTCTTCAGTTGCACATGTTAGAACTAGAAAAAGAGAGATTTTGAACTTGAAAGAAATCAAATGGTCTTTTACAACATGAAAAATACCTTCGTTTGCGCAAAGCCACGCGCGTGTGGCGTAAGTAATCTAAAAAATCTTGTCTATTCTGGTCGAGTCGCGCGAGCGACGCGGTATGCGGCTTGGTCAAATAATACCGAACCTAGGCGAAGTGCGGCAGCTTGCGCGCCCGGTGCGAGTTCTGGTGCCAAGTCCAAAAGCTCCCGCACCAGTTCGGCGTCGATTTCAGGCAAGCCTTGTGCCTGCGCTGATTTCTGCTCTCCATTGGGCGCGGTTTCTTCGCCGCCAGAAAACATCAAACGGAGTTCTTCTGCGACTTGTAACGTCTCAATGTCCTCTTGAGAGATGTGCGTCGCGCGTTCGAGCGGCGCCAACGTGTTCTTTGCCCCGCTTAGCAGTTCCGCCGCTGGCGAAAAAGACTGCGCGACAGACTCCACGGCGTTGAACGGTGCCGCGATAGTAGAAGACGCGGCAGAAGATACAAAAGCACCAGCGTAGCGACCAAGTTCGCGAAGTGCGATGTCTTGAATCGGGCCACCACTTGGGTCAAACGCCAACTTTAGCGCCTCTCTAGCGCCGTTAGAAATTTTCTTCTTCTGTCCGTGTTCTTCGTCGGGTTTCTCCACCTTTGGCGCGCCAGCGCGCGCGGCGGTAATTGAGGTATAACTTCCGAACGCTTTGGATAACTGGCGTACTCTGTTCACGCTCAACGTTGCGTGTTCACCATCCTCCTTGCCGTAGAGCAATTGCTCCAAAGCCCTGCGCGTTTCAGGCGATTTGTCCGTAAGCAATCGACGCGCAATGTATGGATAACATTCGTTTGCAATGGAGTAATTCTTGTCGCAGGACAATCCAATGCCTTCAAGCACAGAAAATGCGCGAAGAATGTAGCCAAAATACGCAGGGATTTGGAAAATGTTCCCATACTTTTCTTGCACGCCCTCCAAATCCTTTGTCAACTGCGCGACTTTACTATCCGTGCCAGCCGCCTCGAGAAACGCGTCGCGTCGCTTCTTTGGGTCCTTCACACCCTTCAAATCTTTTCGAATTTCTTTGATGCGTTCTTCATCCGGAAGGCCGAGCTCGTCGCGGAAACCTTGCGCACCACCACCTCTGGCCAAAGCGGAGAACAACAATCCGAGCGCGCGAGCAACGCCCGAATCTTCCATGGCTTCACGTTTTCCGCTCGGGATAAAACCCATAGCGTCCAAATCTGCGGGCACCTTCTCGAAATCTTTACTCACCAAGTGCGCGATGAAACGTAAGATGGCGGTGGATAAGTCCTTTGACACGGGTGTGACCAAGCCCCAGTCGAGAATGCATAATTTGCCATCCGTCGTGCGCAATAAATTACCTGGGTGAGGATCGGCGTGAAGGAATCCAAGGTCGAGAAGCATGGCCAAGTAAGACGTCAACGCGACAGCGCATAATTGTGCTGTGTCGCCCGCCTTACTATCTTGCAAACGTTCGCCATCGATCCATCCCGTGGTCAAAATGCGACGCGTCGAGGCTTGGCGAAACACTGGAGCGGCGGTGACTACGCCTCCCAAATCTGAACGCTTCGCCATGGCGGCGGCAAACTTTTCCCCATTCGTGGCCTCTTCGTTATAATCGAGCTCGGCGATAAATCGTCGCCCCCATTCATCAACCAAGCCTTCGAGATCGGAATTCAAGTTGTTGAACTTTCGCCATGGTTCGGCGAATGCGCGAATAATGCCAACATCCAAACTGATGGCCACGAGCGCGCCAGGACGCTGCACTTTCACCGCAACCTCCTCAAGTTCGCCTTTGTCATTCAACCACGTGCCTTTGTACACTTGACCTAAACTTGCACTCGCGATAGGCGTGTCACCGAGCGTCAACCGTTTCGCCGTCGATTCCCCGAGTTCACGCGTAAGAATTCTGCGCGCCAAATCATCATTGAATGGCGGCACTTTATCTTGTAACACACGTAACTCTTCAATGTACTCGGCGGGTAATAAATCTGCACGGCTACTCAACACTTGTCCGAGCTTAACATACGTCGGTCCGAGGGACACGAGTAAGTTTCTTAACTGTGTCGCACGCTTTGTGTTGAGCCTCATCTTCGCCTCGTCGCTCATATTTTCCCCAGCCAACTTACGATCAATGCGTAACTGCACGGTAAACGATCCCAATAACGCAAATGATCGCACACCACGCTTAAGTAGCGTCAGAGGCCGCGTCGAAAAGTACTTTTGCGTCGCCTTGGGATCGTATCTACGCAACTCGGCGGGTTCCACGTCGCCCTCAGCGCTCGCCAACGCCGCCCATTCATCCATACCGCTCGAGTCATCCGTCGTCGCGAACAACTTGGATGTGAACACCACTGCAACTATACCAGCGATGAGCGCCGCACCACCGCTCGCAGAGACATCTCCGAAGCGTCGCACGGCTTCTGCTGCCGCCGCCGCCGCCTCTGGCGGCAACGCGTCGTAAAACGCCCCCCATCCCGAAGTAAACTGCTCGCGTTGTCCATCCGGAAGCGCCTCAAACGCGCGCTGCAACGCATTCGTAATCACCTCGCGCACATCGGTGCGCGCACCGAACTCAGCGGCGCCAGAGGCGAGAAGCTCTCCCGCGTGCTCGAGCACGTCCCACACCGCGCGCGACGCCTCCGCTTCGCGCTGCGCCACCGCCTCAAGCGCGCCGCGCGCGACGTCCGACGCGACGTCCAGGGCGGTTACGGCGGCCACGGCGCCGGCGTCGCCCCCCAGCGCGCGCGTCGCGAGCTCGCGACGCGCGGACACACCTCGAGACCGATGGTGCGCGCGACCTTTCGCCCCCGCGTGCGTCGCTGACGCGGTCGTCGCGCGCGCATCGCGCGACATCGCACGCGCCGCCATCGCCTGCGTCGCCGTCGCCGACCCGCGCGCGCGTGGGGTGACCGACGACACGAACGACGTCGCCATCGTGAGCTCTCGCGTGCCTCTGAATGACGTCACAATCGCGTTGCGCCGCACGAGATGACCCCCGACGACGCGTTGGCGCGCCTCAAGGCGGGAGGGTACTACTACGTGCACGAATTTCCCGCGCGCGGGACGTTCGGGATCGACACCGTGGATTGTCGCGCGGAGTCGGCGGCGTTTAGAGGGGTGAAGTGCGTGCCGCGCGGGGTGCACTTTATCAGTACCAACGCCGCGGGTTCGCGCGAGGGCGCGATCGGTGAGTTCGTGTGCGTGGAGAAGGGTGGAGATGTTATCGTGCGCGCGTGGGATGCGGCGCTCGAGACGCTCGCGCCGGGACGAGGGATGGCGGAGGAGGATGCCGAGCGGTTGGCTGTCGCGACGCGAGACGGACGCGAGTTCGATGGCGTCATGGCGCCGTATTCGATCGATATCGAGCGCGCGTGGACGGTGCTGAGTACATTTGTTACGACTGATGTCCTTGATCGTTGTGGCGTCGGCATCGGCACGCGCGTAGTTGCGGGAGATCCGGACGCGGAGGCGCGTTCGAGGGACGGCGCTTCGGCTCGCGAGGTGACGCCGTACTTTGATCACGTCCCGCGCGCGCCCGTGTTTACCGACCGCGCGACGAGTCGGAACCCGCATGGTATGCCCGCTAGTGACGTGACAGCGATGAACACGTATCCAGAGTTGCGTCTGAAGCACGCCATTGGATGTTTCGGCGCCGACGGTTGGCGCGGAATGTTGGGCGAGCTCCAACTGTCCTTCATCTTGCTGAGCGCGCTATCGTCCTTGGCTGCGCTCGAGCAATGGAAGCGCCTGGTGCATGTGATATGTTCGTGTGCCGAAGTTGCCGTGTTTGACTATCCTGAGCTGTACTCGGCGTTCATTGATGTCTTTAGGCCGCAGCTTGAACGCGCGGGGGGCGATTTTTTCGACGTCGACGACTACACCAAGGAAAACTTCTTGCGTCCTTGCCTCATCGACCTGGCCCGCATCAACATCGTTGCCGCGCCGGATGATTATAATGATGGTGACAAAGTCGCCATTGATATCGACGTCGAGACCAAACTCGCGGAGGTGGCGCAAAAACTTCAACGCCTGGTACGATTTGTTCGCGAATCGCTTCACGTCAACCTTTTGGATGAAATTCGCCAGGCTAAGGCCGACGAGGCACGCGCTCATGATGCTGGTGAAGACGCCCCAGTCGTCGTAGAACTCTCCGAGGGCACGTATATGCATATGGACGCCACAGATGGAATCGATGTTGACATTGAACACGTGCCGTCGACGATCGAAATTGACAGAGCCGCCGCCGAGCGCATGTCGTGGATGTCGCCTTCGCCTTCGACCGAAAACCCCTAGCCGCGCGCTTTTGCGCATAGACCGTTCGTTAGTGTATAAAACAACAAATATAGAACATGTATGTGAATTTGCATTCGTCACGCGCACGCGTCGGCGCTCATGCGCGGCTGAAATCAGCCGCCACCTGTCGTTCCTGTCGTTCCAGCGAGACGGCAGTCAAGACCTGACCTGTGCCCACTGACCTCACACCGAGACCATGGCGTCGCCGTTCGCGCCGGTGACGAACGCGCGCGTCGACGCGTGCGTAGACGCATGGGAGAGTATGCGTGACGAAATCGAACGCGCACAAGGTACGTCTGGCTTCAGTCGACGGCCATGCTCGGGTGATGAGCTCTCGCTTTTTTATGATGATGATTATGACCTCGCGATGACGATGTATCGAGTGATTAACGCGCGACGACGCCGTGCGTGATACGACAGATTTGAGCAACGAAACCGACGTTCAAATGTTGGTCAAGGCGATTTTTACATCGGTGCGTGAAGGCGATCGAGGTAAAAATGTGCGAAGCGCGATGGAGGAGACGGCGAGGAGCGCCCGGGACGCTCAAGCGTCAACGTTTCAGAGTGTGTTTCTAAATGCGAGCGCGAAAGCGATGGAGAAAGGGGCGTTCGGTGATAGTTCGTGTTTCGCGTTGTCGCGTTTGGTGGCGATTGTGGCGAGCACGGGGAGGGTTGAGGATGATACCACGGTGAAGGCACTCGAGACGTTGGCGAGGCTTCGCGCGCGCGGTCGTCGACTGTTTTCTGCGAAAGCGCTGAGAGCCTTTGCCGGCGATGTGGGATGTGACGCGTTGTTGGACAAATACCTAGAGCTCGTGAAGGGTGGCGCCAACACGGTGCTTTGTGCGCTTGTGGGTGAGATGTACGCGACGGCTCGGGAGTTTTCCAAGCGTGACATTGGCGAGACGCGTCGTACGTTGCTACAGCTCTACGCCGATGTCGTACTCAATGGCGACGCGAAAGTGGTCGCTGCTGGCGTAACCGCTGAAGCATTTACAGCCATTTTAGGCGACATCACCGAGGATGAGATGAAGGATGTTCTTTTGCCAAAGATGGTCAGACAGTTGAGACGTAGTCCAGAGGCAGTTCTACCAATAATTCTAAACACTTTAGAAGGCGTCAAGGTGGATTTGAGCTCTAGTTGCGCTGAGCTTGGAGAAGTGCTTATTCCACTTGCAAAGCACGCAGATGCCGCTCGCCGCGATGTATCTAGACGCATCATCGACACGCTCGCTGCAAATTCTGCTGATGCGAGTCTAGTGAAGGAGCATATTTTCGCTCGCTGCGCTGCGGAATTCGACTCGGGCAAGCGCCCAAAGGAATGGACGGCTCGCGTTGGGTTGTATGACGTCATCGGCTCATGTTCGCGAATTAACAGCCGTAAAGACAGGGAGGCATTGAGTGCGAAAGCGATTGCAATTTTAGCGACAGAGATGACCGTCGATAAGCAGCTTGATGCCAAGGCTGCAGGGTTGCGCGCTCTCACGACGTGGTTGCAGCACATTGCCGCATGTCCTGCGTCGGTTGTTGCGCTTATCAAAGAGTCCTCGAAGGACGCAAAAGAACGAGGATCTACTTTGCAAGCTATTGCTCAAGCGCTGCGCTCAAATTCTGCGCTTGCGAGCGGGTTGTCAGAAACTATCGATGTACTAGTTCCCATCACGGTTGCTGGTGCTGCGAAATCTGCGCAGCGCGCTGAAGGATTGAGCGCTTTGTATTTGACTGTTCGAGCTGCCGCTGATGATGCTGCTGTTTTAGATGCGGCAACGAAGGGGAAATTATGGGAATCGTTGTCTGCGTACTTTGACGTCGCCGCTGTCACTCGATTCGACGATTCAGATGCTCAAACTCTCGCAGCAACGTCGCAATGTCTGCTTTCGGCACACTCATCGCAATTGATCAAACTTAAGCTCGTCGATGTCGTGATTCAAACCATCGCGTTATTGAGCCTGCACTCGAACGCGCAGTGTCGAGCGGCGGCGCGCGAAGCTATTCGAGGCGCAATTAGTCAGGGCCAAGCGCAGACGAAGATGATTCAAGGATTACAACACTGGTTAGAGCAAGCCACTGCTGGCACATTTCCGGCCATAGGCGCCGAAGCAGATGAGACCTTTCCTTCCCGTTACGCGGGTGCATCCTTACTAGCGTACTGTGAATTTGACGAAGACGAGCAATGCGTCAAGCTCTCGAGTGATTTAGTGGGAGATATGCTTTTGCTCGCACATAACCCACTCGTCGCAGCTGCTGATGGCAGACGTAGTGGCGCGTGGTCTGCGCTCCTCGCTCGTCTCGGCGGAGATATCGGCGACGCCACGAATGGTGAAGCGGTGTGTGAAATCATGGCTGGCGAGCGCGGACTCGCGAGCCCATCCTCAAACATTCGAGTCGCCGCTCGACGCGCCATCGTTGCTCTGGGACGATTGAGCTCAAACGATGTCTCGAATATCCTTCTCCCCAAAGCCCTCGGCATGATCGATATCCGCGCTCACGACGAAATCAGCGACAAGGATATTTTGATTTACAGCACCGCGCCCGGGACGTTGTCCACCGACCCAAAAGACAAACCGGCGGCGGCACAGAAGGAGGACAAACAAGAATCATCCACAGTGGTGTCGTTGCGACCGAGTCAGCTCGCGGCTGGTGCGAAAAAGTCTACCAAAGCACCTCCGAAAACTGCGGATCCTCGCGAGGCGGCGCGGCGCGCGCAGCTTGCTGAAGAGGCGGACATTCGGGCTCGCGTACGAGGCGTGGTCGACAACTTAGTGGAAGGATTGGACGTGCTCACATGCGTTCTCGAAGGACTTGGTCACCGCGCGAGAGAGAGGGTATGTGATATTGCGTACAGAAAGGTGTTTCCTCTGCTTCGATCGAAGATTATTCCACAAACAGTCGTGTTGAGGACGGTGGAAACATTGTTGTACTGCGCGGCGGCGCGAGGCGCGGCAATGGTTTTGTCCTTTCCGCAAGAAAGACGCACGGAGGCGCTCGCGATTCGTCTCGGTGCGATGAGTCTTGATGGAAGTTCAAAACCCGTCGAGTTTGATTTGAATGGTAAGCCTATTCCAGTGGACATGCATGTGGTCAATTTCGAAACTCGCATGTTGAGCGAAGCGCTCGAATTAGCCAAGGGCGCACTTGAAGACAATGATCCGGATCCCCTCCCAGCTCCCGTATTTGGGATGATTTTCCCTATTGTTTCTCATGCTTTATTACTTCCTGAGGCTCCGAAAAGCTTACGCATCGAGGCGCTGACGTTACTCGCCGCGCACGCCAGGGACGATGAAGATGGCGTCCCGATTCTCCCGAGTGCTGGAGCTGCGGTGCGCGTGCTACTTAATACGCTCTCGAATGCGACGCCGGACTTGGTCAACTTGGCAAAACCAATTCTTTCCGACGTTTCGCGCTATTTACAAACTAGCGACGACGTTTTAGCATTGGTGAATGGCGTAGAGAGTGAATTCCGCGCGGTGCGCGGAGCGTCTCTATCCGGATTGTTGAGCGCGCCGTTGGATTTCAGCAGCATGGATGAATGTGTAGCGGCAGAGGCAATCGCGAAGCTTTTTATCGCGCGGTTCGACAGCGACGATAGCAATAAGGCGCTCGCTGAGGAAGTATGGGTGTTGTGCGGACTATCAGACACCGTGCCACCGCCCGCGGATATTTTGGAATTCCTCACGCACGAAAGCGCGGCGACGCGGACCAGCGCGATCGACGCATTTTCGGCGTCTGTGGCTCATCAAGAAAACGGTATGTCGACGTCACTTCCGAAATTATTTGCCGCATTCAACACGTGCGAACGAAGCTACGCGCGAGAGAGCGTGATTAAAGGATTGGGTGCGTGCACGCCGAGCTTGAGCGCTCGCGATCTTCCGCTTGTGTCCACTTTTCTTACAAAGGTGCTCACGGACGTCGACGGTGCCGTGCGCGCCGCTGCCGTCGAAACTGGTCGCACCATGATTGATGCACATGGCGCTGAACACACGCAGCAGTTGCTCGCGGTTTACGAAGCGTATTTCGACCGCGGTGGCAGTCGAAGCGACTTATCCGAAGAAGCTGAAGACCACGTCCGACAAGGCGTCGTCGTCTTTCTGGGTGCGCTCGCTGTGCACTTGGACAAAGATGACGAAAAGGTGCGTGCCATTCTTACTCGATTATTAGAAGTCTTGAGCACACCGAGTGAAGCCGTGCAACGATCGGTGGCAGATTGTTTGCCGCCATTGATGAAAAAGCTCAACGAGGATGAACAGCGCGCGCTGGTGGATGCGTTATTGCAGCAGCTCACTTCGAGTGAAAGCTACGCGGATCGCCGTGGCGCGGCGTTTGGCTTAGCTGGTGCCGTCAAGGGAATTGGCATGAGCAGCCTCAAAGGTATGAACATCATGGACACTCTCAAGGTGGCTATTGAAGACAAGAAAAATCCTGCGTCCCGAGAAGGCGCGGTGATGGCTTTTGAATTATTTTGCACGCGACTCGGTAGGTTGTTTGAACCATACGTGGTGAACATTTTGCCCATGCTCTTAGTGTGCTTTGGTGATGTAACGGCGCCAGTGAGAGATGCGACTCAAGCCGCGGCGCGCGCGATCATGGCGAATTTATCCGCACAAGGTGTGAAACTGGTACTACCCGCGCTCCTGTGCGGCGTTGACGACGACAAGTGGCGCACAAAGCAAGGCTCCGTACAATTACTCGGCGCCATGTCGAATTGTGCTCCAAAACAGCTCGGCGCGTGTTTGCCACAAATTGTGCCACGTTTAAGTGAAACACTCATTGACACTCATCCAAAGGTTGTCGAAGCCGCGACGCAAGCACTCAAGGCTATCGGCGACGTCATTCGTAACCCAGAGATTTTAGCGTTGAGCAAATACTTGCTCGGCGCCATTTCTCTCCCGGCTGAACGAACACAAGCGTGCTTGGATGTGTTGCTTGAAACGACTTTTGTCAATGTCGTGGATGCGCCTTCGTTGGCGCTCATCGTCCCGGTTTTAGTTCGCGGCATGCGCGAGCGAAAAGCCGAAATGAAGAAGAAGGCTGCGAAAATCGCGGGTAACATGAGCGCTCTCGTGGCGGACCCGAAAGATATGGCACCTTACATTCCCATGATTGTTCCAGAGTTGAAAAAGGCGCTCATTGATCCCATTCCTGAAGTGCGAGGCGTCGCCGCGCAAGCGCTCGCGGGCCTCATTAAGGGCATGGGTGAAGAGTACTTTGAAGATTTGCTTCCATGGATGATGCGCGCGATGCAAAGCGACGGTCCGAGCGTCGAACGTTCTGGTGCGGCACAAGGTTTATCGGAATGCCTTGCCGTACTCAGCTCGGATCACTTCGACGCGCTCTTCCCTGAAATTTTAGCCGGATGCGCCAACGCGTCTTCCGCCGTGAGAGAAGGTCACTTGACGCTGCTTCGTTTCTTACCAATCTCTCTCGGAGACATGTTCGAGGCGCACCTCGCAGACGCGCTTGCGTGTGTTCTCGAAGGTTTAGCAGACGAAGATGAACCGGTTCGGGACGCGGCACTCAGTGCGGGACGAGTGTTTGTCGAGGAATTCTCTCACAGCGGCTCATCTCTTGATTTGATCTTACCCGCCATCGAAGACGGCATTGTCGCAGACAATTGGCGTATTCGTCAATCATCCGTCGAACTTTTAGGTTCAATGCTATTCCGTATCATCGGCTCGAGCGGTAAGGTGCGCGTCGAAGGCGGCGATGACGAAGAAGGCATTTCTACCGAAGCGCAAGGTCAAATGCTCAGCTCGACGCTCGGTCAGTCGCGTCACTTCAACTTGCTCGCCGCCGTGTACATCCTTCGTTCCGACGCCACGTTAGTGGTGAGAAACGCGGCAGTGCACATTTGGAAAACAGTCGTGGCGAACACGCCGAAAACACTTCGTCTCATTTTACCAATGTTGATGAGCCGCGTCATCGCCACCATGTCTGGGTGCTCGGAAGAACGCCAACAAACCGCCAGTCGTTGCCTCGGTGACGTCGTACGCAAGTTGGGTGAGCGCGTGTTGTCATCTGTACTTCCAATTCTTCGCGATGGTTTATCGAGCGACGTCGCCGAGCATCGCGAAGGCGTCGCGTTGGGCTTGGCCGAAGTTCTCTCCGCAGCGACACAGGGACAAATCGCGGCGCATTACGACGTCATTATTCCAACTGTACGCGATGCATTATGCGACGACGACGAAAGCGTGCGCGACGCCGCGGGTAAGGCGTTCGACATGTTGTTCCAACACGCCGGTGGCGATGCCGCCGCGCGCATCGTACCAGAGCTTCTCGAGCAATTGGATGCCAATCCGCTCGCGCTCGAAGGCTTGAAGCAAGTGCTCAAGGCGCAGCCGAAGATTTTAGCCACCGTGTTGCCGAATCTCGCCAAGCCGCCGCTGACGATTTCCGGAGCGCGCACGCTCGGTGCTCTCGCTGAAGTCGCCGGCAGCGCATTACCTCCGCACTTGCCGCTATTGATGCCGCCATTGATGGACGCCATGGCGGACGCGGATGAAGAGAGCCGCGTCGCTGCGTCGAGCGCCGCTTCGGCAGTCATCGCGTCTGTCCCGGAAACGTCGTCGCACTTGTTGCTCAATGAAATCAAGCAAGGCATGGCGCACGAACGCGCTGGATGCCGCACCGCCGCGGCCAAGCTCGCAGGCGAATACGCCAAGAACGCTCCTGGATTTGATGACGAACATGAAACCGAAGTTCTCATCAAGCGCCTGTTCGAGCTCTTTACGGATGACGATGAAGACGTGTTACTAGCCGCGTGGACTGCCATGGGCGACGTGACGTCGACAATTTCTCGTCAAGAACTCCCCGACTACGTCGAATGCGTCGCTAAATCATTAACCATGGCGCGCGATCGCGTGCGTCGCAAGGATAAACTCGCGCGAGAGTATATAGTCCCGGCATTGCGCCTGCCCAAGGGCTTGGCGCCGATTGTTCAGATATTCCTTCAAGGCGTGCTCTCGGCGGAATCTTCCGAGCAGCGCGAGAGCGCCGCAAGAGGCTTGACACTCGCCGTGTCTAGCACTGACTCTGCTGCGCTAAAGGCGCACGTCATCGCCATCACTGGCCCGCTCATTCGAGTCGTTGGCGACAAGCATCCATCCGCCGTCAAGAGCGCGATTCTCGAATCCTTAGCCGCGCTTATCAACAAAGGCGGCGTCGCCCTCAAGCCATTCGTCCCGCAACTCCAGACGACGTTTGTGAAATGTTTATCTGACGCACACATGTCCGTGCGCGTGAGCGCCGCCAGTGCGCTTGGCTTACTCATGACGTTGCAGACCCGCGTCGACGCCCTCGCGAGCGACTTGATTTCGCAGTGCGAGTCGGACGATGTCGAACCGGGCGTGCGAGAATCCACATTTAGAGCCATCGCTGGCGTGTTCGCGCACGGTGGTGCACACATTAGCGCGTCAAACGTCACGCGTGCGATTGACGCGGCTTTACGCGCGCTCGCGTCGTATTCCGAAGGCGAACGCATGAGCGCGAGCTTGGCTCTTTCGCGCGCGTTCGCCAGAGCGCCGGCGGATGAACGGGCATCCGTCGTCGACGCGCTCAACGCCCCTAGCGGCGGCGAACATCGTCAAGGCACCGCTGAAGCATTGTGCCAAATCTCGCGCGCAAACGCCGTGCTCGTCATGGATGAACACGCATCAGCAACGCTCAATGCGCTCGTTCGAGCCGCGGCAGACGACCAAAGCGCGAGTAAATGCGCCGCCGCTCGAGGATTGGGCGCGCTCGCGGGCGTCTCTGCCCGCGAACTCGGCGCGTCCTCCCCGGTGTTGCCCAAGCTTCTTCCAGTGTTGACGAAATTATTGCGCGACGCCACGATTGATGTGCGATTTGCGGCAACGCGGGCGATTCGTGTGATTATAAAAAGCGCGGGACGGTCGGAATTGTCGCCGTTTTACGACGTTTTCATGCCCGTGCTCGCCGAGTGCGCAGTGGCGGATAAGAGCGGCGACGTACGCAAGCAAGCCGAACGCGCGGTGTATCGCGTCTTCAACTTACAGGATGGTCTAGAAGAGGCGTTGGAGCACTTGAGATCGGGTGGTACGGCGAATGCGGCGAGAGGGAGGTTGACGGATATTGCATTGAGGCAACTCGCGGCGTTGCCAACGCAATCCGACGACGAAGCGGACACCTCCGTGGAGGCGGATTTGATGGTGTCCAAATAATACAGTACCTAATAGTTTACAAGAACCCAAACAGAGTAATAGTGTGTCTCGCGAATGTAATACCTCACACGAACGCTCAATGTAGCTAGTCGCTACCGTCGTCGAAGAGTTGGAGCGAGATGTTGACATCCTTGAGCGTGGACGTGGCTCCGCTGTGAGTCGGGTCCACATTTAACGCCTTTTGCAGCATTTCACGCGCCCGACGCAATGCCTTCACGTCACCATCGCCGTAGTCGCCTAGAATTAATAACGCTTTCGCCCCTCGTACGTATCCGCGCACGTACTTATCGTCAATCGCTGTCGCGGCGACGCTCGCCTCGACGGCGAGCGTCAACGCGTCCCGTCGGCGTCTCGTATCGCCTTGACCACCAACTTTGAGCGCTGCCGCAGCTTGATTGCCTAAATATGCCACAGTACGCGGTGCCAATCTCACGGCCTCTGCGTGATACTTGTACGCCGTGTCGTAATCCTGTGCGTTGAATGCCTTCACGCCCGCGTCGTTGAGCGCCTCAGCCGCCGTCGACGCATCTGAACTCGTCGCGTCTAAATCTGGTCGTCCCACAAACGCCCCAACTCCTGTCGACGCCCGGGCGCGATCGATGACGCAATCATCATCAAAACCAACGCCCCCGACGCGCTCCCACGGACGCGCCGCAGACGCACCGACGATGGCGTCTCTGTCCGCGCGGCGGTTGACGACTTCGGTCCCGCTCAGCGTCACCAAACCGCGCGTGACATCCTCACCACCACCACCACCACCGCCACCAATCGCCCGCGTCGTCGTATACGCACTTTCACGCACGTCATAACTCGCCTCCGCGCGTCCACCCGCGCACCACGGCACGTGCACGTCGACGCCGAACGCCGCGTGCGGTCGAAACTCCCCACGCGCGCGCAGTGTCGCTTCAATCTCCATCGGATCGCACCCCGAAAGCGCCATCGTCAGCACATCCTCCAGCGACTGCAACGGCGGAATCACATACGTCCGTCGCCACCGCGCGTAATCAAAATTCGCCGTCGTCAGCGCGTGATACGCCGCCGTGATCGTCGTAAACATGCGTTGCGCTTTTTCCACATCGCGCGGATTCTTATCCGGATGCCAGCGCAAGCACGCCGCGCGATAGGCGCGCTTGATGACGTTGGCATCGGTGACATCGCGCGCGAGCCCGAGAGCGTCGAGCGCGCTCGCGCGCGTCGGCGCCGCTTCGTCGTCAGCGCGCATCGAAATGGCGTATCGTGTCGGTTACAACTCTTGGAAAACGGCTGCCAACGCGTCAGCGCGCACTCGACGGCGTTCGAACGATCATTCGACGCCGCGCGTGCGTTACATTTTTTCGCACTTTTCCGCGGTCGGCGCGCGGGGCGATTGGCGCGTCGCATCGATCGCGATGCGCGCGATCTATTAATGATTAATGAGCGCTCGTGCATTCAAAGTTTTCTTTTTTCATCACACCGCGACGCGACGCGACGGGACGCGACGCGACGGGCGCACCGCTCGAACGGCGCGAAAGTAATTGGATGCGTGCGCACGGCTCGTTTGCGCTCTCGCCGCCATCTCGCGCGGCGGCGCGGCGGCGCGATGCGAAGGCGCCGTTGGCGCCACGTAAAATGCTGACGCGGCACGCGACGATCGTTGCGGTGGCACCCACGGAGCGGCGCGAACTCGACGCGCTCGGGAGTGAACAAGCGTTCGATGATGCGATCAACAGCGGTGAGGTGGTGGTGGTGGATTTCATGGCGACATGGTGTCGCAAGTGTATCTTTTTGAAGGGGAAGCTTGAAAAGTTTGCCGCGCGCACGCCGGCGGCTCGGTTTTGTTGGATCGATGTGAACGCGGTACCGCAAGCGTTGATACGTAAGGTGGGTGTGGAGTCTATGCCGACGTTGCAGATTTACGTGCGCGGGGAGAAGGTATATGAGCTCGTGGCGGGTGAGGACGGAGAGGCGGTGATACGCAAGTTGGTGTTTGCCATCGAAGAGGCGGAGACGCTGGCCAAGAAAAAGTAGTGTTTGTTGTGGTTTTGTATTATGTACACTAAGTGAATGCACGCAGACGAAGAATGCATGACACGCGATGCATGCGCGCGACTTGAGCTATGAAATGATGGCTGTATGCAGTCTTAGAAACCGCACTTGCACTGCGGAATGTGAGCAATTGAGCGCTCGAGTATGCGCGTCGCACGCCTTCTGATTTCCATCCATTTCGTGTCTAAACACTTCGACGCCGCATCGTCGCCGTCGTAATTGTTTTCGTCCCCATTTACCACGGCGAGTCGAAGAAATAGTTGCGGGACGCCAAACTTTGTGCATTTGCTTGGATGCGACGTCGGTACGAGGCACGTCCCCGTGCCCCCAGCGTTCACCGCTCGAAGTAATTCGAGATTCATGGCGTTAAAATCTACGCCGTGTGACTCTTCGAGTTCAGCAACTGTAAATCCATTCGATGCCGCGCCCGTGAGACGAAAAGACACGAGCGCATTATCGCCATCATCGCTATTATCCATGATTTCGAAACGTAAATCCTCCGCCATGGCGCGAGCGACGTCCTCTTTTATGCGCCGCACCGCGTCCATGTTGACCACAGGCAGCGGTTCTTCGAGCGTACGAATATCACGCATGACTGAGTCTTCGTCCAAATCAACGCCTATGATGACCAGACACGTACTCGTTGCACTCGCGAGTTCGCCCACGCTCGGCTCTAGCTCGAGCCGGGATTTCCCCGAAAAATGAAAATCATAGCTCACGCGCTCAACATCTTCCACGAATGTCACCACGCCCTTAGAGCGAGCAGTTGATTTAGGAATCATTGCTGTGGCCCAGTGTTGAAATCGCGCGAACACCAAGGGTTTCGTGCCTTCGTAGGCGAGTGAGTTACACGTGCTTTGAGCGCCGCCTGGTACGTGCGTCGTCTTTTTCGTCGGGTCGAGCGAAAACGGTCCTCGAGTAACAACATTTACCTTCTCTTCTTGTTTGCGTTTACGCAAGCGCCCGCCCGTCGGACTCAACACGTAAGGCATCGCTGAAGCTCCCCAATCGTGCCCACTTTTGCCTTCAGGTTGACCAATCATGTCTACGTCTAAAATGCTCGGCAACGGCACGTCGGCATCCACGCACTCGATGACGCGCGCTCCTGGGGCTCTAGCACTCACGACTTCTCGTGCCCGACACAACACGGCATCGGCATCCTCTAAATCTCGAATCAGATCGATTTTGTTCAACAACACGATATCCGCACACGCGAGCTGCGCGTCCCATACGTCGCGTTCGATATCCGGCCCTCCCGCCGCCGCCGTCTCCGCCTCGACGACGCACACCACGCCATCCAGTCTCGCCCGAGTGAGTGGCCCAAAACTACGATCGAGACGCGTAACGACCTCGCTCGGATCCACCAATCCACTGGTTTCGATCAACACGTAATCGAATGACCCAATATCGCTCCCATCGTCGTCGGCGTTGAGCAACTCGGCGACGCCCGCCTCCAAATCGTCCCGCAGCGCGCAGCACACGCATCCATTCGTCAGCTCGGTGACTTGTACTTGTACGCCGTTCGCAGCATCTGCCCCGGACCTTCGAACGACTCTCGCATCGACATTTATCGCCGCAAAATCATTCACAGCGCACGCAACGCGCAACGATTGTCTATTCTCCAACGCGCGTTTCGCGAGCGTCGTCTTGCCGCTGCCAAGAAACCCAGTGATGAGCGTAATCGGCAGTCGCTTCTTCGCCTCGGGCGCGTATGCGGTTCGCAATTCATAGTTGCGAAATAAGTTGATCGACTCGGCGCGCGCGCGCGCGGCGTTGATCGCGTCGTCGTCGCCCATGTCGCCTTGAGCTCGCGCTCGAGCCACGCGCACACGTCGAGCTCCGACGCCCCGCGACGCGCGCGCGCGGCGACTGCGACGCACGGACGCGCGCGAAAACGCCGGCGAGCACTCGAGTCGTTCGCCGAGCGCCACGGTGCGGCGCATCGACCGCGCGACGACGCGCGACGACGCAACGACGACGTCGAGTGACGGTGCGCGCGCGAGACCGTTAGAGCTCGACGCAGCCATGAACGCGCCGACGCGGCTCGCTGCGCGCGACGACGCCGGCGAAGACGGCGGCGGCGTGCAGAATGGTGCGCACGCGAGCGATACGGACGTCGGGCGCGCGCTCGTGCGCGTGCGAACGGCGGTGACGCGCGCGGCAGCCGTGGGTGCGGTGCTTCGAGGAGGATTGACGCTGGGGAAGCTCGCACTCGGAAGACGACGTACGCAGACGTCAGAGGCACTCACGCGGGCGACGATGGAGATAGGGCGGTACGTTGCGTTTTTCTCGGCGTTCGCGGGGACGTACGTGGCGGTGGATGAGACGCTTCGGGCGAAATTTGGTGCGGAGGAGTCTAAGCGTTGGAGAGCGGCGTTCGCGGGCGCGTGCGCGGGGCCGTCTTTGATGCTTGTCGGAGGCAACACCACGCATTATGGGTTAGCGGGGTATATATGGGTTCGTTCATTAGTTTTGCTCGCGCGCGTTGCACAGAAGAGTGATAATGAAAAGGTGAAAAACATGGCGGCATTTACAAAGGTAGAGCATGGGGACGTGGCGTTGATGGTTGGGAGCGCGGCGGTGATTTTATCGTGCTTTGTATTGAAACCGGAGGCAGTGGAGCCAGGATATTTACATTTTCTGAAAGTTCAAGCTGGTAAAACACCCGAAGAACTATTGGCGTTGCAGAAGTTTGGTACAGGGGCGTCAGATGAAGAACTAAGAGCGGTGTGCGCTCGTTTAGCGGTGTCGAATACGTGGTCGGCGGGTAATTCAGTGCAAGAACTGGCTAACAAGACCGCCCTGAGTGCGGTCAGTGCGAGCACGGGCGTGATCAATCGCGTAGAGTTATTTAGATTGATTTGTTTCCAAGGCGCGTCTAATCCGGAGCATTTCTTCAAGCATATCGCCAAGTCGTTTTCCACAACGTTAAGCGTATACTTGCCGGTATACTTGGTGCCCGCGCTAATGATCCATAGAGGAAAGTTGCTGTCACCAGAGCGCGGTCCGAAAGTGTTGAGTCGCATAATTACTGGGTCGGGCCGTTCGGCGTTGTTTCTGTCGTCGTATGTCGCCTGCGGATGGAGCGGCATCGACATTGCCAATCGCGCGTTGGGAACCGCAGACTGGCGCTCCATCCCACTCGGCGTGGCCTCTGCAGGTTTGGCGACATTCATTGAAAAGAAATCGCGACGAATGGAACTTGCTATGTATTGCTTATCCCGTGCGTTCGAGACGACCGCACTCGTCGCGGTGTACCAAGGCTTGGTCCCCAAATGTATTCAACGGCAAAGATGCGACGTCGCGCTCTTCTCCGTCGCTACGGCAACCATCATGCACTGCTACAATACCGAAAGAGATGTGTTTCGCAGCAAGTACTTGAACATGCTAGACTTCTTATTTGGCTCCGTGGGTCATCACAAGCAAACCATCTCGCACGCGGCGAGTTATGAGATTTTATTTGACGCGCCCGACCGCTTTGAAAACGCCCCGGCGGATGGTCGTTTCCACCAGCGCGAGTCCTCGCTCACCGAAAGCGTCAGCGAGGACGTCAGCGAACGTGATTTTAACGCCGCCAGCGAAGAGGCGAAAGACCTCTTGGGCATGGCATCAGTGCCGGAGATATTGGCGTTATATTCGTATTACAAACAAGCGACAAAAGGCGATTGCGACGCGCGCACTCGCCCCGGGATCTTCGACCAACAAGGACGGGCTAAATTTGACGCTTGGCATTCTCGCACAGGCATGTCCAAGCAAGATGCGATGTCCGCGTACATTGATAGAGTGGAGATGCTTAAAAAAGCGCGCGTCGCACACTCGCCAGCATCGAGCTCGACGCGCTGATGTAATATTACTGTATCCGACGCTTAACCACCTTATCGACGCGCAGTCACTCAAGCACCACACATCGCCGCACGCACGAAACATGTTGGTCCTCAGCGCGCGCGCGCACGTCGCACCCGTCGTCGCAGTGCGGCACACCGCGTCTCGCACGTCGCCGCGCATCACGCGCGCGACGACTTTGGTAAAGGCGACCGCTACCGCTAATCGCTCAGCGAGCGGCCGCGTTCAAGTGCGCATCGCGTCCGCGCTCGTTGTGGCGTCGACTGCGCTCGTCACGCTCCCCGCGCTCGCGGATACCATGGCAAATGATGCGGTGCCGTTGACCAAAAACCCGGCGTTCTTGGGGTTTTCGTGCGTGGCTGTGTGCTGGGGGATCCCACAGATGCTCGGGACGGCTATACTCGAGAAGAAGGAGGCGAACGGGCGAGCGTTGTTGAAGCGAGCGGGTATTGATGCCAGTGATGTTGGTCCTGGAAATTGGGGTAAGATTCAACGATTATGCCAGGAGAACGGCATCGATTACAAGGAGCAGATTTTGTGACAAAGTGGTGAAAGATGAAAGATGACGAGAACGCTCGACGTATCTCGCGGAGTTAGCTTAACGGTGACATCGACACAAGTCGATCGACCGCATCGCATCGCATCGCATCGCATGATGATGATGATCGCATTGCTTTGGAATGAATAATTAGGTTTTAAATTACACGGTTTCGTTCAACGCCGACACGTAGAGATGGGCTCACACGCGCCAGCATTGATTTATGACAGCGTCGTCCAGTCACCGATACTTACTGCGACCAAGACAACACGCTAAGAATGACTTTAAATAAACTCGGTACATGAACGGATTACGGATTCCACTTTTAACTTATTACGTCGTTGTGTTTACCGGGGCATGGGCGTGTACGCCGTTTCACCGTGAGAGTACACGTCGAGGCCGACTTCTTCCGCCTCCGCCGGGACGCGGATACCATTGGTGATGAAATCAGTCGCCTTCAAGCACGCGTACGACGCAACAGCGGTATACGCAGCAGTCATGACCGCAGCCGTACACTGAGCAATGGTTTGCTTGAGCATGGGGACGTCGTTAAAGCCGCCAAAGACCGGGGAGGCGAGAACGCCGAGCAAGCACGTACCCAAGAATCCCCCGACGCCGTGCACGCCAAAGACATCGAGAGAGTCATCGTAGCCAAAGTGTTCCTTAACCGTCGTGGAGAAGAAGCGGCACACGATAGCAGAGGCAAGGCCCATCAAGCACGCGCCGACGGGGCCGACGAAGCCCGCGGCCGGGGTGATGGCGGCGAGACCCGCGATGGACGCGGTGCACGTGCCGAGCACGGACACCTTGCCGTTTTCAATGACGTCGAGCGCCGTCCAGACAATGGCAGCGACGGACGCAGAGAGTTGCGTGGCCAAGCACGCGAATGCCGCACCGGCGCTTGCAGCACCAGCGGAACCGCCGTTGAAGCCGAACCAGCCCACCCACAACATGGCGGTGCCGAGGAATGTCAACACCAAGTTGCCTTGGTGCATCTTGTTCTCCTTGCGCTCGCCGAGATACATGGCGGCAACCAAAGCACCAATACCGGCGGTGATGTGCACAACAATACCACCCGCAAAATCGAGCACGCCCATATCGGCGAAGAAACCACCAGCACCGCCCCACACCATGTGGCATGCCGGGAAGTACACGGCGAACATCCACAACGTGCAATACCACATCACGGCGTTAAACTTCATGCGTTCGACGAGCGAACCAACCATCAACGCCGGGGTGATGATAGCGAACGTCATTTGGTACAACACCCAAAGCGCTTCGGGGATCGTGCCCACGACCGAAGTCATGCTAACGCCAGCCAAGGCGATTTTGTCCAAACCGCCGATGAACGACGCCAAACCGACGACGCCCTCCTTCATGCCAACCGTGGAAAACGACAAAGAATACCCGCACAACATCCACAGCAAGGACATGTGCGCCGTCAACGCAAAACACTGAATCAACACGCTCAACGTGTTCGTGCGACGCACCAAACCGGCATAAAACGCCGCCAAGCCCGGAATCGTCATAAAGAGCACCAACGCGCTCGAAATCAAAATCCACGCCGTATCCGCGGGCACCGCCGCCGGAATCACCGCCGCCGCCGCGCTCGCCGGCCCAGCGAGCGTCATAGACGCCACACCGAGCGCACCGAGCGCCAACGGCTTAGCCACGCGCGCAAACGCACCGCCCTTCGTCGTCGTCGCATCCGTCACATCACGCGTCGCCACCACGGTGTCGACCGACAATGCCTCTTCACCCTTTCGCGCGCCCGCGCGCACCACGCGCGCCGTCCGCACCGCCACCGCCGCGCCGCCGCGCGACGCACATAATTTCACCCCACGCATGTGCGCCATCGGCACCGCCGTCGCGCACCGCGCGCGCGCCCCTCGCGCCGCGCGCGCGCACGCACCGGTCGCCGTCATCGACCCCCCACTCGTCATCGTCATCGTCGTCGTCATCATCTATCCAAGCGATGGAATCGATCTCAATCAATGCAGAGAATAAATACGAAGAAGAACGAAAAAAATAATTCCCTCGTCGTCGTCTCGCGTTCGCGATGGAATCGAAAACCAACCGTACGCGCGCGTGACACTGACGCACGCGTCGCGAAACCCGTCGGTCGCGCCAGGGCGAGCGCCGCGAAACGTCGCGCGGTCGACCCGCATGTGTATGTGTATGTCGGGGGGGGGGTAGGTGCGCGTACGCATAGAGAGATCGCATACAGTGCTATGTGGGCGTGCGCGCGCGTGTGTGTGCGTCAGTGTGACGCAGCGCACACATGGGACTATTTCGTGATACAGTACGCGTACGTGGGCGTGCGTGTGTCCGACCGACCGTGTGTATGCGTGTGTCCGACCGACCGTATGTCCGCGCGTGCGTGCGTGCCTCGACCGCGCGCGCATCTGCATCCATCGATCATCGAACTCGATCGATCGAACTCGCGTTCGATGCATGGGTTCGATCGATCATCGATGCGATGATGATTGGTGATTCGCGGCGGCGCCGTGGTCGTCGTCGTCGCGCGCGTGTGTGCGACGCGCGCGCGCGTGCGACGATGACGACGACGACCGCGCCGCCGTCGATGCCGCGGTGGGTGTGCCCCGGGGACGTCGTGCTCGACGCCGCCGACGCCGCCGACGCCGCACGTCGCGTGACGCCGGGCGCGGGGTGCGCGGTGTGCGAGACGTCGGGCGCGGTGCGCGCGACGGTGTGCGGGGCGCCAAAGTGCGCGACGATGCGCGACGACGACGACGACGACGGTGCGGGGGCGATCGTGGTGGTCGTCGAACGTGATGGCGTCGAGCCCGTGGTGCCGCGCGTGGGGGATGACGTGTTCGGACGCGTGTCGCGCGTGGATGAGCGGCAGGCGCGCGTGGATGTCGTGGCGGTGAATGGGCGCGCGCCCACGGGTGGGGATTTCGTGGGCGTCATACGCAAGCAGGATGTGCGCATGACGGAGATTGATAAGGTGGAGGTTGAGGGGTGTTTTAGGGCGGGTGATGTGGTGCGGGCCAAGGTGCTGTCGCTCGGGGATGCGCGGAGTTTTTACTTGACCACGGCGAGCGACGCGTTGGGGGTGGTGCAAGCGCGGCATCGCGCGTCTCGAGAGGTGATGTTGCCGATTTCGTGGACCGAGGTGCAGTGTCCGGTGACTGGGGAGATTGAGGAACGCAAGGTGGCGGAGATTACGGATTCGTAGTCATCTCGGTCTACGTCTCGTCTGGTACGTTTGGGGGGCGGTGTTCGCGGCGTTGCCTCTGCGTCGCGCGTTGTTACCTCGGCCCTCAATCATTTCTACCCGTAACTTTGACGTCGTCTGGTTGAGCATGATAGCTTCATCATCATCATCATCATCAGTATCTGGTTTAATATCGGCCTTGGCAATGATCAATTGATTTTTTGTCTCTTCCTCATCCATGAGTCCCGCGTCGCAAGTCACTGCTCCTAGAGACGTTTCTTTTGTAGAGCATCCATCGGTGCACGATGACGATGACGATTGGAAGATTTAGTGTAGTACATGTAACAATACATCCGTCGCGCGCGTGCGCGACGAAGAATAATCTATCTAAAAGCTCTGCTAGCCGTAGGTATGAACGACGCGATGGTAATTAAAGGTTGTCCAATATCGCCGTCGCGCGCGACGGCGGTAAACGAACAAAGGCGGCGTTAGAGCTCTCGGCTTCATCAAGCGTGCGTGGCGTGCCAGGGTGTGCCTCTGACGTCAAATACTCTGAAAAGTCTGCGTATGCCTCGTGGTCGGACATCATGTCGTAATAGTCGTCGTCGTGTTCGTCAATGAGCGTCTCACCTTCGTCCTCCGCGTCGCCCACGTGACGTTTAATCCAACGCACAAAAGGATTAGTATCACTGAGTCGCCGCCAAGACTCATCGCCGCCCTCGTCTCTGTGCGTCAGTTTCTGCACGCGTACGATACCTTCCGCCGTGGCGCCCGCGACGTGCGTCCGAGCGTACCGCCAGAAATCGCCCAACTCCTCGCGCAACGACGTCGACCGCCCTTCGTCACCATCGTCGTCGCCGGAAGCGCTGTGTTCATCGTAAAACAACGCCACGTAACACGCTCCGAGCGCGCACACCACGCTCAACGCGCTAAACACCAACACCGCAACGCCGTTCGCGGCTCGCTTCGTCGCCGGTGGTGAATCACCCGTCGCAGGCGCGAGTGGCGCCGGTGGCGACGCCGCCGGCGGCGGCGGCGATGTCGAGATCGGCGCTGGTGGCGGTGGAGGCTCCACCGTCGCGTTTCTATCCCCGAATGCGCCGCGCGCGCGCGCCGCGAGTTGGTGGTGATGATTAATCACCTTCAACGCTCCTTCATCGCCTCTCGCGCGCGCGTCGACACCGCGCGCCACGCACGCCACGACAAACGCCACGGCGACACCATGCGTCGTCACCGATCGTCGTCCCGTGCGCGCCATGATGCTCACGCGACCATCACCGCGCGAGCTGCGCGGCACACAGTGACGCGCAAACCATGGTGACGAAAGCCGAATTTGACGCCGCCGCGGAAGCCATCAAAGCCGTCACCTCGGTACGCGCGCGATGCGATGCGAACACTCGGTCGATGTGATGTCTCGCGCGCGCGAACACACGACGAGAAGGCTCGAGAAGGCTCGATAAAAGACACTGACCACACATCGATCGACACGTGCGTCTCACACATCGCGCGCAGACGACGAACGAGGAGATGCTCGAACTCTACGCCCTATTCAAGCAAGCCAACGTGGGAGACGTCAACACCGCGCGTCCGGGAATGATGGATTTCAAGGGCAAGGCTAAATGGGACGCGTGGAAGAAGGTTGAAGGCATGTCCAAGGAGGACGCCATGGACAAGTACGTGGAGTTGGTCAAGTCCTTACAAGCGTTGCATTCGATGCAATAACGCGTTGCGGCGTCACTCGTGTGATAATACATTCAGTGCATTACTTTTCAACGCGTCTTTTGCACATCGCGCGCGACATCTGGCGCGTTGCGCGTCATAAAGCGATTCATAAAGCGCAACGCTCGACGCGATGACTAGACACCCGCGCGAATCGCTCCACCAACGTCATAACGCACCGCACGCCTCGCGCGAAGGTTGTCCGCTCCCGCGCGCACGCGTAGAGCGAATCGCGCGTCGTCATCGTTCGTCGCGCGACGCGCGGATCGACGTCGT
>Ga0181564_10000649_pt1 | contig 30616 bp, 29 predicted proteins | sample 011ome_24_FD_134512 | JGI IMG/M metagenome (GOLD analysis project Ga0181564, IMG submission 134512) | Coastal salt marsh microbial communities from the Groves Creek Marsh, Skidaway Island, Georgia - 011513CT metaG (megahit assembly) | ecosystem: Environmental > Aquatic > Marine > Intertidal... | reverse complement strand
CCGGGGTACCCCATTTCCAGCTCCGCTTCAGTGGGGCCAAGCAGTGTCAATCTTAACAGCCGAAATACCTGGCTGATGTCCTCTTTGTACCCCACCAGATTCAGTTTCCTGCCTTGTGCCAGCCCGTTACTCATGAAGAGGAAAAAATAGAGGGGAAATTCGAGATTATTGAGCAAGGATCCATCTTTTTCCTTGCTATCGACAAGCACCAATGTATTAAAGGTAGGAATTGCCTGGAGCAAAAGTCCTTTCAAGACTTCCGAAGGCTGCCCGATCAGCACGGATTCACCGCCATACTGAATTACCCGACTGCCATCAGCAGGTTTGGAGATGTCCAATGAAGACATTAGGCTTTCCGACTTTCCTATTTTTGTAGTTTTAATATTCATGTCGGCTGGCAAATTTATTTTTATTATTTGCCCATTCAAGGACCTTCCCGAGTATACAGAGAAGTAATATCAAAATGCCATAACCGGCTATGGATACGACACAATAGTACCGACAGAGTGTAAAGGTATTGTTCTTCCATGCCCATGGAAACGAGAGTTTTTCCCTTCATGAGGGAGCAAAAGGCAAGAATGTGAACTGCAACACACTTTTTAGCAACCAGGCAAGAAAAAGAGGGTCCAGACCTGACTGTTCAGGTTACTGCAAGTGAAATTATCAAAGAGATTGTTAAGTTATTAATAAAAAGCCCGAAAAAAGAAATCAGGGTTGATGCAGTATCCAGTCCATACAAATGATCATGACTCTGTCGCGGCGCATTCGTCTTCGACACAGTCTGAAAGAGCCATGGTTTCCCCATGATCCTTTAGCTTCAAATGAGAAAAAATTCGCCTGCCACCATAGGGGACTGGCTGCAATAAACCATTGACCCCGGTTTTGGCAGGTAGCCTTTTCATCCTTACTGACCCTCTGACATTCCCACCAACGACTCTGATCTGCTCATTGCCAACATCAAGTTCAACCACAACATCACAATGAGTCCGCGCGCCCTGCCCCATCTGGCTACGGCGTTGGGACAGATTCATGTAGGCTGGCCGACTTCCCCTGCAAAGCAAATCACCTGGCAATATTTCAGCTTCACCGACATCATAGGCAACATAGGCGGCCCCTGTATCTTGCCCATCCCGGGCCCTGATTGCCTGGTCAATATAGGTATGATGCGCGATGGCACGCTGAAACTGTTCCGGTCTGCCCAGTCCGCTCTCACACATCACCCAGGAGATAAAAGCGGCAGACCAGAAGTCCCGCCACCGGGCAGTGATACCCAGTTCATTCCAGCGCTGGTTCTGTTTATTGACTATCCAGCTACTGGCAGGAGCGGCTGCCCAATAGCCGGCAATATCATCTGCCACCCTTCGTGCTTCTTCCGGTGTCCGCCAGTCACTCCACCACCAGGGCCTTTCTCCCGGTTTGCGTGGAGGCTCGATATCCGGCCCGGTCATGTCCAGTATGCTACCGCCAAACCATCGCCATTCCTGCAGGGCAATATCCACTATACGTTGGCGCACCCTGGTAACAGGATATTGTCGACAGGAGCGATCTACAATCTGGAGCTGACCTGGTTCACCTCGGACACGCTCCGCGGGTGAAGACACATCCGGTAAATGTCTAATGACAGCCTCATCACCGGCAAGTACTGGCTGCCCCCAGAACGTGCCAAGGCCGAACTGGACAAGCACCAGTAAATTCAACATCCTTTTTTTCAAGGGTCAGGCCTCATCATCAGGGCTTTGACTATTCATCAAGGCCTTTAAATCATTCATCGAAAGTCCAGTAACAAATATTCCATAACAACGCCTATAATGTCCAAAGCAATCAGGCTTTTTTAATGCGTCCAGCTTTTTCATTACTCTTGTTGCTGCTGATGGTCTCCCTGCCAACAACACTCCTGAAAAGCGCCAAAATAAGTGGCACTTCCCTGCCGGATTCACTTCAACGTTTTGATAATGACTACAGGCTCCATGGCTGCGGTTTGCGAGAATTACTATTCAGTGACATTTATCTGCTTGGACTTTATCTCAACCAGCCAGATACCGGTTCGGATAATTTAATCGATTCCAGGCGGCCACGTATCTTTCTGCTGAAAGTCCTGTACAAGGGGGATCTCCCCGAAGATATACCGGATTTATGGAAAGAACCCCTCGCTGAGCAGCTTTCCAGGGAATATCTGGGCATTCTGCAGGACCTTTATGATGAAGTGGACAATGGAGACACTGTCGAATTTTTTTTCCATCCTGAAAACGGGGAGATTCTTAAAATCAATGGCGAAGTCCATGTCAGGAAATCCACCGTTGCTCTTGTTCCCGCCCTGACCGAACTCTGGCTGGGAGAAGACCCTGTGTCCGACAATCTCAAACGTCTGCTCACAAACGGAGACTGTCGCTAGCTCTGTCAGAAAACGAGCTGCACCCAGCGTTCAATTCCCTTGAGAATCATGTCGACGGCAAATGATCCTGTGAACAGAGCCGTTATCCTGCCGGCAATTTCCACATACCGCTCCACGTAGCGCTCTTTCCTTTTCTGCACAAAGTCATGGAGCTTTTTGAACAGGATAATGGAACCCAGAGCAAGGGTGAGTCCCAGGGCAATCGCTATTGTGGACCTGAGTAAACCGAGTTGGGTGCCTGCAATTACACTGGCACTGATAGTTCCCGGACCCACGATAAAAGGCATGGCAATGGCTCCGGCAATCTCCCGGGATTGGGGGTTGATGGTTGCCATGGGTGGACCTATACCAAGGATGAGGCGGACACCGATTATCAGAAAAGTGATGCCTCCGAAAATCATGAATGCGAGAAAGCGCACCTGCAGGACACTGTCAAAAATGACCTCACCAACCCAGGCAAAAAGGAAAAACACGATAAAACTGATCAGCCCGGCACGAAACATGATGCTGGAAAACTGGCCCAGTGGGACTTCCTTGATGAGCGACAGCAGGTAGACACTCATGATGAAGGGATTGAGCAGAACACAGATAAGAAGCAGGGACTGGGTGAATTGTTCCATAATATCTCGGAATTATGCGGGGAATTATAGGATAAACATAATTATCCAGGCTCCAGGTCTTCGCTGAACTGCCCGCCTTCTATCCCCTGACGACCAAGTTCAGACTTGCGAGATGATACCTGTCGCATTGGCCCAGCCATCCACCTCTATGCCAAGCTTTTCCAGCACTGTCATGTGCAGGTTTGCAATGGGTGTCTTAGTCGGCAAATCGACGTGCTGGCCGCCAAGCTTCATGGTACCGGCACCACCACCAACAAGAATATTGGGCACCGGATAATTATTGTGCATATCGCTGTTACTCATATTGGATCCATACATGAACAAGGCATTGTCCAGCAGAGACCCTTCACCGTCAGGAGTGTCAGCCATCTTCGTCAGGAATTTACTGAATTCTGACATATGCCAGGTCTGGATTTTGACCAGGCGCTTGATACGCTCCAGGTCATTGGCATGATGGGACAGTGGATGGAAAGCATCCGGAACACCAATGTGGTTGTAGGTCCTGTTAGTGCCTTCAGACACCATGATGTAGGAGGCCACACGCGTCAGGTCAGCCTGGAACGCCAGGGCGAGCAGATCAAACAGCAGGGTCACCTGTTCATCAAACCGGTCCAGTTCCCCAACCGGGGCATCAGGGACATCAAACCCGGAAAGATCCTGTCCTGCCGCCAGATTCACACGGCGCTCGATTTCCCGGACTGTATCCAGGTAACCGTCCAGTATCACCTTGTCGCTGGCGCCAAGTGTTTTCTGCAGCGCCCTGGTACGCTCAGCAATCAGGTCCAGGATACTGGCCTTCTGGGCAATAATTGCCTCACGTTCCTGGGCATTGTCTCCTTCGCCGAACAACTGCAGGAATATCTTCCTGGGATTGAATTCCATGGGCAGGGGTGATGTGGCATTACGGAATGAAAGGGTTGAAGAGTAGTAGCAGCCACCGGAACCACCGCCACAGGCAGCGACCTGGACGGTAGTTTCCGCTGCCACTTCAAGAGAGGGCAAGGCAGTATCCTGGCCTATATGCCGGGCAATCACCTGGTCCAGTGTTGTGGACATACTGGCCCCTGCTGCATCAGCATCCGGGCGAACCCCGCTGAGCCAGGTCGCCGGATTCAATGTGTGCACCGATCCCGCGCTGGCGGCATTTTCAAGGTTACCAAAGGAGTTTACATACTGCTTGTGAGGCTCAAGAGATTCCATGATGGGACTGAGCTTAAAGCTCTCACCGGCCCCGCTCGGTGTCCAGTTGTCCCACTCCGCTCCATGGGCCGTGTTATGCATGATGGCGCCGTGGGGAATATAAAAGAAACCGGTGCGGATCTTGCCAGCAGCAGCGGTATTGGCCAGGGCAGTATGGGCAGGCACCATGGCATCCAGAAACGGGAGAGCCACAGCAACACCTGTACCACGCAGTAGCGCTCTACGGCTTAAATGCTTTTTGGTAAGAAACATGGTCAATTCCTCTGGATTCTGCCTGTATAAGGGCTCCCATCAGGAACCCTGTCATCATACTTCAGAATTTTATTTTCTTATAATTATCAATTATTTACGGTGTTCCAGCTTATACCTGAACCCTGTAAAAGTACATTCAGGGTCACTGTGTCAGGTTACCCGCAATCCTGGAAGATTGTAATCGAAAAACTGATCCATGCACGATGAAGACCACATGGCCGGTAAAATTGTGTAAAAACCGGGAAACGATGCACGGAAAATCCCCTTTTAAGAGCCAAATATGGGACAATTCCGTAGTTATACGCAACACTGGTTATATTACGGAAAATTCATGCTAAATGTAGTTCGCCCCAAATATGCTCTGACAAAGACAGGACTCTGTCTTGCCATGCTGGCCTCGTGTTTCCAGCTGGCCACTGCCCAGGACTCGGGCAGTAACTCACCTGAAGCCCTCATCCAGACCTATTGCATGGATTGCCACAACTATGAGGACTTCTCCGGGGGGGTGGCATTCGATCTCATGGACATTAATCATGTCAGCAATGACCAGGATGTCTGGGAAGAAGCGGTCAACAAACTCCGTGGCAGGCTGATGCCGCCCGCCGGGCAGCCGCAGCCAAACCAGGACGACGTTGACAACCTTGTTGCCTTCCTGGAAAACACCATTGATGAGAGCGTTGAAAACAGGCCCGTTGGTCATGTGCCGGTGCAGCGCCTTAATCGTACCGAATTTGCGACCATTGTCAGTGACTTGCTGGGGGTGGTAGTCGAACCGGCGCAGATCCTGCCCAGTGAAATTGAAGTGGAAGGCTTTGAAAATATCGCCAATGCGCTTGGCGCATCGCCCGCCTTCCTCGAGCAGTACATAACGGCCGCACGTCAGGTAGCCACCCAGGCTGTGGGTAATCCCGTCCCCAAATTTGCCAATGTATTCCATGAGCTCCCAAACAGGAATATTGGTTTCGCTGGAGGTAACAGCTCAGCGCGAAATCATATTGATGGTTTTCCGCTGGGCACACGTGGGGGCATGAAATTCACCCACTTCTTCCCCGCGGATGGAGAATACCGTTTCAGTATCCTCGATATCGATGCCGGTCTCTATCCACGCGGTATGGAGACAGCTGCTACCATGGTCATTCTGGTCGACGGCGAGGAAGTCAACCGGGTGGATATCGGTGGTCCTGAAGATCTTGCCATTGCTACGAGAGATGGCGTTACCGGTGGCGATGTGATTCTGGCCAAGCTGGCCGGGCTTTCCGCCGATATAACAGTTGGCACACATGAGGTCATGGTGACCTTTATCGAACGATCCTGGGCAGCAAGTAACAACGCCACGGGTAATGGCCGTATCACCGGGATGCCGATTATCGCGCTTGGTGTGGAAGTTGAAGGTCCCTTCAATCCAACAGGCCTGTCGATGAATGAAAGCCGCGAAAAAATCTTTGTCTGCGAGCCCAAGGAAGCAGCCGAAGAACGTCCCTGTGCTGAAAACATTGCCCGCCACCTGGCTGCAAGGGCTTTCCGACGTCCTGTAACCGATGAGGATCTGGACTGGCTGATGCCTTTCTACGAAGTCGGACGCGCCGAGGAAGGCGGTTTTGATGCCGGTATCATTGAACTGACAACAGCGATTTTATCCAGCCCTGACTTCCTCTACCGCTCAATGCGCATCATTGAGGAACAGCCCAGGCCTCTCAACGATCTGGAACTGGCCACCCGCCTCTCCTTTTTCCTGTGGAGTCAGGGGCCAGACGAGGAACTGATCTCACTGGCCGCCGAGGGCAAACTGTCTGACCCGCAGGTGACGAAAAACCAGGTTTACCGAATGCTCGATGATCCCCGCGCCGAAGCCATTATTGAGAACTTCGCCCTGGCCTGGCTAAACCTGGATGAACTTGAACTGGTGCAACCGGTAGACAGGCGTTTCAATGATGCCATGCGTAACAATTTTGAAACGGAAATCAGGCTTTTCCTGAAAAGCGTCCTACTGGAAGACCACCCAGTGCATACCCTGTTGACCGCTAACTGGACATACGTCAATGAGTCCCTGGCCAGCCAGTATGATATCGACGGTGTTTATGGATCCCAGTTCCGCCGTGTCAATCTTGAGAATCCGAACCGCTGGGGTATTCTGGGCAAGGGCGCTACCCTGTTGAGAACGTCCTATGGTGACAGGACCTCTCCGGTATTGCGCGGTGCCTGGGTCCTTGACCGAATCATGGGCACCCCGCCTGCACCACCACCACCCAATGTGGAAGTTGACCTCTCTATCCGTGAAGGTGAAAAACCAACGACCCTGCGCGCGAGGCTCGAACAGCATCGTGAAAACCCCAACTGCATGGCTTGCCATGGTTCCATTGATCCTCCGGGTCTGGCCCTGGAAAACTTTGATGTTACCGGTCGCTGGCGTGATGTGGATGAACAGGCAGATGCACCAATCAATTCTTCAACTGTACTGATCAGCGGCCTGGAAATTGACGGCCCCGTTGAACTGCGTAACTTCCTGCTGAGCAAGGAAGACCAACTACCGCAGACAATTGCGAAAAAACTGATGATGTACGCCCTCAATCGTGAGGTCGAATATTTCGATATGCCTTACGTTCGAGAAATCGTCCGCGGCGCCGCCGATGACAACTATACTTTTGCTTCAATCGTGGCCGAACTGGTTAATCACGATGTCTTCAGGATGCAAGGCCCTGAAGAACATCATGAACAGGACGCTCATGACGTAGCATCCAACTAGACTGGGGGACAGAAAATGGCTAATTTCCTGACCAAGAAACATCTTTCACGCCGCAAGCTCCTGCGTGGCAGTGGCGTCGCATTGGCGCTGCCTTTCCTTGAAGCCATGGTGCCTGCCGGAACGGCGCTTGCACAGGTGGATGCCATGCCGAAAAAACGCGCGGGTTTTTTCTACCTGCCCCACGGCACCATCATGAACAATACGCCATTCGGCAAGGACGTTGACCACTGGACCAGTACGGGTTCGGGTGACAGCTTCCAGCTGGGCAAAATGATGGAATCCCTGGAGCCATTCAAGCAGTACGTCACTACGTTTGAAAATCTGGAAAACAATGCTGCTCTGGGTTCGGTTCATACACTCAACCCGGCGACATGGCTGTCCTGCGTTCGCCCTGGTACAGGTTCCATACCCGAACTGGCAACCACTCTTGACCAGGTCATTGCCCAGCAGCTAGGCCAGGAAACAGCCCTGCCTTCCCTGGAACTGGCTACAGAAACCACTGTTCAGGTCGCTGCAGGTAATGGTGGTTTCTATGCTGTTACCACCTCCTTTGCCTCAGAGAACCAGCCTCTGCCCATGGAATTCAATCCCCGCAAGGTATTTATCCAGCTGATGGGGCCCTATGACACCCAGGAAGAACGCGAGCTGATCCTGAACAAGAACATGAGTATCCTGGACATGATTGCGGACAGAACCCGGGAGCTGCAAAAAGACCTGGGTGCCGGCGATAGAATCCTGTTGTCCAATTACCTGGACACCGTGCGCGAAATTGAACGTCGAGTCCAGATTTCCATGGACCAGGACATGTCCGGTATTGATGTTCCATCAGCCCCGATCGGTGTATTCGAGGATTTCGATGAACAGATCACCATGATGTTTGACCTGATGGCCCTAGCCTACCAGGCTGACCTGACCCGGGTAGGCACCCTGGTCATGGCCGCGGAAGGTACTGACCGCACTTACCCCCAGGTAAATGTTGCCGGTGGTTTCCATCCGACCAGCCACCACACCAATGACCTGGAACGCATCCAGGACCTGATTCGTGTGCAGACCTATCACATGGAACATTTTGGTCGTTTCATCCAGAAGCTGGCTGATACACCGGATGGCGACGGCAGTATTCTTGACCATTCACTGTTCCTTTACGGCTCCAACATGGGCAACAGTAACCAGCATGACAACTACCCACTGCCAGAAATTCTGGTAGGTGGCGCCAGCGGTGCCCATAAAGGTGGCAAAAATGTAACGCCCCCTGAAAAGACGCCACTGGCAAATGTCCATCTGACTATCCTCGACAAGCTGGGCATCCCCCAGGAAAGCTTCGGGAACAGCACAGGCATCATCTCCGAAGTGTGAGACAGGAAACAAGGCAATTCATGAAGAAGTACGAACGCAGAAACATTCTCAAGGTCGGCCTGGGCATCGCATCAGCCCCACTGCTCACCGGACTGGCCGGCTGCTCTTCAGACGAACAGTCCATGGAAACCGTGGCCGAAGCAGCACCACTGCCTGAGCCCACCAGACTGCCAGTTGAGTCCATTCGCAACAATGTGAACATTATCTCTGGCGCGCCGGGCAACATTCTGACCTTGCAGACCAGTGATGGCTTTATGCTGATCGACAGCGGCTCTGCGGAACTGGCCCCGTCAGTTCAACTGACTCTTGATAATGCCCGTGTACATACACTGTTCAATACCCATCACCACCGGGATCAATCTGGCGGAAACGCGTTATTTGGTGACAACGGTGCGGCTATTCATGCCCATGAAATCACCCGACAATGGTTAAGCGCAGATCACTATGTGCCTTTTGAGGATTACTGGGTAGCTGCCGTACCTGAGAACGGGCGTCCAACACATACTTTCCGCGAAAAGGGTGAGACAGCTGTTGGTGATAACACTGTTGAATACGGCTATCTGCTTGAGGCACACACCCGGGGTGATGCTTACGTTTTTCTGCGTGACAGTAATATTCTCGCTGTGGGCGATGTCGCTTCCCCACTTCGCGATCCTTCACTGGACTGGTATGCCGGTGGCTGGCTTGGCGGCCGTGTGGATGCTATGGATGATATTCTCGAGATTGCCAATGCCGAAACACTCGTCGTTCCTGCCTATGGCCCAGTGATGACCATGGCAGACTTTCAACAGGAACGGGATATGATGTGGCATCTTTGGGAACGCTGCTCAACCCTGGTGAACAACGGCCGCAGTGCACAGGACATCCTTGATGCAGGCGTGATGGATGAAATCGACCGGACCTTCGATGATCCTTACCGGTTTCTTTATGATGCAGCCAAAGGCCTGTGGGCACATTACACCAATTTTGGCGGCAACGTCGTCTGATACCGCGAATGAATTTTGGAAAATGGCTATTTTGTCCACAAAGCTTTTTGATGACCCAACATACTAATTTCCAGAGCTATCTGAATATGGAAAATCTTGCTACAAAAATAACAATCAGAATTCTTGCTGCTGTCCTTTTCCTGGTGTCCTCGACAGTACTTCAGGCCCAGGAATCCCTGATAGACCTGATCAAGGATCGTCGTTTTGATGATGCACTTGCTGCCATCACAGCAGGTGCTGATATCAATGCAGAGCTGCCTGATGGCTCAACGGCACTCCTTTATGCAACCTATTCAGTCAATCATGAACTGGTTGAAGTACTACTTGATGCCGGTGCCGATGTTGATGTAACCAACAATTATGGTGCCACACCGCTGGCTGAGGCCGTCAAGCTTGATGATGCAGAACTTGTAAGCATGCTTCTGGACGCTGGTGCGGATCCTGATTCTCCCAACCTGGATAACCAGACGGCCCTGATGCTGGCTGCCTACATCGGCAATCTGGAAATCGCCCAGATGCTCATTGATGCAGGTGCCGATGTGAATGCGATAGAAACCTTCCGTGGTCAGAACGCATTGATGTGGGCGTCAGCAGAAAACAATCCTGATGTAGCCGAACTGCTTGTGGCCAATGGCGCCGATGTCTCGGTCAAAGCCGTATACGATGACTGGCCCAGGCAAATGACTTCAGAGCCTCGTGCCCAGTTTCGCCCGACAGGTGGACTCACAGCACTTCTCTATGCCACACGCTCCGGCTGTTACCGATGCGCTGTGGCCATTGTGGAAGGCGGTGCAGACATCAACCAGCCCAACCCGGATGGTGTTACACCTCTTCTCAATGCTATAGATAACAAAAGTTTCGACATTGCCATGTTCCTGATCGACGAAGGCGCCAAAGTCGATGTATGGGACATGACTGGTCGCACACCGCTATATATGGCGGTGGACATGAATTCATTTGTACCACGCTCATTTGGTGGTTTTGGTGACTCTTTCAACCCACTGGCCAATAATGATCGGGGCATAACAGCCATGGACATTGTTCATCGCCTGCTGGACATGGGCGTTGATGTCAATCACCAACTTACTCGCATGCGCCCGAATGGTCCTGGCCGGGGACGTTTTGCCGATTATGATATGCGCGGTGGCACCCATGCCCTGATGATAGCTGTATTTACCCATGACCATGAAGCCATTGAAGTTTTGCTTGAGCATGGTGCGGAAGTGGATCTGCGTAATGTCTTCAGAATTACGCCCTTGATGTATGCCTCCGGTATGAGCGGCAATGGTCGAGGCCCTAGTGGTTCCAATGGTGATGACATCCAGGAAAGAGCGGTCAGGACAATTAACATGCTGCTGGATGCTGGTGCCGACATCAATGCCCAGGTCAATGACAGCCATACATTCACCGCAAAACTCGATACCTATATTGCCTGGAAAGACAACGAAGGCCGCACAGCCCTCCACTCGGCAGCCGAACTGGGCTGGGATAAAGTGGCCAAGGTCCTTCTTGATCGCGGTGCAGACCCGGAAATACAGGATGCCCAGGGCAACACACCTCTGGACCTGGCGCTTCAGGAAGTGGTTGAAAGCACACGACCAGGACGTCGCGTATCTGCGGAAGGTCGTCAGGCCGTTGCTGCCCTGCTTGGAATGCCTGGCCAGTAAAAACTGACTCATATTTTTGGGCCAAGGCTGGACCAAACGAAGGAAAAGAATTCGAGGCAGGCTCCCGGGTTTACTCTTTACCCGGATTCCCCGGATTCCCCGGATTACCCTGATTCCCCCTATTGATGTTTATCCCGACTTCCGATTCATGTCATTGATGGGACGTTTAAGAATCATGGCAATCAGGACAGACAAAAACCCATGTGACGCTCACCCCCTTTCCTGAATGGTCGCAGGGGCATTTTCAGGAATAGACAGCGCATTGAACCTGTATCATTGCGATGTTCCATGTTTAACTCAAGTCTGAAACCTTTTCTGTTGATTGCCCCATACGATTTGGTACCCTGTCACGTCTTCATCTCCTCGACGGCTAAAGGCATTTTTTCCCCGTGGATACCAAGAAAATTCGTTTTGTGCGCAACAAGCCCTGGCTGACAAAAGACAGTGCATCCAGGCCTGTCCCTATTGGTAAAACCATTCCCGAATGGTATCGACAGGCCGACCGCTACGCCAGGGACCCCCAGACCGACCAGTATTACGAAATGCCCCAGATAGGCGGAAAAATTCCAACATGGAAAGCCTGCCCTGCCGTCTACGATATTCTTGGCAGTGGTTATACCTACCGGACACCCTGCGACCTGGAGTTCGCCGAAGACAACCAGGGCAATATCCATGGCCGCGTACTCGATCCACAGCACCAGCAATTCCTGGTAGACCGGGAACCCCTGTACCAGTTTGTTGTACCGCAGGGTTATCATGCGAAACATTTTGCCTGGTGGGCAGACTGGTGCGTGGAGCTTCCTGAAGGATACAGTGCTATTTATATGCATCCGATCAACCGTTTTGAACTGCCATTCATTACTACAAGCGGCATCATCGATAATGACAAGGACAAGTTACCGGGCACCATTCCCTTCTTTTTTCTCAAAGGCGTCACCGGCATCCTGCCAGCAGGGACACCTATAGCCCAGATCATTCCATTCAAGCGGGAACACTGGATAGCGGAGTACGACACCTCCCTCTCACTTGAAGAAATGGAAGCCAAAAACCAGGCTAACAGCGACAAATATCGTAAACCGGATGGCGGTGTTTACCTGCGTGAAGTCTGGGAACGCCGTAAATACCAGTAAGGACGCATATCATGGATACAAGAAAAATCCGCTTTGTTTCCAATCGCCCCTGGCTGACGGAAAAAAGCAAATCCAGACCCGGTCCTGTACTCAAGACCATTCCCGACTGGTTTCGCAAGGCCAGCCGTTTTATCAAGAATCCCGAAACAGGCCTACCGGTACTGAAAGAAGATGGTAGCCGGATGTCAAACTGGAAAGCCTGCCCGGCCGTATTCGACATCATGAGCAGTGGCTACACCTACAAAACTCCCTGCGATATCGAGTTTTACGAGGATGCCCAGGGCAATATCCAGGCCCGTGTGCTCGATCCTCAACATCAGAGCCTGGTACAGGAGCGCATGCCGCTCGACCGCTTCCCGCCTCCGCAGGGTTTTCATGCCAAACATTTTGCCTGGTGGGCAGACTGGGCAGTGGAATTACCGGAAGGCTACAGTGCGCTGTATACACAACCATTCAACCGCTTTGAACTTCCCTTCTGGACCATGGGTGGGATCGTGGATAACGACAAGGTGCATCTGCCGGGGACCATGCCCTTTTTCTTCATGAAAGGTGTCACCGGCATTGTGCCCGCCGGTTCTCCCTATGCACAGATCATTCCCTTCAAACGGGAGCACTGGCTAGCAGAATATGACACGGATATTTCGGCCGAAGAGATTGATGCGAAAAACCGGGCCAATGCGGAAAAATACCGACGCCCGAACGGCGGCGTGTACTTCAGGGAAGTTTGGGAGCGGCGAAAGTATCAGTAGCCTTACATGGATGTACCCACAGCCAGACAACTTACTCAGTTTCTCAGGACATTGCGCCAGTTATACTCGGTGCAGTTGTACTCCAGCAGAACAGAATCAGGCACTTTCTGCATCCAGACAGTGACGCTTTCCGGTTGCCGGTACATCACGGGATCGGTCACCGTAATGATATTCTGGAGAATCAACTCATCGTCTGCGACACTCGATTTCTGCCTTTCTCCCAGGGGCAAGTCTGCTGCGGGTATCAGTGACAGGTGCTCACTGATCATGACCTGGTCACTATGCACCCATTTGTCCACTTCCCAGGCTTTGACCTTGGCGGTATCGATCTCAAGAACATCCCTGCCATCTTCCGTACGCCAATGACCCACCGAATAACCGTTGCGTGTATGAGGCTGATCAGCAGGAATTGCCCGACCATCCAGGTAGACACGCCTGACCTCTGACTGAAATTCCGAGATTAGCGTAATGCGCTCTTCTGTCTGAATGATGTCCAGGGGATATCCAGCAATACCGAACATGGATTCCGGCATTCCGGAATTTACGCAAAAAGCCCCTCGTTCCGGAGCATTAGCGGGCAGTTCATTGCGAAAGGCCTCTATGATGGCTTGCCCCTGCTCTGACAGTTCCGGATCTCCGGGAGCGCCAAACAGGCCTCCCGGCCTATCATGTTGAAGCAGTACCCATACACCGGTCAGGTCAGCGGCTTGTACCGGAACATTGATTAACATGGCAACCAGGAGGAGATAGTTGATTTTCATAAGCTCACTTTCAATGACATTTCTTTGACGACATTATCCTGACCAACAGGGGCCAAGTGCAACATAAGAATGCTCCACAAATATTCCATGAAGATGGATCTTTTTAGTATGGCGGATTATTCTTGAAGGTCATCCATTCAAGCCCGGGGCTGATTCCATGACTACGACCAGACTGATTTCACCTATTGCGATCTTCCTGCTTGCGATAACAGGCCTGCCTGCCCAGTTATCAGCCCAGGAAGTCAGGCCAGAGCGGGTAGGGCTGTCCTCGGAAAGACTTTCCCGTATTGAAACGCTGATGCAGCGTCATATCGACAACAATGGGTTTTCAGGGGCCGTTACCCTTGTCGCCCGCAACAACAAGGTTGCCTGGCTCCATTCCCAGGGACTGATGGATATAGCGTCCGGCAGACCCATGCAGAAAGATTCTGTATTTCGCATCATGTCCATGACAAAACCCATCGTCGCCTTTTCCATCATGATGATGATGGAGGAAGGCCTGGTCAGGCTCGATGACCCAGTCTCCCGCTTCATTCCTAAACTTGGCGGCTTGAGGGTTGCCTCAGCGACCAATCCTAACGGGGTCAAGGCAGAGAGGGAGTTTACCGTCAAGGACTTGCTCACCCACACCTCGGGACTGATGAGCGGACCTCAAAGCAACAGAGCCGTCTCTGTTGAATTTACACCAAAGGCCACACTGGCAAATGTTCTGCCTCAACTCGGTACCGCTCCCCTGGAATTCCAGCCCGGCTCACGCTGGGCCTACAGCCCCATGTTCGGTTTTGATGTGCTGGCCCGAATTGTTGAAATCAGTTCAGGACTTGATTTTGGCAGCTTTGTTCAGCAGCGCATTTTCGACCCCCTGAATATGGATGACACTTATTTCTACAGGAATACTGCCCATCCCAACCTAACTACACTTTATCGCATCGAGAATGGTGAACTTGTCGAGAATCCGGATATGCCCTTCATCAATGGCGCCTACTTCTCCGGTGGTGGCGGACTCTTCAGCACGGCTGAAGATTACCTGCAGTTCGCCTTGGTACTGCTCAATGATGGTGAGTTAAACGGAGAACGCCTGCTTGGGCGACGTACCATGGAGATCATGCGATCGGCCTTTATAGAGGATTCCCTGCCAGGCAGAAATCCCGGGGAAGGCTATGGCCTGGGAGTCAGGGTCATCACTGATGCCGTGGCCAATCATACCTGGCTGTCTACCGGCAGTTTTGGCTGGAGCGGCGCGTTCAATACCCACTTCTTCGTTGATCCGGAGGAAGAGATCGTTGGTATCTACATGACCCAGGTCACCGGCTTTCCGGGTGCATTTACACTGATGGATGACTTTGAAACGGCCGTGATGCAAGCCATTGTCGAATAGGGGTCTGACAGGCAGATTCATGAGAGGACACACAAACATTACAGGGAGATGTAGCCATGAAACCGATATTGTTCATCCACGGATATTCCTCAGAAGGACACGGCAACACTGTCGAGGAAATTTACGGCACGCTACCTGATGACCTCAGACGGGCCTTTGGTAATAAAAAGGTACTCGATCTCAACCTGAGTCGATGGATATCACTTAGTGATGGCGTCAACCTGGACGATGTCAGCCTGGCCATGGACCGGGCATTACGGTCCCGCCACAAGGCTCTTCTGAGAGACGGTTTTCACGTGGTGATTCACAGTACCGGCGCCCTGGTTGTTCGCAACTGGATCAGGAATCATTGCCTGGATCCATCAACCTGCCCGTTCACCTGGCAGGCGCACACTTTGGTAGCGGGCTTGCCCATATTGGATCAGGGCAGTTCGCACGCTGGGCCAGACTGCTTGCGTTGCATACTCGCAGTGGCATCCAGGTACTTGATGAACTGATGTTCGGTTCCTGGAAATCCCTGGATCTTGCCCTGCACTTTATTAAACCTGGCGGTGATATGTTTGATGATTACGGTGTACAGGAATTCTGTATTATCGGCTCACAAACACCCAAGGCACTTCGTCATATACCTGTGCGATATATCAAGGAAGACTCCTCCGATAATACTGTTCGCACCAGTGCAGGCAATCTGAACTTCAATTACATCAGCATTACCCCCAAGCACGATGTGGATTCCCTGTCTGTGCCCAGACTGAAGAAACTCAATGAGGAGAGGCTTGAAGAGAAAACGCTGTCCGGGCGTTATTATGCGATTGATATTAGCGGGTTGAGTCGAGAAAGACGCCGTATACCATACACCATTGCCTATGAAACCGCCCACTTCGGGGAAGACATAGGGATCGTCACCGGCAGCAAAAACCGGAAGTCCATTGTCCCCCTGGTGACGACCGCCCTGTCGACACCGGTAGATGATACCGCCTATGCAAAGGTCGCTGACAGATTTTCTGCCAACACGGAAAAGACATTCAAGCGGGCAGCCCGGCTCTCAAGCAGATTACTTGAATGGAATGTACAACAGCAGTACGAGGGGCATGCACAGCTGATTTTCAGGATCAGGGACCAGCATGGCAATGGCGTCAGGGATTTTGACATCATGTTTCGATCAAGAGGCAGCAAGGGTACGAAGCTGGAGAAGCTGATTGAAGACAGGCGTACAAACAAGAATCATGCAGGCACCATTACTTTTTATTTGCGAACACAGTCATTTCATCGCGGCAACTGGAAAGACCTGATCGGAGATTTATGCCCTGTTGATGTTGAAATAACCGGCACTGAGACACAATCCGATGAGATTGCCTATGTCCCCTTGCTGATGCGCTTTTCCGGAACACAGGCCAGGTCAGTGATCAATACATTCCAGACGACCATTATTGATATTGAGCTGGCCCGCCTCCCGACCGGGAGCGTCTTCAGGATAAAATAGGACCAGATATGTCTTAATGACCCCAATACGAAACTTGTTGGAAAGCCGTCATGGCAGGCTCCATTCCTTACCCAATTCCGTTAAGCTTTACCCAATATAGATTCAACCTGAAAAGAGGCCATAATTCATGGATTTTCGTTATATCGGTAAAAGTGGACTTCGTGTCAGCCCCATCTGCATGGGCACGATGACATTCGGCAGTTGGACGGACAAGGCCGAGGCATTTCGCATACTGGATAAAAGCTATGAGCACGGCATCAACTTCTTTGATACCGCCGAGATCTATCCTGTCCCACCTCAAGCAGAAAGCGTCGGACTTACCGAAGAGATATTCGGCGAATGGATGAGAGGCAAGTCCCGGGATTCACTAATTATCGCAACCAAGGTGTCCGGCGCGGCCTCCGGTTGGATGGTGCCCGTCACTCGCCATGGACTGACAGCCCTGGATCGTCACCATATCGAAAAGGCTGTTGAAGGCAGCCTGCGTCGCCTCAATACAGATTACATTGATCTTTACCAGATTCATTGGCCAGACCCCATCACCCCTGTTGAAGAAACCATGGATGCCCTCAATCGTCTTGTTGAAGCAGGTAAGGTCAGATATGTGGGTACATCCAATGACACAGCCTATGGCCTGACCAAAAGCAATACGGTCGCTGACTACGAAGGGTTTGTCCGCTTCCAGTCCATCCAGAACAACTTTTCTCTGCTGCATCGGCGTTGTCTTGATGAGATTGCCAATATCTGCCGCCGTGAGAATGTATCATTACTGCCCTATTCTCCGATTGGTGGTGGTGTCTTAAGTGGCAAATACAACATCGACCCTTTACCAGCCGACTCCCGATTTGGCGAATACATTGACGCCGAAGATCCAAGGCAACGCGCCATGGCGGATCGTTTTGTAAACCAGGCCACACTGGCCTCTACAGCCCGATATCTTGAAATTGCTGCAGAAGCCGGCATGTCTGCTGTGACCCTGGCCACAGCGTGGAGCATGCATTTCGACTTTGTGGCCTCCACCATTATTGGAGCCCGGTCAGCCCAGCAACTGGATGAATCCCTGGCTGCACTGGATGTCTCACTGAGTGACGATGTACTCAGGGCCTGTGATGACGTCCATAACGAGTTCCTCTATCCCATGGGCTAGTCGATCAAAACTGTCTTTTAAAGCCTATCCACCAGTGACGTGACGGGGTTTGCCTTAAGGAGTCACCTTGCATGGCGGACAGGTCCGACAGGCTTTTGAACAGGCGTTCATCCGCCGGGTCGGTGAGGGTGGCTTCAATCAGCCAGTTGGCATCCTCAGACTTCCAGGTACTTTGCAATAGTGAGACTTTCAGCCTCGACGTAGTGAGAATTGCCGGCACCCGTTCACTGAGATGGTGGCGTTCCATGTTCAGTGAAGCATCCCCTTCCCTGAATTCAATGCTGGTAGTTATCTCACGCTTACTTCCCTTGACTGGATACACACTTTTATCCAGATGATTATTAATCACCCGGGTGTATTGATACCGGGAGCGCTCAACTAACTCGGTAAGGTCATTATCTATTTCCCAGGCCCTGGTTGCCGGGTTAGGCGCCTGGAAACTTTCTTCAAGCCCCATCAATACCAGTACGGAATGGATCGACATCTCCATTGTGTGAGTCTGGGCAGCGAGAGGTAAGCTGCCGTAGTCATTGACACGAAAAACAGGGCAATTGCCGCCTGCCTATTATTGCGATGGTTATGGATCTTCATACCCACCTCCTTTCTGTGTATGGGCAATTAGAATAGGTGAATATAATTATCAATAAAATTCGATTTATCTATTATTTTAGTTAGCTTTTTTCGATCTATTGGAGAAAGACAGATATACCAGGCAAAAAAAATGGCAGCTCAAAAGGAGGAGATTGAGCTGCCGTGCAGGCAATGGAAGGGAGCTTGATAGCTTTGAGTGGAGGGGTTTAGGTGAGGGGTAAATCTGCTTTATCCAATTGATAATTCTGCTGCTTACCGGCATTACGTCGCAGTGTATGCTTCAACCGGGAGGCACAATGCTTGATCGCCAGATACATGTCATTCTGGGTAGAGCGCATAACCAGGGAGGGTTCACTGTCCAGCTTCAAAACAACCTGGCAACGCTTATCAATACCTCCATGATGACTACTGTTAATATCTTCAAGTCTGACATCCAGAAGACTGACATTTTGATAAGCATCGAGCATATCGACAAAGTTCGTTCTTACTGCGCTTTCCAGCGCCCTGGTCAGGGGGAACCCCCGTGCCTGGATGTTGATACTCATGTAATCTCTCCTGTTGATCAGTTTGAAAGTATCTTAGTATAGTTATTAAAATCGTAATATTCGTATTTTTAATTTTTTTAAATCGGTTTTTCCGAACTAAAAGCGCCCATGAAAATCAACTACAAACACCTGAATTATTTCTGGCATGTCGCCAAAACCGGTAGCATTATCAATGCAAGTGAAGCACTGCATATCACACCCCAAACAATCAGCGGGCAGCTTTCACTGCTGGAAGAGTCCATCGGTGACAAGCTTTTTGAGCGTCAGGGCAGACGACTGCTTTTAAGCAACAAGGGAAAAGCGGTCTATAAATATGCTGATCGCATTTTCAGCCTTGGTGAGGAACTCAATGATTTTTTAAGAGGCAGCGACTCCGTTTCCTCGGGCGAACTGCGTGTTGGCATCATGGATGGCATTCCCAAGATCATTGCCTACAAGATTCTATGCCCGGTTATTGACGACAAGACCATCAGCCTCACCTGTCATGAAGGCAGCTTCGAACAACTCATCGCCAAACTGGCCATTCGCGAACTGGATATGGTAATCAGCGATATGCCAGTGAACTCCGCCTACAGCATCAGGGCCTATAACCATAAACTCGGGGAAAGCCCTATGACCTGCTTTGCCATTCCAGCGCTGGCAAAGAAACTGAAACGCAATTTTCCCGACAGCCTGGACCATACGCCGGTATTACTGCCTACGAACCACAGCACAATCAGACCAGCCATCGACCAATGGTTTATGACCTCTGATATTACTCCTACAGTGGTTGGTGAATTTGATGACAGCGCCCTGCTCAAGGCATTCGGGGAAAGCGGTGCGGGTGTTTTCTTCATGCCAACGATTATTGAATCCGAGGTGCAGGAGCACTACGGGGTTTCCATTGTTGGCAGAACCGAGAATGTCAGGGAGCAATTCTTTGCCCTGACCCTGGAACGCAAACTCGATAACAGCCGGCCAATTGTGACCAGCCTGGTTGACCAGGCCATCAGCTCTGTCTTCACCTGAACAGAGCATCCGGAGCCAGAGACTCCAACAAATCTCGCGATTATGGTAGGGTAGCGACCCTGAAAAGGTGACCCCATGACAATGACAGACAGGCTAACTCTCAAACTTCCCGGTGGAGCCGACAAGCTCCTGCTGCACTCATGCTGCGCCCCCTGTTCTGGCGAAGTGATGGAAGCCCTGCATGCCTCAGGTATCAACTACAGTATCTTCTTCTATAACCCCAACATTCACCCCAAACGTGAATATGAACTGCGCAAGCAAGAAAATATCGATTTTGCGAAAAAGCATGGTATTGATTTCATTGATGCCGATTACGACACCGATAACTGGTTTGATCGTATCAAGGGACTGGAGATGGAACCGGAACGGGGTGAACGTTGTACGAAGTGCTTCGACATGCGTTTTGAGCGAACGGCCCTGTATGCCCGTGAAAACGGTTTCCCCGTGATCTCCTCCTCATTGGGCATTTCCCGCTGGAAGAATATGAACCAGATTAATGATTGCGGACAGCGCGCAGCTTCCCGGTATGATGGCATGGTGTACTGGGATTACAACTGGCGCAAGGGCGGTGGCTCACAGCGCATGATTGAGATCAGCAAGCGGGAAGAATTTTACCAGCAGGAATACTGTGGTTGCGTATACTCTCTGCGTGACACCAACAAGCACCGTCTGTCCCAGGGGCGGGATCGCATTAAAATCGGCGTACAGTATTACTCGGCCGACGACAAATAATCATCCATGTAACCAGGCCAATCCAGCCTTACCTGGCAACGCGCCATCGCGGTCACCTACCCACCATAATCCAACAAGTACGTTGTTATGTATGATGTTATAGAACAGAAACTGCAGACATTCTTTGCCTCGCCACAACCTGAAGCCAGGCGTATCTTTCATGGAAGGGGCCACTGTTATCCTGGCCTGGAACATATCTGTGTTGACTGGTTCAGGCCTGTTGTCCTTGTTTCAGCCTGGCAGCCTATTGAAAATCCGGAGCAACTGAAACAGATGATCCAGAATGCTGCCCCAAAAGACGAGCTCAAGGCCATCGTTCTGCAGCATCGCTATATCAACCAGTCCCCTGCGGATACACTTTTTGGCGACGTGCCGGACAAAGTCGTTGTCCGGGCACAGGACCTGCGTTTCGAAGTCCGTCCGGGGAAACAGCAAAATGTCGGACTCTTTCTCGACACAGGCCCTCTGAGAGAATGGCTGAAAGCGAACAGTAAAGACTGTAATGTCCTGAACCTGTTTGCCTATACCTGCGCACTCTCTGTAGCCGCTATGGCAGGTGGCGCATCGAGCGTAACAAACGTGGACATGAGCAAACCCAGTATTGAATGGGGCAACCAGAACCATATGCTCAATGGCCAGGGACCCATGCCCATCAAGCGTGTCCCTTACAACCTCTTCAAATCCTGGGGGCGCATCAGGCAGTTTGGTCGTTATGACCTGGTGATCATTGATCCGCCAAGCCAACAAAAGGGAAGCTTCAATGCCGAAAAGAACTACAAGAGTGTCGTCAAGCGCATGAAGGAACTCTGCAACCCCGGCGCCACCATCATTGCCGTCCTGAACAGCCCCTTTCTGGGTAAAGACTTCCTTTTGGAGGTTTTTGAGAAGGAATTGCCAAAGACAACCTTTGAGGAATGGATGCCGGTGGCAAAAGAATTTGAGGAGATCAATCCTGAGAAAGGATTAAAGATTGGTCGGTTTATCTATAACCGTTAATACAAGCGTTACTAATTGCCTGACTAGAAAAAATCAGAATCGTGACATCACGTAATCTTCATACTCAACCTGGCATGTCACAGAAAATCCAGGCCTTCAAGAAATTCAGGCCAAGACATAAAAAGCAGATAATGCTCCTGTTGAAAATTATCTGCGCTGATTGATTCACACGACTCTATTTTACCAGATGCTCGTAACGCTTATCCGTCAGCATCTTCATGAAGGCCACCAATGCCTTGATACGCCTCTCATCCAGTGCCGGGGCTGACTCCAGTTTTTCGAAGTCGATATTCTCCTCGACTTCCGGCTCTCTCCAGGGCTCTCCGGTTTCAGGATTAATATCCGCTGCAGGGCCACGCACATTGAACTTGTTATAGAAACGCACCACAGTTTCCAGATCATTGAACACCCCGTTGTGCATGTACGGCGCTGTCATGGCCACATTGCGCAGTGTGGGCGTCTTGAACTTACCCGCCTGAGCCGGATCATCAACTGCCGGATTCTCCAGCAAACCATAGTCGATGTGATCCTGCCCGAGACCATTTAATGATCGTAACTCCCTGTTAACCGGAGTCGCCACATTGAAATACTTGTAACTGGTGAATGGCTCACCTTCACTTTCAGCAAAGGGTTTTAACTGGTGACACTGGTTGCAGTTGGTGAACTGCTCGGAGAAAAAGAGTGTCATGCCCAGCTCTTCCTCTTCGGTAGGTTCATATTCACCACGCAGGTAACGATCGTACTTGGAATCGAACGGCGAGAAAAAACTCGTACGTTCTGCCGCAGCAATTGCCTCGGTCATGCGCCTGTAGGCAACATCCACGTCATCAAATACATCGTCGCCGAACAATTCCCTGAACGCCTGGGGGAAGAGCGTGTGTTCCTGTAACCGGGCTACAACCGCTGCCTTGTCTTCCATCTGCATTTCAATGGGATTCAGGAAGGGACCACCAGCCTGTCCTTCCAGATCTGGTTCACGGCCATCCCAGAACATGCCCCCTACATATTCCCCTGCACTGTTCTTGTGAAACTCTGGTGTCAGTGCCGCATAGGCCAGGGACGGCGCATTGCGGTCACCCAATGATTTAAAATCATTACCGACTGACGCTGCCAGTCCGGCAGGCCCACCGCGCCAGTCTATAAATGCCTGAGCAGGATCATGGCAGGAAGCACAGCCCTGGGTACGATCCTTTGACAGGCTGACATCGAAAAACAACGCCCGCCCGAGATCTTCCAGTTTTGCCTGGTAATCGGAATCCTGCTGGCCTGAAGCCAAAACAGGTATCCACAACAGTAATAACAGCCACAATGGCTTCATCAGGTCTCCTGCCAAACAGTCAGGTGGTTATCCCAGAATACTTTCCCTGTCGCTGATACGTCCAATGACACAATATCGTCTACAGTCGGGTTATAGTGACTGATGCGACCGGTACCGGCCGTGAACACAAAACCATCTTCCACCGCACAGACACCACAACCATCGCGTGAACGCAGGGCATTCACCATCTCCCCGCTTCGGGCATCCCAGAAAGTTATCAGGTTCCCCCTGGGGCAACTGGCAGCGAAATAACTGCCCCCCAGGTCAAAGCGAACAGAACCAACATACTGCTTCATTTCTGACTGACTCGGTTCTGGTGCCCAAAAGGTTTGTATCGGGCTGCCCTGCTCATGAATCATGATCAGGGGAGCCCTCTCGAATGGCTCTCCTTCATACTGAAGGCCTGCCGCAACCAGTCCATCGGCATTGATATCCAGGTGACGAATACTGGCCTTATGATAGTCAGTATCCAGAAACTGCTGTTCTATCAATGCCCCGGTATCGGCAGCCATATAAACTAGGGACGGCTGCATGGATTCAATGTTGAGCTTTTCCCGACCACTATCGGGATGGGTGCGAATCCCGCCATTGGCTACTACCAGGGTCTGGTCATTCTTTAGCAGTAACTCATGGGGGCCAACGCCGTAACTGGGGTATTCCGTTGAACGGACCATGGTCACGGCATGATCATTTCTTGTCACTTGCCAGACAACCACACGTCCGCTGTCACCATTGATGAGCTGATAGGCACTTTCCGCAGTATAGAATGTTGAGCCGTCAGCAGAAAAAACACCGTGCCCGTAGAGGTGCCTGTCATGAGGAACAGATATCTCGGCAAGTTTTTCACCACTTTCAAGATCACCCGTCCACAGGTACCTGCCTGGCCGGCGTGCAATAACCGTATATATACCAAGCCCCTCATGGACCGCGATATGATGTGCACGCGCTGGAAGTCTGTGCCTGAAGACTTCCTCTGCCTTAATACCATTATGTCGAAAACCGATAACCCAGTGATTGTCACCACGATCTGATGCAGCGCTGAGAAACAGGGGGGTTTTGCCGACACTGCTCCGGGCGTGAACACTTCCAGGCAGGGCAAGCAGCCAGGCGGCAAGAGAGGTAAATTGTCGGCGGTGCAGTTTCATTATGGACTCAATCACCATCCAGGGAGTTGAAGCCCAGGTAGAGGTCGGTATTTTTCAGCCCGGCCTCGAAAGCTTCGAACAGGGCATCAAGGTGGGCAGCCAATGCCAGTAACCGGGCGTGACCGCCATCACTGGCCAGCGCCTCTTCCAGGGAATCAGGCAGGGCCATAAAGGACTGCTCCAACTCGGAAAATATACCGTTGATGGTGGACACATCCGATGCCTCAAGCAGGCTGCTCAAACTCTTCGACGTTTGGTCATCACCATTAAAAAAAGACTCCAGGGCCTGGATGTTCAACTCAACATTACGCAGGGAGCGCTCTGCTCGCCAGGATTCCGCCCGACGCACGCGTGCCCTCTGGGCATTCTCCCCGATGACTTCCTCAATTTTCTGTTGCTGGATTCGACGAATGGGTTCCACCTGGGCCTTCATGAAGTCGATAGCGGCATCTTCGGCACTTTCGAAAAATCCCCGTTCATCGGCATTGGCAATAGTCGCTCTGAATTCATCAACCCAGCGCTGATGAACTCCTTCAGCAATATCACTGATATTACGGGCAATAGCATGGGCTACCTGACACCTGAAAGGGTCTTCCTGCAAGGCACCAATACTGCCTTCTGTAAAAAGGAGCCTTTCCAATGCCGGAAATCCCTGCACGCCGACACTTTCCCGGGCAAAATTATCAGGTTCCAAAAGCTCTGCATTACCGCTGGTGACCAGTGACTCCAACTGGCGACCACCGGTACCCTTTTCGTCGGGCCAATAGTGCAGACGGAAATTCCAGTTGAAATAGGTAATCGGACCAAACTGGACATGCTGTATTTGTTGCCAGCCATCCATGGCGCCATGAAAGGCCTGGCGAAATGACTCAAGACCTGCAGTATCCGGAGAGTTGCAGAACTCACCAGCGACAATCTCCAGCTGCCCCGCAGCAAGGGCAAAGGCCTGGTAAGACGGAATGACCTGGTGATCGGTGACCGCCAGGTTTACTTCGGTCCAGTTGTTACCAGGACCATCTTCCTGGGCAAACAGACTCGTTGATAGCGATGCCGCCAGGATCAGGGAATAAAGAGTTTTCATGATCAGAGAATCTAGTTGAGAACGGTTCTCATTATAAACTATTCAGGAAGGTGATTACATCACGTCTGTCCCGCTCATTAAGGTTCAGGTAATTTTCACGAGCTTGTCGTCCTTCTCCGTCATGCCAGAGAATGGCCTCATGAAGACTGCTGGCCCGCCCATCATGCAACCATACATTGCCTGTTCCTGCATCACGCAGGGGGGCCGTGCGCCATTCCTGACCTCCGGCATCCCCGACGGACAATCCATCCGCAAGCCCGGGGCCCATATCATGGAGCAACAGGTCAGTGAAGGGATATACGGCGCCTTCACCGGTATCGATGACTACAACATGACATTCAGCGCACCCAGCCTGACGAAAATGGTCATAACCCGGTTTTGCCATTGCCAAGTCTACTGCTGAAGCAGGCGCCATCCCCCTGATATAGGTCAACAGCAGATCCACTACCTGCTGGCTGGCTTCCAGGTCTCCCTGGAGAACTGAATTGCCATGGGGCCCTTTCCGGCACTCTGCCTGGGCTTCAGTGCAGTCACCGTAGGGTTCCGGATACTGTGGATTGCCCAGGCCCAGATCAAGACTCAGTGCCCTGCTCACCTGCCCTTGGGCACTAGCCTGTGAGGCTTTCCAACCAAAACGTCCCAGCCTGCCTTTGCCCATGCTATCGTCCACCAGGTTTACCCTGCCGGAGATACCATCGCCATTTCTGTCGGTTTCATCGGCAAGGGCCAGCACGGTTTCCTCAGGAATTCTTTCAAGCAACCGTGTTGTCCGTAGCGAAGGTGGCAGGCGCGGTGACAGGACAGCGGTATCAACATCTCCATGTTCCAGGGATTCCAGCATGATTTCAGGCAGCAAAAGACCAGATGGAGAGGCAGGATTGAAATCAATACTGACAGCCGCTTCTGCGGCAAGACCAGGTCGAGCATAGGGCTGCAGCTGCTCGCCGTAGACAGGATCATCCAGATGTACCACAAGATTGTTCCTGTCTCCCCTCCCCCCGTTCGGATGGCACTGATTACAGGAACGGGCATTGTAGTAGGGACCGAGACCATCACTGGCCTGGGTGGAGGCCGGTGACGGCACCCAGTTTCTTTCAAAAAGGGCCTGTCCGGCGGCAAAATCAAGGGGATGCTGGGCAAATCCCAGTGTTGTGGTGACCAGCCAACCAATCAGGGTTGTGGTCAGGCGTTTATAAAACGACCGAGGGGTTATCAAGAGAGTCCGACCCCTCAATACTGACATTTGTGAGCGCAAGTTCATTGATAATTTTTTCTATGGTCCGGGTTTCTTCCATGAGCGCATCCACAATGCGGGTCACAATCTGCTCACCCTGCGTATTGTCACGACCTATAAGTACATCAAAGGTGTTTCCCTGTTCACCGGCTTCGACAAGCGCGGTCATCGCCAGTCCCGTTTCCTCAAGCCTGGCCATCATTTCCGCCGATAGGGCGGGAGCCTGCTGCCGTACAAGATCATAGAGTGACGAGCCACTCACCACTTCACCGGAAACCCGGCGATATTCGCCCATGTAGACATTCTGGATTCCCTGGGCATCATAGAAATGGGAGTTGTGTGTGTTATCAGAAAAACAGTCATGCTCTTCTTCCGGGTCATTGAGCAGCAAACCAAGACGAATACGCTCACCGGCCAATTCGCCATAGGCAAGACTTCCCATACCAGTAAGCATGGTAGCCAGACCTCCTTCAGGCCCCTTGGCCATCAGGTCCTCGTAAGCAGCACCACCCGGCTGCCAGTTCTGCACCATTTCCTGCAGGTCATTGACCAGCAAGGTCGTGGCCGATTTCAGATAATCCCTGCGGCGGTCACAGTTGTCATGAGTGCAGTTTTCCAGGGAATAATCAGTCCAGGGACGATTACCTGCTCCGGGATTGGTTCCGTTGAGATCCTGGCCCCAGAGCAGAAACTCAATGGCATGATAGCCAGTGGCAACATTGGCTTCGACACCATCAAGCAGGTGTAATTCTTCCGCCAGGAACTGTGGCGTAATCGCGATGGCGTCCACCATCACACCACCGGCATCCAGGATCCTGTTGGCGATGACATTGGCCGAATAGAAATAATTGAAATCGGACTCTTCCCCATAGGAAGCTGCCGTGTAGTCAATCAGGCCTTCATCCAGAGGCCAACTGTTCACCCGCCCTTCCCATTCATCGACAACCCGGTTGCCAAAACGGTAGGCCTCTGTCTGCTGGTAGGGAATGCGTGCAGCCAGCCAGGCGGCTTTTACATCTGATAATGCGCTGTCGGAAGGCCTGGCCAGAAAAGCATCGACTGCCCGCTCAAGGGCCTGGGCGGTGACAAGCGAGTCTTCATAGCCTGCCTGGGCAATTGCGATATAGGTATCAACAATAGCCTCGGGGGTGATAACAGCAGGCTCTTTTACCTGAGTACATCCGGCCACGCATGTCGCAAAAAGTGCAGTGAGAAGATAGCGCATAATTTAATCGGCGTGCCTTACTACCCGTCCATCCACCATAAATATCACATCTTCTGCGATATTCGTGCTCAGGTCAGCAATACGTTCCATATAACGGGAAGTGGAAAGCAGGCTCATGGCAATATCGGTTTTTGCGGGGCTTTCCTCTATAACAGCCTTGATTGCCTCGTACATATTACGGTTGATTTCATCAACCCTGTCATCCATATCGATGACTTTACGGGCCAGCACATCATCAAGTTTGACCAGGGCATCAAGCGAATACCTGACCATGGTACGCACACTGTCAGGAAGTTCGTTGACAAATTCCGGCAGGGTGGACAAAGGCTCATGCTTCATCAATTCCTGAGCCCGCTTGGCAATATTGGTAGCAAAGTCACCCATTCTTTCCAGGTCATTATTGACCTTGAGAACCACTACGATGAATCGTAAATCACCAGCAACCGGCTGGTGCAAAGCCAGAATCTTGAGGCAGTCTTCCTCAATCTTGACCTCCATGTCATTGATTACATCTTCATGTTTGAACACTTCATCAACGAAGGTGCTCTCCCTGTTGTTAATGGCCAGGATGGCGTTATTGATGGACGTCTCAACCATGTTACCCAGTTTGAGTACTTCCTTTTTGAGTTTTTCCAGATCACGCTGTAAATGTAATGACATATTGCTTTCTCTTGTTCCGGTCCAGTCAAACGATCAACCAAATCGGCCGGTGACGTATTCTTCAGTCCTTTTTACCGCTGGTCGGGTAAATATACGCTTGGTCACATTGAATTCGATCAGGTCACCCATTTCCATAAAGGCAGTGTAATCTGAAATTCGGGCTGCCTGTTGCATGTTATGGGTCACAATGACAATAGTGTACTGCTCCTTAAGTTCAAACATCAGGTCTTCAATATGCGCCGTGGAGATTGGGTCCAGAGCGGAACAGGGCTCATCCATCAAGAGAACTTCCGGTTCCATAGCCAGGGCCCTGGCAATACAAAGCCTCTGCTGCTGCCCACCTGAGAGGTTTAATGCAGAATCATGCAGCCTGTCTTTCACCTCCCCCCATAACGCGGCCTGTTTCAGTGACTTTTCCACCAGCTCATCTGTGGCACCCGAGAAACCATTGATTTTAGGTCCCCAGGCAATATTGTCATAAATGGATTTTGGAAATGGATTAGGCTTTTGAAATACCATGCCTATGCGCCGGCGGACTTCAACGGGATCTACATCATTGCTGTACAGGTTTTCGTTGGCAAAAAGCAGTTCACCTTCAACGCGGGCACCTTCCACAAAATCATTCATCCGGTTCAGCGAACGAAGCAGGGTACTCTTGCCACAGCCCGATGGACCAATAATGGCCGTGATCCTGTTACGGCGGATGTTGAATGAAATATTGTTGACCGCCTTGTTCTCCCCATAAAAAATATCCACATCACGAATCTCAAGCACAGATTTCTTGTGCATCTTCGGCTGTGATACATCCCTGGTGGAAGAGTCAGAAACCTGGCTCATTACTTCAATCTCCGTTCGGTCTTGTTACGAATATAAATGGCTGTGGCGTTCATGATCAACAGGACAACAAGCAGAATAATAATGCCGGCCGCTGCCAGTTGATGAAACTCTTCCTGTGGACGTGAAACCCAGTTATATATCTGTATAGGCAGGGCAGTAAAAGAATCCATTGGCCCTTCCGGCAGGAAGGCAACAAAGGTGAGTGCACCGATCATAACAAGAGGCGCTGTTTCACCAATAGCGCGGCTCAAGGCAAGAATGACTCCCGTCATAATGCCGGGAAAAGATGATGGCAGTACATGGGCCCAGGCGGTCTGCCATTTCGTGGCACCGAGGGAGTATGCGGCATAGCGAATACTCATCGGCACCATCTTGATGGCTTCCCGGCTGGCAATAATGATCACCGGCAGGATAAGCAGGCTCATCGTCAGTGCCCCGGAGACAAGACTACGCTCCAGCGCAAAATAACGGACAAAAATGGCAAGGCCAAGAATACCATAAACAATAGAAGGCACACCCGCCAGATTGGCAATATTGACTTCAATGACCTTGGCGAACCGTCCCTTGCCGGCAAACTCTTCCAGATACAGTGCCGTCGAGACACCCACCGGAATTGAAATCAGGGCAACCAATCCAATCAACCACAGGGTTCCCACCAGGGCAGACTTGATACCAGCCCTTTCCGGGAAGCGTGAGGGAAAGCTGCTGATAAACTGCCAGTCCAGCCAGGCAAAACCATCAATGGATACCTGGTAAAGCAGAACAGCCAGCAGGACAACACCAGACCAGGTGACAGCAGCACAGAACGATGCAAATACTTTTGCCTTCCTGTGTCTTTTCGCCAGGTGCCTGATTTCTTTTTCAGAGCCAATTGACATGATCAGGCAGTCCTCAGTCGTAGACTTCGCGGAATCTGTTAAGAATGAGCTGTGACACGATATTGATAACCAGCGTGATGGAAAACAGTAAAGTCGCTACAGCAAACAGTGTCTGGTAGGCGATACCACCTGTGGGTGTATCCCCAAGGCTGACCTGCACAATATACGCTGTCATGGTCTGGATACTCTCAAACATGCTAAGAGAGAGATTTGGCGTCTGGCCAGCTGCCAATGTTACAGCCATGGTTTCACCAATGGCACGCGATATCGCCAGCAGGAAGGAAGCCATCACACCGGAAAGCCCTGCCGGAACGACTACGCGTGTAGTCACTTCATAGGACGTAGCCCCCAGGGCATAGGCTCCCTGGCGCAGGCTGACGGGGACAGCCTTCAGGGCATTATCACTGAGAGTCGCAATCATGGGCAAAATCATGATCCCCACGACAATGGCTGCGCTGAGTGCGTTGAACACCTGGATGTCCGGGAAAAAGGTTTTCAGGCT
>Ga0181564_10000646_pt1 | contig 30710 bp, 22 predicted proteins | sample 011ome_24_FD_134512 | JGI IMG/M metagenome (GOLD analysis project Ga0181564, IMG submission 134512) | Coastal salt marsh microbial communities from the Groves Creek Marsh, Skidaway Island, Georgia - 011513CT metaG (megahit assembly) | ecosystem: Environmental > Aquatic > Marine > Intertidal... | reverse complement strand
TTTGTTTTGGGGAAATATTCCATTAGCCCTATTGGCATTTGTGTTGTGTGGAGCATTGTTTGGTTTTTTGGTCTTTAACTTTTCTCCTGCTCGAATATTTATGGGAGATTCAGGGTCTTTAGTGGTTGGAGCAATTATATGTGTTTTAGCAATAAGTGTGATAAATCTTCCTGAACTGATTAATGGAAAAACATTAACAAATATTGTTGTCCCAAACTGGTTGGCTTCTGTAAACAAACCTGTTTTAGTGATGTCTATTCTGGTATATCCGCTGATTGATACAATTCGCGTTTTTACAATAAGAGCAATAAAAGGTACTTCTCCCTTTTTGGCAGATAGAAACCATATTCACCATCGGTTGATTGCTTTAGGATTAAATCATGCTAAAGCTGTTTTGATTTTGTACCTATACAATATTATTGTTGTATTAGCGATAGTGTTTATTAATCCAAAAGACCCTACATTAAGTTTAATAGCAGCAGTTTCTATAGCGTTCACATTAATGGCCATTCCATTTTTATTAAAAGTCAAGAAAGCTGATAACCTTCTTTATAAATGAGAAAACCCTACATCAATATAATTTTGGTAGTGCTATCTGCATGTAACCCCATCGCGTTATTTTCGCAAACAGGATTGGTAAATATGAATCGTGCATTTGATTTTGAAATCGAATCAAAAATGAACCAAAGTGATAGTAATTTTCACACTGCAATAAAACCCTATACAAACTCTAACTTAAGCCGTGGGATTATTAACGTTGAAAAGGAGGGGTCTAGTTTTTTTTTTAATAAAATAATTGACCACAGTTTTTCGAAGAAAAAAGGGTTTTTTATTGTTCCACTATTATCGGCATTTGGAACAGCTCAGCTTGAAGATAAAGCAGAATTCTTGACGAATTATGGAGCAGGCGCGTATTTGAAAGGCTTTATAGGCGAAAGGTTTACGTTCAATGGGTTTTATAGATATGCAGGAAGCAATCAACCTAGGTATATAGATTCGTCTCTCTTTAGCCAAGAAGTAATCGCTTCTGTTGGACGAGCTACAAATCCTGGTGCTGAAATTTTGAATGTAAATCATTGGGAAGGCTACTTTCTGTATGATGCGAATAAATACTTTTCATTTTTATTGGGAAAAGGGAGGCATTTTTGGGGAGACGGTTACCGTTCCCTGCTCTTGTCGGATAATGCTGCGCCATATCCATATTTTAGGATTGAAAGCACTTTTTGGAATGTAAAATATGTGAACTTATATTCATGGCACAATGATTTTAGAACGGGCAGTAATCGAAATAAATTTACGAGCTCTCACTTTTTAAGTTGGAATATTACCAAGGAGATTAATCTAGGTTTATTTGAAACAGTTGTTTGGCAAGGTTCTGACACTCTGCACAATAGAGGCTTTGAGGTTAGCTATATGAACCCTGCAATATTTTTCAGAGCTCCGGAATATGCTATGGGCTCCTCAGATAACTCGCTAATTGGGGCAAGCGTTAAGTGTAGAATTAAGAAAAAGAACATTTTGTATAGTCAAGTGATTTTTGATGAATTCTATTTAGTTGAGATGAAAGCGGGGAACAAATGGTGGGCAAATAAATATGGTGTCCAATTCGGAGCTAAGTCCTATGATTGCTTCGGCATAAAAAACCTTGGTGTTCAATCTGAATTTAATCTTGTTCGTCCCTTTACCTATTCTCATCAAACTTCTTTGATAAATTACGGTCATAACAATCAATCACTCGCTCATCCTATAGGGGCTAATTATTACGAATTATCCAATTTTATACGATATAAAAAAGGGAAATGGTATTTCGAAGAGCAGTTTAATTACTTGGAATACGGTCAAGATACTTCTTCAAATAACTATGGAGGAGATATGTTTAATTCTTATTTAGCGAGAGAAGTTGATGCGAACCATCCCAACAGGGATTATGGTCATACTATTGGACAAGGAGAGAAACATATAGTATTGTATAATAGTTTAAAAGCCTCTTACTTACTGATGAAGGAGACGAACTTGAGAGCATTTGCTCAGTTTGTTTATCGGGTAGATAATTATAATAGTATTAGCCAATCAACAATCCTTTTTCAGCTAGGGATATCCTCACTTATTTGGAATGAGTATAAAGACTATTGATTTTCTATTTCCCTAGGTATTGTAATGTAAAATTTGCTATTTTTGTGCTCGATTTATGTATCAAGAGGAGGCAAATATAATGGCTGAGAGAATGAGTTTTTCAAGTAAAGTATCTACTTATACAGCCTTGATGAAACTGCGACTAGCATGGCTAGTTGTTTTTTCTGCAGTATTAGGCTATATGTTAGCACCAGGAGAAATCGTTTGGATTGACCTTCTATTCTTATGTGCAGGTGGGTTTCTCGTAACAGGCTCTTCTAATTCGTTTAACCAAATTTGGGAAAAAGATTTGGACAAGAAAATGGACCGAACCAAAAATCGTCCGATGCCCTTGGGTAAAGTGAGTGTTGTTGAAGCCTTGGTTTTCTCCTCTCTTATTGGAATAATAGGAGTTTTGTCATTGTGGCAATTAAACCCATTAAGTGCTATACTTGGGGTGCTTGCTTTGGCATCATACGTCTTAATTTATACTCCGTTAAAAACGATTACACCTCTTTCTGTTTTTGTTGGCGCTTTCCCTGGAAGTGTACCTCCAATGTTGGGTTATGTTGCTGCATCTGGAGGCTTTGGACTAGAAGCAGGAATTTTGTTCTTAACCCAGTTTTTTTGGCAGTTTCCGCACTTTTGGGCTATTGCTTGGAAATTACACGATGATTATCAGAAAGGAGGATTTTGGATGCTACCTTCGTTAGGGGGAAGGGACAAAAAAAGTGCGTATCAAATACTTCTTTATACAGCAGCATTAATCCCAGTTGGGATGTTGCCTTGGGTAATCGACATGACAGGTATTGCGTCTGCTATTAGTGCAATTATTTTTGGAATATTAATGTGTATCCCTGCATTTAAACTCTATAAAACCTTAGATACCAAATTTGCTAAACAATTAATGTTTGGATCATTTTTATACCTACCTCTGATGCTTATTGTTTACTTAATTGATAAAATATAATAGATGGGGAACCCTGAAGCCGAACTCTCGGGAAAAGAGCTGGAAAAGCAAAAACATAAAAAAGTTGTTAAAGGTATTGCTTGGTACATGGTTATTGCAAGTACATTGTTGTTTGCAGGATGGGTGAGTGCGTTTATCGTCAGTAAAATGGATAAAGCCTGGGTAGTTGTCGACTTGCCTAAACCATTTTATATTAGTAGCCTTATAATTCTATTAAGCAGCATAACGCTTTATTTAGCTTTGCGTTTTGCAAAACAGAATAAACAAGGGATGTTAAAAGGATTCTTGATTTTAACAATGCTTTTAGGTGTTTCATTCGCATATGTCCAATACAAAGGTTGGAAAAAACTGTACAGTCAGGGGAATGTTGTAACTGGTAATATATTTTATACTTATGGTGCATACGGCACGGATTTTATTCTCTTAAAGAACAAAGAAAAGATTGAATTTGATGGAAAAGACTACCTAATCAACGGAGAAGCCTTGTCTGAAGAGGAGGTAGAGGATATAAGAGAATTTGCTTATCAAATTTGTGGGGATCGTCGCAAAGAGAAGTTGGATGACTATACAGTTAAAAATAATGATCATTACTCCTTTTTTCGACTACAACAGGATTCATTACAAGAAGGGGTAGTTGAATTTAAGGAGAAAAAAGCATATGTTAACGGAGAAGTTTTTCTAGCTGCTGCTCAAAAAGATTTATTTAGGTTTGCTTTTGGAGTTTACAATCAAACCCCTCTTTTTGCATTGAAAGGAGAGTATGGAAAAGATTTTGCAATTCGTTTAAATAATGAAACACTAGAATATGAAGATAACAAGTTGTTTTTTCCGGCAAAAGACTTAACGGAAAGTGAGGTGCTAAACATCAATAAAAAGGTGTTTGAAGGAGGAAAGGAGTATGAAATTAAAAAAGGGAAGATTTATTTTAAAGAGAAACTTGTTGATTCAGATAACTTCGAAACATATGTTCAATTAAAAGAAGGAATTGAGGTTCATTATAAAAATGGTAAATGGACGAGGTTAAGAGAAGAATTAAATACAGCTCAAAACAATGAGCTGAGGCAAGCCGGAAATATTGCAAGCTCCTATATTTACGTGTTCACTGGGATGCATGTTTTGCATGTGTTAATTGCTTTAATCTTATTATCAGTAATAATTAAGAGGTCTTTTAAAGGACGTTATTCTGAAAAAAATCAATTGGGGATTCAAGCAACGAGCATAATTTGGCATTTTTTAGGTGCATTATGGCTTTCATTATTCCTATTATTACAATTTTTTCATTAAACTTGCGGTAGCAAAAAAAACAATCAGAAATGGCAGGACATTCAGAAAAGGTAGATTCAGCAACTCTTTGGGGAGGGAATGGGTCTCCATTTAGACTTAGTTATGGAAAACAGTGGATGTGGTTTTTCCTTGTCTCAGATGCATTAACTTTTGGAGGGTTATTATGTACTTATGGCTATTTCCGTCACCAATATGGTGATTGGCCAATTGGAGAAGAAGTTTTTAACGCAATGCCATTTTTAGGCAATGGGTTCCCATTATTGTATGTGGCATTGATGACATTTATCTTAATTGTAAGTTCTGTCACCATGGTTCTTGCTGTGGAGGCCGGTCATAGATTAGACAAGAAGGGAGTTATTAAATGGCTGACGCTTACCGTAATTGGAGGTGCTTTTTTTGTTGGTTCTCAAGCTTGGGAATGGTATCACTTTATTCACGGTTCTCATTACGGGGTTATATTAACACCAGAACTAATGAATGATGGATGGGCTACTATTCGCGATGTTGCCGGTGGTGGTTTCTCACTTGATTATGGGCATGGTCAAATGATTACGGATCCCGCTTTGGTCTCTCAATATATGGCAGAACCTTTAGGAGCTATTCAAGGGGCCAATATGATTGAAAATGAGTATGCGCCAATGATTCCACAATTTGGAAATTTATTTTTCTTCATCACTGGTTTCCACGGATTTCACGTTCTCTCAGGGGTTGTTATCAACCTAATAATTTTAATTAATGTTAAAAAAGGAGTTTACGACGAGAGAGGTCATTTTGAAATGGTAGAAAAAGTTGGATTGTATTGGCACTTTGTAGATTTAGTATGGGTGTTTGTATTTACATTCTTCTATTTGGTATAATTATTTAATCTTTTAAAGATATGTTAAGAGACGATTTAGATTTAGACAAGGAATACGCATTAAGCGCCAATCATGATGAAGAGCATGGTAAGGCGCTCAGGAAAAAGATTTGGAAGGTAACAGCAATACTTACTGCCATTACAATTGTGGAAGTGATTACAGGGGGCTCGATTAAACAGTATTATGAAGGAGTTCCAAATTCATCTTGGTGGATCATTAAATGGGCATTTATTTTTCTTACATTGGTAAAAGCGGGATATATTGTCCTTTCATTTATGCACTTAGGAGATGAACGTAAAAACTTTAGATACATGATTTTAGGACCTTATATTCTATTTATTCTTTACCTAATTTTTCACTTATTCACAGAAGCTACTTATTGGGGTGAAATTATTCATCAATAAATGATCATTCAATGAATAAGAATAAGATTTTGAAATTTTTAATTTTAGCCGGAATATTCTTACTTCCGGCTTTTTTTATTGTAATTCTTAAACAAGGCACACCTTCTTTTTCGGAACTCCCATATTTTGGGGAACACGAAATCGTGCAAAAAGAAATAGGAGGTGAACTAGTGAATGACACGATTCATTACAAAGTCGATACATTTTCGTTTACGGATGTAAATAATAAGGTTGTAACAGAAAAAGATTTTGAAGGCAAAATATTAATCGTAAATTTTATTTCAGGGAATTGTCCGAATGATAGCCTTAATATTTGTCCAATAAATTTTTTGGAGTTTAAGAGATATGTTTCTGATGATTTTGTGAATGATACGGATTTTGATGACGTTAGAATACTATCACATATGGTAAATAGTAATGATACCGTTGCAGATATGCAATTAATGTATAAGCACCATGAAATAAAGGGAGATAAATGGATTTTTGTAAAAGGCATGGAAAATGCCTTTTTCGACATGGATTTAGGTAAAGGTAACCCTTGGGAAAAGGAAGATGCTTTTTACGGCAATGAAAAAGAGGCTTATATAATTACTCTTTTACTGGATAAAGATAGGCACATTAGAGGGAAATATGTAACTATAAAAAGTTCGGAAATAACTAGGATTACGAAGGAAATTGTACTTTTGTTAAGAGAAGAATATTTTAAAAAGAATGATTAAAGGATTGTTATATACTCTATTAATTTCACTGTTTTTCATTTCTTGCAAAGAAGAGGATAAATTGCCTATTTTGGGGCAAAAGGAATTTATCGAAGGAATTGATACGGACACGATTTATCATACTGTTTCTTATTGGAATTTTACCAATCAAGACGGTAAATTAATTTCCAAAGAAGATTATGAAGGGAAAGTATATGTAGCAAATTTCTTTTTTACCAGATGTCCGGGTATTTGCCCCATATTGACCAAAAACATCACGAAAGTTCAGGCAGCAACCAAAGAATTGAATATTTCATTTTTGACACATACCGTAGATCCAAGAACGGATACCGTCGCAAGATTAAAGTGGTATTGTGAAAATAAAAAAATTGATAATTCTAATTGGAATTTTGTAACGGGAGATCAAAAGTCGATTTATGAAATGGGTGTATTAAGCTATCTTGTCCCAAATTCTGAAGATGCTTTAGCTCCAGGAGGATTTTTACATTCAGATAAATTTATTTTAATTGATACTAAATCAAGAATAAGAGGAATGTACAGCGGAACAGATAGTTCAGAGGTAGAGCGATTAATAGTAGATGTTAGAAAATTGACACAGGAGTAACTATATTTATTTTAAACCTAAACCACTTATAATAAGCAAACTAAAGATATGAATTTACCCGAACCTTCACTCACCAAAAATGATAAATTGGCCAAACGATTAATTTGGTCGGTATCCATTGTTGTATTCGCTGTTGTTGTACTGTTGCATGAACTCAAGATTAAGATAGATCTTGGATTCGACGTGCATATTTTTGCTAAAATTAATGCAATTATTAATGGCACAGTAGCTGTTCTTTTAGTTCTCGGAATTTATTTTGTTAAATCTAAAAGGTATGTTCTTCACAAAAAGACAATGAATCTGGCAATTATACTTTCATTGCTATTTCTCCTGTCTTATATAGCACATCATATTTTAGCAGATAGCGCCTCATTTGGGAAGGACGGTGCCGTTATGTATCTTTATTATATAATTTTAATTTCTCATATATTATTAGCTGGACTCTCTTTGCCTTTTATTTTATTTACTGCATACAGAGCATCTATTTCGGAATTTCCAGCCCATAAAAGAATGGCAAAATATGTTTTCCCTGTTTGGCTGTATGTGGCTGTTACGGGAGTTATTGTTTATTTAATGATCTCTCCTTATTATTAGATCTTTTCATTTATCTTTGTACATGTTTCGAAAGATCTTCATACTAGTTGTTTTATTGTGTGTTCAGATAGTTTCGTTTGCGCAAGGTTGTTCTACATGTCGCGCTCAAATTGAATCCAGTCAGAAAGCAGACCTGAGTGTTGGTCAAGGCTTAAACCTGGGGATTATTTTCTTAATGATTATTCCCTACATTATATTATTTCTTTTGTTTAGAAAAAAAATAAAGTCCTTTTTTAAAGACCTTAGAGCGTTACAATAATAATCTTTCTATCAAGGGTTTGTTAATCATAAACCTATCATTTATCTTTGCAGCAGTTCTTTATTAACTTATCAAGAAAGGTGGAGGGAAAGGCCCTTTGATACCTTGGCAACCTTCCGACTCGATAGCTTCGGGTGTATCGGAAAAGGTGCCAATTCCATTCTAAACATACTTAGAATTAGATGAGTCGAAGAAAATTTGTAGAAGTCTCTATTAAATCTCTTTCGACTAAATGTTGATAGAGATTTTTGTTTTTTAGACTATGGCAAACATTAGAGAGATATTAAAAGAAAGAATACTAGTTTTGGATGGTGCAATGGGGACAATGATCCAGCGCCACAAACTAGAAGAAGAAGATTTCCGAAAAGGATGGTTTGAAGATCATGAATCGCCATTAAAAGGAAACAATGATTTGTTGTCCTTAACTCGTCCAGAGATTATCAAAGAAATACATGCGCAATACTATTCTGCAGGGGCTGATATAGTCGAAACAAACACATTTAGTGGAACTACCATTGCGCAAGCAGATTATAACCTTGAAAAATATGTTTACGACATTAATTTTGAAAGTGCTAAGATAGCACGAGAAGTTGCGGTAGAGTTTACTCTAAAAGAGCCAACTAAACCGCGATTTGTTGCAGGATCAATAGGTCCAACCAACAGAACAGCTTCAATTTCTCCGGATGTAAATGATCCGGGATACAGAAATACTTCCTATGATGAGCTTGTTGTTGCTTATGTGCAGCAAGTAAAAGCGCTTATGGAAGGCGGAGTAGATATTTTACTGGTTGAAACAGTCTTTGACACGTTGAATGCTAAAGCTGCATTATTCGCAATTATGAAAGCTTTTGATGAGATGGGAAAAGAATTACCTATCATGGTTTCAGGAACAATTACTGATGCAAGTGGTCGAACGCTAACGGGACAAACTACAGAATCGTTTATGATCTCGATGTCGCATATGCCTTTATTAAGTATAGGTCTGAATTGTGCTTTGGGAGCGAGGGAGATGAAGCAGTATTTACATGTTCTATCGGATAAAACTAAATTTTTAGTGAGTGCTCACCCAAATGCTGGTTTACCTAATGAATTTGGAGAATATGATGAGACCCCGGAAATAATGGGAGAACAAATTGAAGAGTTCCTTGAAGAGGGCTTGATAAACATCATAGGTGGGTGCTGCGGCACAACACCTGACCATATTGAGGTAATGGCTGAATTAGCTTCTAAATACTCTCCTAGAGAATTAAAAGTAATAGCATAATGAGTTTACATCCAGATTATCAAGGGACATATAAATACAAATGGAACAATTTGCCATTTATGCAATTAAGCGGTTTAGAGCCGTTAGTTGTTACTCCTGAATTGAACTTTATAAATATCGGAGAGAGAACGAATGTAACAGGTTCGAGAAAATTCTTGCGTTTAATTAAAGAGGAATTATTCGAAGAGGCGCTGAGTGTTGCGCGTGATCAAGTTGAAGGTGGGGCTCAAATTATTGACATCAATATGGATGAAGGAATGCTGGATGGAGTGGATTCCATGAAAAAATTTCTAAACCTGATTGCATCTGAGCCAGATATTTCAAAAGTTCCTATAATGATTGATTCTTCTAAGTGGGCGATTATTGAAGAAGGATTAAAATGTGTTCAAGGTAAATGTGTCGTTAATTCAATTAGCCTTAAAGAAGGTGAGGAAGAATTTAAAAGGCAAGCTAAATTGATAAAGAGATATGGCGCGGCGACGATAGTCATGGCGTTCGATGAGGAAGGGCAAGCTGATAATTATGAGAAGCGTGTTCAAATGTGTGAGCGATCTTATCGGATATTGGTTGATGAGGTAGGTTTCCCCCCTCAAGATATAATTTTTGATCCAAACATATTTCCAGTAGCAACGGGTATGGAGGAACATAACGATAATGCACTTGACTTTTTTAGGGCGACACGCTGGATACGAGAAAATTTGCCTGGGGCACACGTAAGTGGAGGTGTCAGTAATGTTTCTTTTTCCTTTAGGGGCAATAATGTTGTTCGTGAAGCAATGCATTCAGCTTTTTTGTATCATGCTATTGGAGAAGGCATGGATATGGGCATTGTTAATCCTGCTATGCTCGAAGTTTATGATGAAATTCCAAATGAACTTTTAGAAAAAGTTGAGGATGTTTTATTAAATAGGAGGTCAGATGCTACGGAAAGGCTGCTTGATTTTGCTGAAACGATAGTTGGAAATGTTCAAAAAGCGGAAAAAGTACTTGAGTGGAGAAATAACTCTGTGCAAGAACGACTTTCATATGCCTTAGTCAAAGGGATAACAGATTTTATAGAAGCAGATACTGAAGAGTGCAGGAAACTATATGCGGAGCCGGTAGAAGTAATAGAAGGTCCTTTAATGGATGGGATGAATGTTGTTGGAGACTTATTTGGTTCTGGTAAAATGTTTCTTCCGCAAGTGGTAAAATCAGCAAGAGTGATGAAAAAGGCTGTAGCTTATTTGCTGCCTTTTATTGAGGCAAGTAAATCGGGCGATGCCAAATCTTCAGGTAAAATATTAATAGCAACTGTTAAAGGAGATGTTCATGATATTGGAAAGAACATAGTAGGGGTGGTATTGGCCTGTAATAATTATGAGATCATAGACATGGGAGTTATGGTTCCTGCGGAAAAGATTGTAAAAGTTGCGATAGAAGAAGGGGTTGACGTAATAGGTTTAAGTGGATTGATAACACCTTCATTAGATGAAATGGTTCACGTTGCTAAAGAGATGGATAGAGCTGGATTAAAAACCCCATTGTTGATTGGCGGAGCAACTACCTCTAGGGTACACACAGCTGTTAAAATTGAAGAACATTTAAAAGGGGCACAAACTGTTCATGTTCTTGATGCTTCTCGTTCGGTTACTGTAGTAGACAGTTTGTTAAATGAAAATAAAAAAGAACCCTACATAAAGAATTTGCAAGCAGAATACGAAAAGATTCGCTTAAATCATGCTAAAAAAAGAGGGCAAAAAGCGTTTTTAAAAATAGAAGATGCGCGTAAAAACAAAATTCAGATTGACTGGAATGATGTGGCTATAGCAAAGCCAAGACGCTTAGGCGTGCAGCTTTTAGAAGATTTTGATTTAGAGAAGGTAACACAATTTATTGATTGGACTCCTTTTTTCCAAACTTGGGAATTGCATGGTCGTTTCCCTAAAATATTAGAAGATAAGGTTGTCGGAGTGGAAGCAAAAAGATTATATGCCGATGCTTTATCCATGTTGAATAAAATTATCTCAGAAAAATGGTTGACGGCAAATGCTGTGTTTGGACTTTTTCCAGCGAATACGGTAAATGATGACGATATAGAAATTTACTCCGATGAATCGAGGAAAGAAATCTTAGCGGTTTCTAATCAAATGCGACAACAATTGAAAAAGGTGGCGGGAGCACCTAATAACTGTTTAGCAGACTTCATAGCTCCAAAAGAGACAAAAATTGAAGATTATATTGGAGCTTTCGTGGTTACTACAGGTCTAAATATTGAAAAAAAAATAACAGCGTTTGAATTGGACCATGATGATTATAATTCAATTTTAATAAAGGCATTAGCCGATCGATTGGCCGAAGCATTTACTGAATATTTGCATCAGCATGTGCGCCAAGAATCCTGGGGCTATTCATTAAAAGAAGAGTTCACAAATGACGAGTTAATTAAAGAAAAATACAAAGGAATTCGCCCTGCTCCTGGCTATCCAGCTTGTCCAGATCATACGGAAAAAGAGACTATATTTGAATTACTAGACGCTACCAAAAATACTGGAGTGCAGTTAACAGAATCTTTAGCGATGACTCCAACAGCTTCGGTAAGTGGTTGGTTTTTTGGAAATGAGCATGCCAAGTATTTTGGAGTAGGTAAAATAGAAAAGGATCAAGTGGAAAGTTTAGCGAAAAGAAAAGCCAAAAAATATGAAGTCATGGAAAGGTGGTTGTCCCCTAACCTAAATGAATAATATTTATCCTCCGATTATTATATCAAACTCCATGTCTTTGGGCACGCACATCTCTTCGTTACAAACCATGTAATATACAAAGCCAGAAAGTGAAGTTTTTTCTGATTTAATCTTTACTTTTTGAGTAAATGTAACTTGACCATCATAGTAGTTTACTTGAACTCCAAACGCTTCATCCATAACCGAATGCATTTTGCCTTTGTCTTCCGTAACTTTTCCGATGAGCGCAATGTTTTCGTTGACATCAAATGCAAATTCGGTAGGAAGTGGGCCAGCATCTGGGCTGGATAAATCTTGAGAATATAAATGCCAATTGTCGGCAATATTCGCATGAAAAATGATTAAGTAGGTGTTATCTTCTTTTTCAACTTTTTCTTTTGTAGTTGACCAAGTAACAGCATTTTGGGCAGTGGAATGAAACCCCAAAATAACAAAGGATAGTATTAATACTAGTTTTTGTAGCATTTGTTTTTATTGAAAGTTATAACAAAGAATATACCGGTATTAAGGAGTTATCGTTATTTCAAATTGAGCATCCTCAGGCGGCAAGCAAGCTCCGTCTTTACAAACCATAAAATTAATATTTCCTTTTAAGGTAAATTCATCTGCAGTAAGAACCTTAACTTTTTGTTTAAAAATAGCTTCTCCCGCAAAATCCACAATATCCATTTGCCAGGTTTCATCAAAATAGGAATGTGCATTCTCTTCTATTATTCCATCAATTAACTCATAATTATCAGACTCCTCAAAAGTAATCCAACTTCCTAAAGGACCTTCATCACTCATTGGTAATGTGGTGCTGTAAGTATGCCATCCGTCTTCAATATTGCCATTTAGGATAATTTCATATTCATTGTTCCCTAACGAATTCGCTGAGAAGCTCCATGCAATAGGTTGTATGTTTTCAGCAACCACTTCTTTTCCGCCTTCTATTTTGAATAAATCAACTTCACCAGCTTTTAGCTTTTCAAACGCATCGATACCGCAATTTAACCATTCAGCATAAACTTTGGAGTCGGGAGTATATGCTACTGGATTAGTGAGAAGATATTCCTCTGGACTTAGTAAAACGTAGTAAGGCTGAGATACTTGCCCAAATCGGAGAATCTCAAAGTTAGACCATTTATCTCCTACAGATTTAATTTTCTTTTGCTTTTTTGATCCATCAGCATTTGTTATTGTTATTTCTCCTTGCTGTTCTTCCGGCAAGTTAACTTTATCATCAACATAAAGCGAAACAATTACGTAATCTTCAGCAAGTATTTTTTCTACTTCAGAAACAGTCCAAACATTTTCTTCCATTTTACGGCAATTAACACAAGCATAACCCGTAAAATCTACCAATAATGGCTTGTTTACTTCTTTGGCATATTCCAGGGCTTCCTTATAGTCGGTGAAATGCTTTTCGCCTCCATACCAACTATACCAAATAGAAGGAGGAAATCCAGCGATCAATTTAGTGTCCCACATTTGCGATTTCTGCGGCAAAACGCCAGGTACAAGATAAATAGCAAATGATAAAAATGCAATTCCCAGCCCTTTCCTATAGATTGAGAGCTTAAGGCCTTTCGAGTCGTGTGGGAAACGGAATAAACCAAATAGATAAGCTGCTGTAGCCACTCCTAGGATAATCCAAACTAGATAAAAAGTTTCTCGATGAACAATTCCAAATCGATAAACAAAATCAGCATTACTCAAGAATTTAACAGCAAGTCCTAACTCTACAAAACCAAGAACTACTTTTACTGAGTTTAGCCATCCACCTGACTGAGGTAATTTTTTTAGAAGTGATGGAAATGCTGCAAAAATTGTAAATGGGAGGCCTAAACCAACTCCAAATCCGAGCATTGCAAATGTTATCGGAACTGCTCCATCCTTTAAAGAACCAGCAAGTACTGATCCAAGCAGAGGACCTGTACAAGAGAAAGAGACAATTGCAAGCACTAAAGCCATGAAAACAACTCCCACTATGCCTCCTAAATCCGCAGCTTTATCGGCTTTATTTGCCCAGCTACTAGGCAGTGTTAATTCATAATATCCAAAGAAAGATATTGCGAATGCAACAAAGATCAAAAAGAATACAATATTTAGTGTAAAACTAGTAGAGATTTGGTTCAGAATTTCCGGATCAGTTCCAGAAAAGTAAAAAGGTAAGCTTAAGGATACGTATACGGCAACTATAGAGAAGCCGTATAAAAGTGCTTTTGCAACTCCTGAACCTTTATCAGAACCCCCTTTTGTGAAAAAGCTTACTGTTAAGGGAATCATAGGAAAAACGCAAGGAGTGAACAATGAAACAAGACCTCCTATTAATCCAAATATAAATAGCATCCAGTTACTCTTTCTTTCTTCCTCGGTGCTCTTTGTTCCACAATCATATACTGGATTATCCAGATCTAAATTTTCTAATTCAGGAATTATTGACAATGTTGCAGAATCGGTTTTGTATACTACCTCTTCTATAATTTCATTTCCAGCTGCAAGATTTACTTGAAAGGCATAGTTCTCAGGAGGTAAACATTGCGAATCATCACAGACCATAAAGTTTACATTTCCTTTCAATAACAGTGAATCAGGGTTCAATGATTTTACTTTTTGAATAAAAGTCGCATGGTTTGAAAAGAAGGAGATATCCATTTCCCAAACAGGGTCCATATGCGTTTCAACTCCTACTTCTTCGGTTTTGCCAATTAACTCAAAGTTCGAATTTTCATAGGTGATGTAGGTAGACAAAGGACCCTCATCGCTTTCGAGAAATTGAGAATACAAGTGCCAACCTTTTTCTAAATCTGCTTCGATTTTTATTTCATAAGAACTATCACCTAAATCAATTGAGCTTACTTGCCATGAAATAGGGTTTTGTCCAAAACTGATTAAACTAATAAACAGAATTACAACACTAAATATTTTCTTCATCTTTGATTTTGGTTTTATGGAATTCAAAAGTAAATAATAGTAAAGGATAAATGATGGTTAAGAGATTTTTATCTTTGGAATCCTAAAAAGGGTTTAAAATAGATAAGTAAATGTTTTTCAATAATTTATAAATGTAAAAAGCACTTCGTTTTCGAAGTGCTTTTTATGAAATTGGATTTCCCATTTTTTACATTATATCAATTACACGTCTGATTGGAATTATAACTCCTTTTTTCAATACTATGTTTCTATCTCCCACCGCCCAAATAGTAGTTCGCACTTGCTTGACACATTCATCATCTTCAAATATAATTCTCATTTTAACACGATGAATATTCCCTAATATCATAGACCTTGAAAGCTTGTGCTTTAGTAATTTTATTTGTTTTTCCGTTCTTTGAACAGCTTCTGATGGAAAATTTAAGGAAGGAATATCTTCTTTCTCTACTGGAATAATGGCTTCAGTTATCATATGTGGATGTATTTAGGGTGGATGTATTAACGCAAATCAATCGCGTTATATATTAGTCTACGTGCCTTCTTCTATTAGGTTTCAATTTGTAAGACATTAATTGTATTACTAGACACTTTGTACCTATCATCTAATCGATGGTTTATTATCCAAACTACCTCATTATTAGAGGTAAGCAACCAAGAATCTTTTTTTTCGAATTGAGAAAATTTTTCATCAATAAAAAAGTCACTTAATTTCTTTTTACCCTTCATGCCAAATGGAACGAAAGAATCTCCCTTTTCCCATTTTCGAATCCTTAAAGGGAATTTGATAGTATCAGCATCAATTATTACCTTATTTTTTTCTGTGCGCAGAGAATGTGGTTTATTAATTATACTTAAACTAATTGGAAGCGGAATATTGTAATCACCTAACGCTGGTATTTCAAATACTACGGGTAATTGGGCAGTCAGCGGTTGAATTACTAATTGATCTCGGTCAACTAACAATTCATGTGTAGATGAGTAATGTTTTTTTCCTGTTGCTAGAGTATCCGCTTGGATACTTTTTACTTGGGATTTATTGAAACCATATTTACTTAATACTGAATATAGAACAATGTTTTCAATAAGCTGCTTTGTTGCAATAAAGGTAGTGCTTCCATTGGTGGAGGTTATTTTTTCAGCATCTTCCAGTAGTTTCTTTTCTAAATATTCATTGGCTTGAGCTAGATGACTGATACTTTTTAATATGGAAGAACTTGAAGCTTCAAGTTCTTTATTGAACTCAGGGATAATCTTTTTTCGAATAAAATTTCTCTTGTATTTAAGTGATTCGTTGCTGGTATCATTTCTAAAGCAAATGTTGTTGTTTTTAGCGTAGCGCTCAATATCTAATCTAGAAACTGGCAATAATGGTCGAATAATTTGTTGTGTATTTTTAATACCGCAAAGCCCTTTAATACCGCTGCCTCTTAATAAATTAATAAAGAAAGTTTCGATAGAATCATCCGCATGGTGTCCAGTAACAATGTAATGTGCATTTTTTTTGTTTAATAAATCAAAAAACCAATTATAGCGCAATTCACGAGCCGCTTCTTGAATGGATAACCCTTTTTCTTTAGCATAAGCAGTTGTATTGGCTGAATTCTTATTAAATGGGATGTTGTTTTTGGAACAAATTTCTTTTACCAGCTTCTCATCAAAGTCTGATTCTGTTCCGCGCAATTGAAAGTTAAAATGCGCAACTTCAATATTGAGGTTTAATTTATCAAAACCATCTAAAAGTACCATTGAATCAATTCCTCCACTTACGGCTAGAATAAAATTCTTTGTGGAATATTCCGAATTCAATTTATCTAATTCACTTGATATGGTGCTGATAAGAGTCATTTTAATGCTTGCAAAAGAGCTTTAGCCTTTAAAAGTGTTTCTTGGTACTCCTCCTTTTCGCTGCTTTTACTGGTTATCGCTCCACCTACCATGCAAGATAAATATTTCTTTTTGCTGTTATACAATAAAGTTCGAATTATTACATTGAAATCAAAGTCACCATTAGGTTTTACGTACCCAACGCAACCGGAATAAACCCCTCTTTTAGTAGATTCATATTTCTCTATTAATTCCATTGCTCGAATTTTTGGGGCACCTGTCATTGACCCCATTGGGAAGGTAGCTTTTAGGATATCTATAAATCTTATATGCGGCTTTATGGTTGCGCTTACACTAGATATCATTTGATGAACTGTTTCAAATGTGTAAATTCCACATAATTCTTCTACTTTGACAGAGTTGTTAGTGGCTATTTTTGATAAATCATTTCTCACTAAATCAACAATCATGATGTTTTCACTTCGTTCCTTTTGATTTTTTTTTAGATTTTCTATTTGTTTGAAATCTTCCATTTCATCTACACCTCTTGCTATCGTTCCTTTAATTGGTTGAGATATTAATTGTTGGCCATGTTTCTGAATATACCTCTCTGGACTGGCGCTTAGTATGTATTTATTGTCAAAATTTCCGAAACAAGAGAATGGGGCATAGGTAAGCTCATTTAATTGCTGATAGGTGGTAAAGGGATCAATTTCAACATTCTCGTTAAAAAGTTCATAACAGAAATTCATTTCATATATCTCTCCTTGTTGAATATCTTCTTTTATAGACTTGATTTTTGATAGATATGTTTGTTTATTAATACGAGGGATAAGCTTAATCTTATTTGAAATGTTCTCTTTCTTTTTTAGAAAGATCTTTTCTACATTAACTAAAAGAGAGACGTCTCCATAAACAAGACTGGCAGTGTTTTTTTCAATTTTAAAAAGTGATTTGGGGATAAAAAAATGAATTTCGGGGAATTCTAATTGATCTATATTCCCTGAAGGTAGGTTTTCAAACTCATTTTTAACATCATAGCTGATGTAGCCAAACTTCCAACTGTTGGGAATGGATATAAACTCATTTAACTTCTCTAAATTGATGTTTTTAGATGTGCAAATAATTTCATTTTCACAGCCAATAGCGATATATCCATTATTTGACTTGTTTCCGTTTAAAAAAAGAAAGGTTTCTTTTTTGAGCTCGTTATCTTTTTCACTTTTCCTCAATAGGGTTATTGTTTTGATACAAGATCGTGAACAATATCTACCCAGTCTTCCCCGTCATTTAAGCTTTCTACCAATTGCAATTTCTCTCCTCCGTTTTGTTCAAATACCTCCAGATATTCTTCACTTATTTCAACGCAAGTTTCTAGGCAATCAGAAACAAAAGCAGGGGAGAGTACAAGAATTTTTTTATTACCATTTTTACCTAAGTCGGCAATCACATCATCCGTATACGGTTGAATCCAAGGGTCTTTTCCTAAACGAGATTGAAAGGACAATGAGTATTTACCTTCATCCAAGCCAATTTCCTTTACAAGAAGTCTTGTAGTTTCATAACAAGTATTTTTATAGCACAAAGGCTCTTCGGGTAAATACTCCTTTGGACAATTGCAGTTTACGCAAGATTGACCTGTTAAATGCGACTTGTTTATGTGGCGTTCGGGCAATCCGTGGTAAGAAAATAGAACATGGTCATAATTCGCTATCGTATATTTTTTTGCACGATCAGCAAAAGCCTTTATAAAATCAGGGCTGTCATAAAACTGACCCATAGTGACCAACTCAGGAATGTTCCACCACTTATTAACAATCTTGTTCGTTTTTTCTATTACTGTTCCCATACTTGAAGCCGCATAATGAGGATACATTGGAAAAACAATAATTTTATCGTAATTCTCCTTTCTCATTTTCTCTAAAACACTATCCATAGAGGGGTTGCCATAACGCATTGCCAATTCTACAGTATAGTTTTCAGCTATTTTGGCTTGTAGTTTTTCTTTAAGAATCAATCCGTATTTTAGTAAAGGAGATTCACCATCAAACATTTTGAATAATTTAACATATTCTTTCGCTGATTTGGGAGCTCTTAACGGAACAATGATCAGGTTTACAAGTAATTTCCTCTTTAACCAAGCCAAATCAATTACCCTGTCATCATTTAAAAACTCATTCAAATACTTTCTTACATCCTTCACCGAAGGACTATCTGGCGTGCCAAGATTGACTAATAATATTCCGGTTTTTTTATTCACTTGCTAATTCTAATACGATTAAATAGTTGAATTACTATATATGCAGTGCATTGTCATTCCATGCGGCTAGAGCAGCTTCTTTTACCCCTTCGCTATAGGTTGGGTGCGGATGACAAATACGCGCAATATCTTCTGAAGATGCACGATACTCCATTGCAACAACAGCCTCCATAATTAAATCTGCTGCCCGAGGACCCACCATGTGCACACCTAGAACTTCGTCTGTATTTTTATCGGAGATTATTTTTATAACTCCCATAATATCCATGCTAGCTCTTGCCCTGCCCAAAGCTCTTATTGGAAACTGACCCACTTTGTATTCCGTTCCTGCTTCTTTTATTTCTTCTTCTGTTTTACCTACAGCAGCTACTTCTGGCCAAGTATATACAACACCTGGAATTAAGTCGTAATTGATATGCGGAGCTTGACCGGCTATTGTTTCTGCAACAAAAACTCCTTCTTCCTCAGCTTTATGTGCTAACATAGCTCCTGCAGTAACATCTCCAATGGCATAAATTCCAGAAACATTCGTCTCTTTATGGTTGTTCGTTTCAATCTGACCTTTATCGTTAACTTTTAATCCAATATTTTCTAATCCTAAACCACTGGTATAGGGCTTTCTCCCAACCGCAACTAAACAATAGTCTCCTTCGAATGTGACTTCTTCGTCTTTTTTGTTTTTAGCAGTTACAACAACTTTTTTCCCTTTGTTTTCTACTTTTTGAACGGCATGCTTAAAGTTGAATTTAAAGCCTTCTTTCTTTAATACTTTTTGTAATTCTTTTCCCATAGTTTTGTCCATTGTAGGGATAATTGAATCAGCAAATTCGACCACTGTTACAGCAGTTCCCAGACGTGCATATACAGAACCTAGCTCAAGTCCAATAACTCCGCCACCAATTACAATTAAGTTTTTTGGAATTTCCGATAAGCTTAATGCTTCAGTAGAGGTAATAATTCTTTTCTTATCTGGTTCCATTCCTGGAAAGAAATTTGGTTTTGAACCAGTAGCAATTATAGCTTTCTTCGAAGTGATGGTAACTTTTTTATCTTTTCCAACTATATTAATAGTATGTTTATCGTGAAAAGACCCTAATCCTTGGTAAACATCAATTTTATTTTTATCCATCAAAAATTGAATTCCATCGCAAGTTTGTTTAACAACACTGGTTTTTCGTTCTATCATTTTGGCAAAATCAATAGATAATTTACCTGTTGAAATCCCATGCTTTTCAAATGTGTGTGTAGCATCGTGGTAATGATGAGAAGAATCTAATAATGCTTTGGATGGAATACAACCAACATTTAAGCACGTTCCTCCTAATGTGGAGTACTTTTCGATTATGGCTGTCTTCATTCCTAGTTGCGCACATCTTATTGCTGCAACATATCCTCCTGGTCCTGATCCGATTATTGTAACGTCGTATTTGCTCATGATGGTTTTAATAATTATGAAACGCTAAGATAAAACTTTTAAGAATGAGATTGAATAAGTTAAACAACTCTTTTTGTGTCCTTGTACCAATAAAAAAACTTTACAGTAAAAAGTAGAATAATGGGGCTGGTTGCAGAATTAAATTCTTGCGGAATTATCATTGCTCCGAAAATCACAAGGATTAATAATACAGACATGCCTAGATAAGCTTTGTTTAGTTTTTCGTGTAATTTTTTACTCATTAACGGAAGGATAAAAAACAGGTATAAAGGATTTGCCCAAAGCACATTAAAGTTGGGTCGCATGGTAAGGTGATCGGTTCCGAACCAAAGGAAGATAATAATGACCCCCACCACTCCAAAAACAAGTAGTAAAGTCGCATCCCATAACTTTGTAAGAAATCGCATTTTAGTCCATGTAAGAATAACCGAAATTAAAAAGAGCACCCAAAAAAGAAAGATTGGGGTACTCCAAAAAGACAAGTTAGTTTTATGATTTATACCATTAATTAATGTTCTTTCATTTAATACTAGAGGCTGTGCTTTTCCATTAATTAGAACTTCTGAATCCGAATAAATTGCGTACATATACTTTGGAAGAAACATCATTTTATTGTTATTTGCCTTAATGTCAACTTTGCTTCCTAATGCTAAATCCATCCCAAAGCCTAACCAAGGCATGTGGCTAACAGTTGTGTTTAATAATTCCCTTAACGAATACGTGTTTTCATTTGGATGCGCTTTTAAAATTAGCTTATCTCCAATTATATTTTGTAATATATCCCTAATTCGAGTGGCGCAATTATCAAAGAAAAAGTCATATTTATACACCCTATTTTCTGGCAAATAATTCTCTTTGAGTGCCTTCCAAAGATTGTTTTTTTGCTCGTATGTTAAATTTAAGACCTGCTCTTTTACTGTTCTTTGAAAATAGTTATACTCCATCATAAAGTATCTGAAATCTTGCTCGTCCATATAGTATTTGAGCCTTCCTTTGGTGAATTTTGTTGCAAATACAATTTCATCCGAATCAAACTCAAACATCCCCCAATTGTAGCAATTGTCAATATTGTTTACCGGATCGTTAACACGGATAGCACTGTGACCAAATAAGGAATAAATATCCTCCCCTTCTGCACATGTCAAAAGGCTAATTTGGGCCTGATCTGATAATTGAGCTATTGATTTATTCTTCAATAAGAATATCGACAATACAAGAAAAAGATATTTTATGAAAAGTGCCATTAATCTAAATTAAATATATCTAAAGCATTTTTGGTTGTTGCTTCAGCAATTTCCAGAAGTGAACAACCATAAATATCTGCCATTTTTTCACCAATTAACGTCAAATAAGGACTTTCGTTCCTCTTCCCGCGATAAGGAACAGGTGCTAAATATGGAGAATCTGTTTCCAAAACAAAATGCTTTAAATCAAATTGACTAACCACTTGATCTAATCCAGAATTTTTAAATGTAACAACTCCTCCAATTCCCATTTTAAAGCCACCATAATCAATGATTTGTTGAGCTTGTTTTTGATTTCCTGTAAAACAATGAAAAATGCCCTTCAGGTTTTCATCATTCATGTCATCTACAATTTCAAAAATCTCATCAAAGGAATCTCTTGCGTGAATAACAATAGGTAATTTTTTTTCTTTGGCCCAGCTAATTTGTTCGCGAAAAGCAAATTGTTGTATTTCTAAAGTGGACTTATCCCAATATAAGTCGATACCAACTTCTCCAACAGCAATGAACTTTTCTTTATCTAACCAATCTTTAGCATGTCTCAATTCACTTTCATAAGTCCCAGGCTGTATTGAACATGGATGTATCCCCATCATTGGGTAGCAAATTGTTGGATGCTTTTTCGCAAGCGAAAGCAGGCTATCTGTATGTTCAGAATCGATGTTGGGTAGGAGCAATTTTACTATATTATTATTCAAACAATCTTGAATCACGGCATCTCTGTCTTCATCAAACTTTGAACTATATAAATGTGTATGTGTATCAATTAGCATTTACACAAAGAACGTAAAAGAATTTTAAGGCTTCTCTATTTTAAAAAACTTTCCTTCATTGAAATAGTAAACAGCATCATACATGTTAAAAGGAAGTGCGTCTTTTTCAATGTTTTTCAATGACTGTAGTTTAGGGTTTTTATAGTAATATGAGGCTCCATTCTTATCTTCAAATATATTGTGTTTCAGATAAGCAATACCGCCATTTACCTTTGTAAAAGTTTGAAAATCTATTTGTGTTGCTCTTTTCCCCGTTTCTTTAAACTTTAAATAATCATTAACTCCATTTCTTAATACATATGCTCCGTTGAAATTATCAGGAGTATTTATTATTAATAAATTATTTTCAGGCAATCGTTCTAGGGTGTTTAAGTAATTTTCTTTGACTTGATTCGCTTTGCCCCAGTTTTGGGCTGTTACATATGTTAGGCTAATAAATATTATGCCCCAAAGTATAGACAGAACATTTGATTGGGTTTTTGGTAATTTATTAATTGCAACTGCTAAAGAAGTACAAACGATAATTGAAGCCCAATAACTATATCGATCAGATTCGATACTACGTAATGATGAAATCTCTAATGAAATAACAGGCAATAAGCTGAGTATAAACAGAGATAATGTAACTAATGCATTTTTTCTAACCTTTTGCTTTTTAATAATAGAGATAAGTAGGGATCCGAAACTGATTAATGTTAATCCTGACATGCCGTAAAAGAATATCATTGAATCGTCAGAATAGCGAATATGGGTAAAGAACTTTACAATATAAGCTGAGTAATGCCAAGCTATAACTGATAGGTTAATATGAACACCAGCCCCATACCCTCCAATCCAATCGGATAGCACAATCCATCTGATTGCTATAGAGGAGATAATTATTATCAAAAATATAAATATTGGAATGGGTTTAAAGCTAAGCTTCCCTTTGTTCCAAAGCAAAAGAGCAATAATTAAAGGAAGTAGATAGCCAAACTCCTTGGTTGTTATTGAGCAGATTAGAAATATTGAGCAGAGTAATAAATACGAGTTCTTTTTAGAATCGTAGTATTTAAAAAATTGCCGGATACACAGTAATCCAAAGAATAAAGAATAGCCGTATGATTTTGATGAAAGCCATAATACAGCTTCTGTTTGATAAGGGAAAATCAGAAAAAACAATCCAGAGAGAAATGCAATTTTAGCAAATTCATTTGAGGTGTTTAAGTACTCTTTTAAAAATAAATAAAGCTGCCAACCTATTAGGACATGAATGAGAAGTTGCAAAACATGAAATATGAGGGCATTATCACCAACTAATGAATAGAGAGACATTGCAATTACATGGCTAAAAGGAATGAAAAAGGGATCGTTAAAGTTATGTTCAAATGCTCTCCAACCGAACTCTTTAGCTTGCCAGAGAAACCCATAATCATCAGATAAAAATCCAATACTAAAAGCTTGAATATAAAGGAGTGAGCAGATTAAAGAAAAAACAATTAAAACTGCAAATTTTTTCTCGAATACTAGGCAGAGATATCGTTGCATTTTGTTCTTAGTATTATCTCAATAAATACATTTTCCCGAATTCTTTCTTGAAGCTTTTCGAATCTGCTGAAGTTTGACGATGGTCGACGTTTTCTCCATTTATCTTGACAATTGCGCGATATAGGTATACTCCATTGGCAAGTTGGTCTCCAAATTGGTCCCGTCCATCCCAAAAGAAATCAGTTTTATTTTTCCCAATACGCAGCGGTCCAATTTCATCCATTGAAATTTCTCTAACAACTTTACCCGTAACAGTCATTATTTGAATGAGCATTTGATCAGGTGTTTCACTTCCGGTAAGTGTAAAAACAAAATGTGTTCTAGTGCTAAAGGGGTTGGGATAATTAAACAGATGTGTAATTGTTGATGCAGTAATAACTTCAAAACTAATTTCGTAAGAGAAATCCCCAGAAAAGTTGTTCGACTTGTCTCTTGCTTGAACCAGCAATGTATATATTCCATCTACTGTAAAAGTTGGATTGTATTCTATTTTAAATAAGTTTTTCTCATCAATAGCCGGCTCCCACATTAAGTAGCCACTTTCTCCAGTGTTGGAGAAAAATAATTGTTCTGATGTATTGGAATTTGGACGAATTAGTTGAATTCTAAAAGCGCTTGTGTCGATATCTTGATTTAAGAGTAAAAATTCATTTTCATCATCTAAGGTTATTGAAATTAATGGTGTTGGGCTTACAATGTCTTCATCCAAAATGTGTATGCCATCAAATGTCACATCCAAAATGGGGTTTGTAATATCTTTTGTCACGGAAAACGTTTTTTGAGTAAAGTTGTTGAAATAAAACTGCTCGAATTGGTCTTGCTGTTTCCCATCAATTTTTGGATTAGCGGTTACCCAAATAGAATTGTCTCCAAGATACCCCTTACTAGAGACACTTAATGTATCAATTATTATTTCTCCGCTCTTTAACGAATCTTGCCTTGCATAGGAGACATAGTTTTTAGCATGATTTGCATCTTCTACCCAATAGTGCACCAAAAGGCTGTCCATGTCAAATGCACTAACATTTTCTATGGCAACAGCATATTTAACAGAATCTCCCTCTTGAACACTGTTTTCAGATACCGAATAATAAAACCCTTTTTTAGGGTTTATAGCGCATTCTGGAACGGGGTCATAAATCAATTGCCACCTGTCGAGATTGGCAGGGGTAATAGTTATTGTATCCTTGGTTTCAAGCTCCAGCTTAGCAAAAGGATATAGCGTGGCATCGATAAGATTACTAAGGTTTGTAATAGAATCGTTGTTTGTCATTAAGGTGTCGATTAAAAGTGTTTCCAAACCTTGAGTATTAATTCCATATAACCTTAATCTGGAAGTGTCAGTAGATGAAGGCTCAGTAGCGTGTTGCTGCCAATATAATATGTCCCAATTTTTAGATGGACCAGCAATTTCTGCAGTTATATTCCCCGTAGTATTGCACCCAACAATGATTGTTTCAAAACTGATCAACTGAGTAGGTAAAGAGGTCCCTCCTGCAATGGTGTCAGCGGTATGTATCTCTTGAGCAGATGAAAGGTCGCCTTTTTTTGCGAAAAAGATAAAACCATCATCAGGTTGTCCAGGATTCATGTTTGTCGCTCCCAAATTTTGAAAAGCAGTAAATAGTTCTGGAGGCCACGATTCATAAAGTCCCATAGGGCTGGTGTAATTATTAGGAATGTAAGTGTATGCAATAATGTAATTACTATCCGGAATTACATTATTAAGAAAGTTAGCTAAAGAATCTAGTTGTGCTGGGTTGTTGTTGTGCCAAATAAAAAAATTAGTACACCTATTTCTTCCCATATTACTGACTCCAGGGCATGTCGCCGGATCTCCATTAAATTGACCTACACAGTAGTCATTTGCGCACCAGGATTCTAGTGAGCACTGATCTACTACACCAATAATAATAGAAGGCCATAGCCATCCGCCATAGTCTTGAGTAGCCCCAAACAAAGACCAGCTAGTTCCTTGCCATTCTGCTGCAGAAACAAAATTAATATGCGTGTTGCATGAAAGAGATGCAATGGAAGATTGAAAATCAAAAGACCTATTGGGCCTATTGTATGCTATATTAGTAAATTCATCATTTTTAAATTGGAAAAAATGCGATTGTCCCCAACCCCATTTTTCAGGAATATATTGAAAGGAGCTTTCCTGCCATGATTTCGTTGAACTGTCTGGTGAGCACCTCCAAAAATATACCGTGCTGTCTGAAAAGGTAATCGGATCCTCTGTAAGGGAATTGCTATTTATCCAATCATAGGGACGGGCTGCAACCACCCCACCAGAACTAACAATGAATTGATGTTTTTTAAATGGAGAATTGAATAAGTCGGTTGTATCTATTTCAAAAATATATTGATTGGTTGGTGCAAAAGGATCTATTGTTGAAGCTTTGCAAGTAATTGTGTCCGATGGAATTATTGCATACTCGTAAGGCCAAATAGGAATTAAATCATTTGAGGAGATATATGTAGAAAAGGAAATTTCATTATTTGTAGTTTCATCAAAATGCTCATTGACAATAGAGAATGGTAAATCAGCTTTAATGGAAAAGTTATTCAATCCAACTGCAATAGAATGATTACTTGCCATTTTATAGCGAATAGTATCTCTAAACAAAAGTCCAGGAACGTTTATAAAATAAGTAGAGTCATTTCCATTTGGGAAAAAGCGTTGTATTGATAATTGAAAAGTGTCAATAAACGCACTGCCAATGTTAGTAAGTACAATGTTTAATTCGAACGTATCGATAGATAAATCAATTGTGGCAGGGGACGTCCATATGCGCTCCTCGGAAAGTACTATTTCCGGTGCTAAATGCGAGTTTAGTTTTAATGCGGGGTCACCTTGCAGACCCATTCCTATTGTGTTGCCATGAAATAAGATACTAGGGCTCAAAACAAGAGCCAAAGAATCCGCAGTCGACTTCATGCAAAACCCAATATCGCGGCCGTAATTTTTTTTACCCATTTGGTGATAATAGACATTGGTATACCTAGCTATTTCCGTGACATTCCCAAGTTTAATTGTTGACAAAAAAGAAATAGCTCCTTGACCAATTGGATTTACAATATTCTCTGAATAGCTATTTCCCCCAGGTTGGTGAACATCTCCAGTGTAGCAACCTAGGCCAATAACCACAGGGTATTTGCCATAATTTCCCCAATTATTTGGCGAATCTATATTTTGGCCAAAACCACCGCTGCTAGTGGCATGCGAGAAAAATGTAATTAACGAAACTCCTTCCTGCAGTTTTTGCTGAACTTCAAAAAAATCATTAGAATTTAAAGAAGAGGCACCCGTTCCTTTAGTATAGGAAACAACATTACCGCCAAACAAAGTGTCTTCTATTGTCTTTTCAAATTGTGATAAATGATAGTTGAGTAAATTAACCTCTGTAGGACTTCCGCCTCCTCCAAAATGAAGGACTTGTTTCTGCCATTCTTTGTTGGGGATATCATATAAATCAAATGGATCTTGTTGGTCTTCATATTCGATTACTTTATTCAGATAGTTGTTTATCGAAGAGTTTTCCATTGCGCTATATCTCCCTGTTGGTATAGCGTATGAATTGCCGCTGGTTCCAAGAGAATAAGTAAAATGATTGTCGGATGAGGGGTATCCAAAGGAAGGTACTAAATTACCCTGATATGCACTATTTGATTTTCTTGACCCAAGGGAATTACCCTCCGTAACATCTCTGATGGATTTTCCAATTAAAAATAAATGGCTTGGGTAGTTTGGCCATGTATTTATTGCCAAATTGCAAAAACGTCTAATTCCTAGAGGGTTTTTATAAATGCCTCCACCAAACTGATGGTAAAGTTCTTCTACATTAACTAGCACCGTATCGTGTGCTCCACCTATTCCACTTCTATAACTCGCAAAGTTTAATGCTCCGTTCAACAATTTGTTGTTTGTAATGATTATATAGGCATCATTTGGGGTTATCTGGCTAAAATCTCTAAAATATCCGCTTCCCAAGACTGCTGATATATTTGTAATAGTGCTATAATTAGTGGCGTCTACTAATAAACATTGTGCGCTATCATTGCTATTTAAATTAGGGACTAAAGCTTCCCAAATTCCAGCGTTGTTGGTTATGGAAATAGATTTTGCAGTGTCTCCATTTAGCACATATAAAATGGGGTTAGCACCATTAAAGTTAGAGATTGACAAACGAGACTTAGGCTCTATATTATTGAACGGAACCGCAAACCGAAAATAATTCTCATTTTCAAAATCCATAGTATGGGGGTAATTAATTGCCACTGACGAAACATGTTGTTTGTCACTGGTTTGTCCGATGCTATAGTTGCTGTGTATTACAGAAGTTGTTGGACTTTCTATAGTTGCAGTAGGAACTTCTATCTTTTTATTTATCAACTGATAGCCGATGTAGGTGGTGTCAAAAATTATAGAATTACTACTACTATACTTAATTTGCAATGCATGGTTGTGATTATTTACATGAGAGGATTCAGAAGAAGAAGCTCCCATGGAAATTCCCGTAATAATGGAATTAGGAGTGCCAACCCCGGTATATGCATTTTGCGTAGGTATTATTGAAGTGTTTGCGCCTCCCAGCGTATATGGAAAACTTGACCAACCCTCTCCAAGAGAATAAACAGGACTCGATAGCGCACTATATTTTGGGCCTTCGTTATATTCGTCAGAATAGTTTACAAAATTCTTTTTCCAGCAGTAATCAATGGATGTATATGCGGAATAGTTCACGTCTGTTTCTTGAAATATACGATTGTTGTTACCCGTGTTGTTCCAGGTAAAATAATATTGCAAGGTATCGTTGAAAAGACTGTAATATTCATCTGGTTGGTCTTGCGGAGAGTTATACAGCTTTCCATCTATCCATCCGTCATTTTTCTCTGCATAAAATTCAATATAATCACCTGGGCCCAAGGTGTTATCTCCGCCATCAACAATATCTATGAATACTTGACTTTCTCTACCGAAAATTTGAAAATTATCGGTGTTAATGTTGGAGATTAGAACTCCGTTATTGCTTAACGAGGTGTTTAAATCAGCATAGTTTATTCTATGGATGCCTGTATTATAAACTGGAAAGTGAAAATATTGTTGCGAATATTCAATCCATTCATTTCCATAAGTCTGTCCTTTGGAAACGTTTACAATAACTAAAAGTATGAATAGAGCGAGTATTCTCAAATTAGTTGGTTTTATTTAAGTTAAATCTTAACGAAAATACATTACTGTATAATGCAACAGAAGCATCTCCAATGTCGGTTAGTGCATAGTCCAATGAAATACCCTTTAATTCAACACCTATGCCTATATTTGGTTGCAGTGTCATCACCTCTTTACCCGTAATTTCCGTAACTTTTTGAAGGTTTCCAAGACCTGCTCTGACAAAAACAATATTCTTAAATCCTAATTCCATTCCCAAATGCGGGTCAATAGATATTGGGTCTCCTACAATTAAAACATTTCTTTTTCCATCCGTAGTTAAATCAGCGTTTAGTTCTGCTAAATAAGTAAAGCTCTTTCCTATTTTCCATTGGCGCATACCAGCAAGAATTATGCGAGGCATGGTTATTTCTAAACCATTTTCTGGAATATCATTATCTGTTCTATCAAACACTTCTATCATTTGGTCTGTCAATGAAAAACTCCAAGCATTGAATGTTGTTGTGACGTCTCTTGTTAGGGCAGCTACTTTCCAATTTCCTAATCGATAAGTTGCGGCAAAATCAATTCCAAACCCCCATGATTTAGCAAAATCTCCCACTTTTCGATGAATGATTTTACCGCTTCCTCCTAAATCTAGCTTGTCATTTATCTTTCTGGCATAAGAGAATATAAATGCCATGTCTGCAGCTGAAAAATAAGTTATTCTGTCATAGTCAATATTTCCCTGAGCATCAATTAACTCTGTGGTATTCGGGATGTTGTCCACTCCAAACCGAATAAATGACAACGCCATTGCACTTTTGTCATCAATTTTTTTTGCGATTGCACCATAATCGTATTTTGCGATACCAGCAAAATATTCAGAATGCATTAATCCAATTTGTAAATCACTATCTATATTTAATAACCCAGTAGGATTCCAATAGCCTGAAGTAACATCATCAGTAGAAGCTATTACAGAATTTGACATTCCAAGTGCACGAGCACCCACGCCTATATTTAAAAATTCGTTGCTATACTTAGGTGTTTTGTCGTCATCTTGAGCAAGAAACGACAATTGAACTAACAACAATAATATGACAATAATCGATTTATTCATTTTTTTTGTAGTTGTACAAAGATATAAAATAGCAGTAGTAAAGACTAATTTTATTGATTAATAACTCTTTAATGACGCGTAAATTGCCTTATAAGTCGCTTGAAAACAACATTCCTATTATAAGTTAAAAGGTAAATGTTATTTTTGTAAAGTAATGTCGGTTAAAAAACATATCCCAAATACACTCACATTGGCTAATCTGTTTTGCGGTATATTAGCAATAAAAATTGGGTTTTCAGAACATTACTGTTTAGCAGGTTTTCTAGTGCTTTTAGGCGCTTTTTTCGATTTTTTTGATGGCTTTGCAGCTCGGTTGTTAAAAGTACAGGGGGAATTAGGGAAGCAGTTAGATTCTTTCGCGGATATGGTAACTTTTGGAGTTGCTCCGGGAGTTGTTATGTATTCGTTTTTATCGTCATTTATCGAAAGCTCATATGCTCCTTATATATCCTTTGTTATTCCGCTATTGTCGGCAGTGCGCCTAGCCAAGTTTAATATTGACTCAATGCAATCAGATAAATTTATTGGGCTGCCTACTCCTGCTAATGCTTTGTTTTTTGTGTTTATACCATTGGTTTTTAATTTGGAAAGTTTTGCTTGGGATAGCACAACATTTGTTACGGATATGAACAGAGATTATTTTTCAAATCCATTTGTAGCGCA
>Ga0181564_10000644_pt1 | contig 30762 bp, 31 predicted proteins | sample 011ome_24_FD_134512 | JGI IMG/M metagenome (GOLD analysis project Ga0181564, IMG submission 134512) | Coastal salt marsh microbial communities from the Groves Creek Marsh, Skidaway Island, Georgia - 011513CT metaG (megahit assembly) | ecosystem: Environmental > Aquatic > Marine > Intertidal... | reverse complement strand
TTTATTATCTGTAAGACACTTATTTTTTGATGTGTCTTGCGTATCTTGATTTAAATTTATCAATTCTACCCGCTGTATCTACAAAGTTTTGTTTTCCAGTGTAAAATGGGTGAGACTTGTGAGAGATTTCAGTCTTAATCAAAGGATATTCTTTTCCTTCGAATTCAATTGTGTCGTTCGTAGCAGTACAAGACTTAGTCAAAAACATGTAGTCGTTACTCATGTCCTTAAAAACAACTAATCTGTAGTTTTCTGGGTGGATGTCTTTTTTCATATTGTATAATTTAGTCCCACCTATCTTTAGCGGGCATTATGTTATCGTTAATTAGGTTGCAAATTTACATATTTCTTCTTGAATTAAAAACATTTCTTAAGACCTTTTTATACTAAATCTTCAAAAAAGCCGTAATTTCAACAACAATTTAGGTTCGAGCCCATATTATGAAGAGTAATACATCATTTTTTTTCTATATCTCCTTTTTTTTCTTAGCACTTTTTCTGGCCTCTACTTTTTCTAGTTGCCGAAAAGAAAACTTTCTGGATGATTCCTCTGTCAAATTACAATTTTCCAAAGATACTGTAGTTTTCGACACTGTTTTTTCAACCATAGGTTCAACTTACCGAAGATTCACCGTTACTAATTCCTACAATAATCCAATCTCCATTTCCCAAATTAGATTGGGAAAAGGTACAGCCTCGGCCTACCGAATGAATGTAGATGGCATAGCGGGTGTAGTGATAAAAGATGTAGAAATACCTGCCAAAGACAGTATCTATATTTTTGTAGAAGTCACAATTGACCCCACAAATGCAAATAATCCATTTGTGGTTCAGGATAAAATACATTTTCAAATTAATGGAAACAACCAATCCGTGGAGCTTGCAGCTTGGGGACAAAATGCATATTTTCATTACAACGAATTGGTCTGTGGCGAAACGTGGGCAGTAGATAAGCCTCATGTTCTGTATGGTATTACGGCCGTTGGATTTCCGGGTATTGATTCCAATTGTTCGTTAGTGATCCCTGCAGGTGCTGTAATTTATGCCCATTCCGATGCCGTATTGTATGTATACAAAAGTTCATTGAGTATAAATGGAACTGAAACTAATCGCGTGATTTTTCAAGGAGATAGGAGAGAGGCTTCCTATGCAAATGAGCCAGGACAGTGGTTTGGAATTAGGTTTGCGATTGCTCAAAATAGTACGTTGAACTACGCGATAATTAAAAATGCTACTGCTGGATTATACGTGGATACGGCCTTTGGTGGTGATTCACTCACACTGAATAATGTTGCTTCTTTCAATCATTCCTTTGCCTCTCTTTTTGCTCAAGGAGCAAGAATACATGCCGAAAATTCCAGATTTAACAAAGCAGGAAACAACGCAGTGGCTTTAAGATTAGGAGGCGAATATTATTTCAATCACTGTACAATTAATAATTTTTGGACTGCCTCTTCTCGAACTTCCCCAGCACTAGTTTTAAACAATTATTACGAGGCAAATGGTATTATTTATGTCCGACCAATTCTAAGAGCCAATTTTAATAATTCGATTATCTATGGAGATATCGACAATGAAATTGTCCTAGATACGGTGCCAGGTAATTTTGCAAATTACCGATTCAATCATTGTTTGGTAAAAACCGACCAACCGATTAATTCCAATTATGTAAATAGCAAATTAAACATTTCGCCTAATTACACAACCAATAATTCCTTACGACTTAAAAGTAGTTCGGTGTGTGTTGATCAGGCAGATCCATTGTATTTCTTACCAACCGATTTGGATAACAATTCCCGAAGTAATCCAGGGGATATTGGATGTTACGAATTTGTTCCGTAACTTAGAACACTAAAAAATTATAAAAACCCTAAATACACACATGAAAAAAATTATTCTCTCATTAATCGCCATTTTGGCCTTTAGTTATAGCTCTATCTCACAGGATACAATTACGAACAAAAGAGGAAGTGATTATCTCTTTACCGAATTAAAGAATTTGGATGAGACATCAGTACAAAACCAAAACAGAACAGGAACTTGTTGGAGTTTTTCAGCTTTGTCTTTTTTAGAATCAGAATTGATTAGAAAAGGAAAAGGAAAGCACGATTTATCAGAAATGTTTATCGTGAGAAATGCCTACATTGGAAAAGCAGAAAACTACCTAAGGTATTATGGGACTTTTAATTTTGGACCGGGAGGAGCATTTCATGATATTCCTTGGGTAATTAAAAGATTCGGAATCGTTCCAGAATCTGCGTACAAAGGATTAAATTATGGTTCTGACTCTCACAATCATTCCGAAATGCAAGGAATGCTAAAAGCGATGGTGGAAGTATTAGCCAAAAAACCTCAAGGAGGAAAATTAACAAAATCCTGGAAGAAAGCCATTACAGGCGTGACGGATGCATACTTAGGTGAGTTGCCAGACAATATGGAGGATTTTAAATTTGACTATCAAGGAGCCTCTTACACGCCACAATCATTCGCCAAATATTTAGATTTGAATATGGATGATTATGTATCACTTACCTCATACACTCATCACCCATTTTACTCTAGTTTTGTAATTGAAGTACAAGATAACTGGGCGTTACAATCCTGTTACAATTTGCCTTTAGACGAATTTATGGAAGTAATGGAATCTGCAATTATGGATGGATATACTTTTGCTTGGGGAGCTGATATTTCAGAAAAAGGATTTTCTGCGAGAGATGCTTTAGCAATATTGCCAACGGATGAATCAACGATAAAAGTAAAAGGAAAAAACAACAAACACTTTAGTGATGCAGGGGAAGAAAAGATTAGTAATGCATTTATGACTCCGGTAGAAGAAAGAATTGTAACTCAGGAAGAAAGACAAGAGGCTTTTGACAGTCAAGAAACAACTGATGACCACGGAATGCACATTACTGGAATTGTAAAAGATCAAAAGGGTACGAAGTATTTTGTTGTGAAAAACTCATGGGGAGATTACAACCAATGTGACGGTTATTTTTATGCTTCTTTCCCTTATGTGAGGTACAAAACAATGAATATCCAAATTCATAAAGATGCATTACCAAAATCCTTGAAAAAGAAATTGGGGATAAAATAAAACAGGTTGAAGGTAAACGACTGAAGTCCAAATATTCTTCAGGCTTTTACCACAATGAGTAAAGAAAAAAAGCGAATGGACTGCTCTGGTTGATTCGCTTTTTTTATGGATAAAATAGATTCAGAATCCTAATGTTGTTTGTTAGTTTTGATGGAATAATTGTATTCATCAAAAAGGTTAAGAATACTTTTATGAAGACTTATTCGTATACATCTAGTGTAAATTCGTAGTGATTTTACTCTCAGTGAATTTTTTTAAAATACTTCAAAGAGTCCTTTGGTTCTAGGTTATGAAGTAACCATTTTATTTCTCTTAGTAAGACATGAGGCTCAATTATTCCCGTTTCAAAATAGGAAGTGGTGGCTGTATTGCATACACTTATTTTTTCTGGTGAAAACACTGATAGGTATGAATAACGCGGTTTGTTTTCCTTTAGATAGGAAAATGTTATGGGTTGTGAATTGTAAGTCAATAGTAACCAATGATCCAGGATGGAGTCTTTTGAAAGGATTGTTTCGAAATCAAGTTTTCGTGATCCAGCGGTAGTGTCAGTTTCCAAGAAGTATTTGCCTCCAGCGTCCTCAATAAGTTTACTAGTAAAACTTTTTCCGCCCGGCAAAGTCCATACATCGTCATACAATTCTCCACATAAGACCATAGGTTTTTGAGAGTCCGCAAGTGAAAATATTTCTGATAGATAGTTTGCTTCAATTTGTTGAAAGAGAGAATCTGCCAATTGTTCCTTATCAAACAATACTCCATAGAGTTTTATCCACTCAGCTTGAGCTAAGGGATTTATTTCTAGGTACTCTACATTGGTTATTGTAGGAATAGAAAAAGAATTAAACCAATCGTGATTGCCGTTACTTGGATAGATCATTGCCAAATCTGGGTTCAAAGATACAATTAATTCTTTGTCTGGGCTTTGGTCCGATCCCACATCTGTTGTTTGCCTGGTGGCTAACTGCTGCTTAATTTGAGTATTACTTATTCCTTGAGAGTAGGTGACTCCTGTAATTTTTGATACTTCGTCCAGTGCGCTCACAAATGAAATGTATGTGGAAGAATAAGCCAAAATACTATTAAAAGGAGTAGAGAGAACTTTTACGCTCTCCATTTGAGATTTTTTTTGTGAAGTGACCAAAAAGTGATCAAGCAGTTCCTGAGTTTGAGGATTGGTAATAGTCACAACAGTTCCCTCATTCGTTGTATACATGGACAAACCTTTGGCATATTTCATTGGAATCACCTCCTTTAGCTCCAAAGTTTCTCGATTCGAATCTACGGTAGAACAACTTCCAATAAGGAAAATAAAAAAGATGAAATATTGAAAGTGTTTGCGCATTACGGGTTTATTCTTTGGATGTTCCATTCGTTTTTTTCGAGGGTATATGTGACTCTGTCGTGCAAACGTTTTGCGCGCCCTTGCCAAAATTCATAATAGAAAGGTACTATCAAGTATCCACCCCAGTGAGGCGGCCTTGGAACTTCTTGTCCTTCAAATTTTTTTGTGTAAAAATCCAACCGGTCTGAGAGTTCTTTATGATTTTCTAATTCCTCGCTCTGATGGGAAGCCCAAGCTCCTAACTGGCTCTCTCGTGGACGACTTGCGAAATAAGCATCAGAAAATTCAGGGTCTATTTTTTCAGCTCTTCCGTAAATACGAATTTGTCTTTCTTTTTCTGCCCAAAAGAAATTCATACAAACTGAGGGGTTTTTGGTTATATCTTGACCCTTTTTTCCCTTATAATTGGTGAAAAAAACATAGCCATTTTCTTCGATACTTCTCAAATAGACTACCCTCGAAGAAGGAATATTATCACTCGAGACGGTAGCCAAATGAAAGGCGTATGGTTCCATAACTTGCTTATCTAGCGCCTCTTTGAACCAACTTTCGAAAAGTTGTTTGGGGTTGTTTGGTACATTGGATTCATCCAACGTTCCTACTTCAAATTCTCTGCGTTCAGAGGATATTTTTTTGTTTATTTCTGACATGGTTCAAAATTAAGTAGAAATTAGCTAAGATTCAGAGAACTGTTACAGATTAGATTTTAAGTTTATTCCTCTCACAGAATCTTTAAAAACTTCTCCATTGCTGCAATATACAGTAACACATAAATTATGAATGGAATCTAAAGTGGGTAAAGAATCGTTCATGAATCTTACACTTGTTTCGTACAAATTACCGTAGTAAAAGTCTTCGTAGTCATTTTCGATATCGTAGTTATATTCATTGAGCATCAAGGCAGTTGTTTGGTTAAAAACTCTAAACAGTGAATTTAATTCACTGTGTGCAGGAAAGGAAGTACTAAAATTGTTTGAAGACACCACAGAAACCGAATCAATTGGATTGATCAATTGATTGAAACATGGGTCATACTCAGGAGAAAAAGCCATAGCCTTGGTAGTTAAGTCAAACTGGAGGTTACTAGCGTACAGACTTTCGTAATTAATATTCATTGCCAAGGTGTTTCGTGTGCTCATGAATCCTGAATCAAAGCTCATGGTAATTCCTGTGATGTTTCTTGTTTCTGGATGCTCACAAGGTTTGTTGCAGCTTTCAAGATAGATACACGCTAAATAGGGAATAGTGAGTAAAAAAACAGCTTTTTTGAACATAATATTTGGGGTTAAAATTGATATTGAAATTGAAATCCAGCGGTTAAGAAAAATCGATTCGGTTGAAAATTGTCTTCATTCACTTCTCTTCGAAGAGAGCCCATTAATTTTACATGAAAATCGTCTTTTTTTTGAGACAAACGAAATTCTATTCCCAAAGGAATGTATGGATTGATATTGGTGTAATTGGGTATTCGAGTTTTGTAAGAATCTAGTTCTTTTCCTTGCCAAGAATTTGTAACTATTGCAGATCCTACCGAAGTATAGACCGAAATACCAAGCCCAATGTACACGTTGAATAGAGGGTTATTTGTTTTGGCTAAGGCATATCCGCCTCCAAAGATTTCATCTAGTTTGTAGTCAACATTTATTTCTGCCGAAGTGTAATTCGTATCGGAGTTATTCACTGTTTTGTAAATTCTATCTTGTACATTTCCAGAGTTTTGATACCCCAAATCTAGTCCTAATTCAAAGGCAACTCGTTGGTTCTTGGTGAAGAGTATCCAAGCCGCATTTCCTGCAAATTGAAAAGTAGCAGTTCCTCTATCGATACCTTGAGGAGAGGGAACTAATCCAAAATGCTCTTGGTAGAACGAACTGTTCACAGCCTCTTCTGGAAACAACAGAGACCTTTGAGGGATTAAGGCTAATTTCATCGAGAATCCTGTTCTGATTTTTTTTTCCTTAAGAGTGAGCTCATTTACATGGGAATCCTGACCAACTACGAAGTTAGAGAAAAGTAATAGGAGGAAAAAAAGTAATTTATTCGACATACGTAATGGTTTTTTTTTTATTTCCAATAAGAATTATTTCTCCTACTTTTTTACCTATCAATGATTTTCCAACGGGAGAATTTGCTGCAATGGCAAAAAAATCAGTAGAATCATGTTTTATCTTACCTAAACCAATAGACATGAAAAAGAGTAAGTCTTCACAACTAACTAAGCTACCAAAATTAATCGTTTCTCCCTCAATAGTCGGGTTAATTTTTTGTAAAGTTTCTACTTGATTTTGTAATACTTTAAGTTGGGAGGCAAGTCGCTCGTTTTCAATGTGGGCCATGGCTCTGGACGTTTCGTGTTTGTCGCCAGCAGAACTTTTGGTGTCAGAATTGGCAGCATCTTGGGTGTCTTTGAGGGCGTTCTCGATGACAGCCATTTTTTCTGAAAGATGATTCATGGTGGCATTCCAGTAGGTTTGTTTTTTCATTGAGGCGGAAATCCTTTAGTTTTGTCTTAAAGATACTACAACAGAATTAAAAATTAAACGAGGGATTCAAATTTATAAGTGTAGGAATTTATAATTTTGAACGAAAATACGAAGGAAATGAAATATTCAATAGATTTAACCTACGAAACACCCAGAGAATGGGCAGAAAACGCCATCAAAGACATGGATTCTTTATTGCAAGATCATGCAGATAATGAAAGAAAAGTTTCAGCCATGGCTATGGGGCTCATCGCAAAATGTCCAGATAAAACCAAGTGGATTCCTCATTTAATTGAGACTGCCATTGAAGAATTGGAGCACTTTGAGGGGGTGTACAAATTTATGGAAAAGAGAGGGGTACAGTTGCCCCAAAAAATGGCGGAAGACAAGTACATGAAACAACTGATTGGATCAATCCGGTCGGGAGTAGAAGAAAGATTAATTGACAGAATGCTTATTGCGAGTATTGTGGAAATGAGGGGAATGGAAAGATTTAAACTTATAAGTGAAGTACTAGAGGATCCAGAATTAAAAAGATTTTACAAGGAGATTTGGACTAGTGAAGCCAAACACGGAACTATGTTTGTAAAATTGGCATTGATGTATTGGGACAAAGATACTATCTACAAAAGATTAGAAGAGCTGAACGAAATAGAAGGGAAGATATGTGAAGGTTTGGAGTGGAGAAGTGCGATTCATTGATTTATAATACATAGGATTTGATAACTTATGATTTTAGGTTTTTTAGAAAATAGAATAGAGAGAATGGAATAGAGTAAAAGAGATTTTGAAAATATGATTCCGTGAATTTACTTCGACTTATTTTATATTCTTTTTCAAGCCAAAGACATAATTTCATTTTTGATACACTAGTTCGAGTATGTTGTTAATAAAATCCTATACTTATAACCGGCAACTAATAATCAAGTTAAAGCCACGATGAAAAACTTAACTCAGCTCATAGAACAAATTCAATCAGAATTCTCCTTCGAAACTTCAAGAAGTAGTGGAAAAGGAGGGCAGCATGTAAATAAAACAGAATCGAGAGTAACACTTGTGTGGAATTTCAAAGAATCTGTCATGGTATCGGATGAGGAAAAAGAGTTGATTCGATCAAAGTCCAGTGGGTACATTTCTGGAGATTTTATGAGAATTTCAACGGAAGAATATCGCTCACAAATGAAGAATAAAAAAAAGTCTTTGTTTAAACTTAAAAAGATTCTGGAAGGGGCATTGAAAAAAGAGAAGTTGAGAAAAAAGTCTTCGATACCCAATTCGGTGAAGCGCAAAAGGATGAAAGACAAAAAAATAAATGCAGAAATAAAGAGTTCAAGAAAAAAAATAGACAAACGAGATTTTTGAAACAATACTTTAGATTCCCTTTAATTATTAAAGCTAGATTTATTAATTTAGCACTCACAATCTAAAAAAGAATACAACTATGAACTATGACGTAATAATAGTAGGAACAGGACCAGGTGGATATGTTGCAGCGATAAGAGCTTCGCAGTTAGGACTTAAGGTAGCTGTCATTGAAAAAGAAAGTTTGGGTGGAATTTGCCTAAACTGGGGATGTATTCCTACAAAAGCATTATTAAAAAGTGCCAACGTTTTTGAATATATTAATCACGCAGCAGACTACGGAATCTCAGTAAAAGAGGCAAAACATGATTTTGATGCTGTGGTAAAAAGAAGTAGAGGAGTAGCAGAAGGAATGAGTGGAGGAGTAAAATTCTTGATGAAGAAGAACAAAATTGAAGTAATAGAGGGAATGGGGAAAGTATTGCCAGGTAAAAAAGTGGCAGTAACTGCAGCAGATGGAAAAGTGACCGAATACTCAGCTGAGAGTATCATCATTGCTACTGGAGCAAGATCTCGTCAGTTACCAAATTTGCCACAGGATGGAAAAAATATCATTGGGTACAGAGAAGCAATGACTTTGCCAAAACAACCAAAAAGATTGGTAGTAGTAGGTTCTGGAGCGATAGGAGTGGAGTTTGCTTACTTCTACAACGCTATGGGAACGGAGGTGACGATTGTAGAATACATGCCAAACATTGTGCCGGTAGAAGATGTGGATGTTTCGAAACAACTAGAAAAGAGCTTCAAAAAACAAGGAATCAAAATAATGACTGGTTCTTCGGTAGAAAAAGTTGACGTAACTTCTAATGGATGTTCGGTAACGGTAAAAACAAAAAAAGGAGAAGAGAAAATAGAATGTGACGTGGTATTGTCGGCAGTAGGAATCGAAGCCAACCTCGAAAATATAGGGTTAGAAGAAGTAGGAATTGCTACTGATAAAGGTAAAATTTTGGTAAGTGAAAACTACCAAACAAATATTCCGGGTTACTACGCCATTGGTGATTGTACGCCAGGTGCAGCATTGGCTCACGTGGCATCGGCCGAAGGAATTATCTGTGTAGAAGGAATAGCTGGACACAGCCCAGAACCATTGGATTACGGAAATATTCCTGGATGTACTTACTGTTCGCCAGAAGTTTCTTCAGTAGGAATGACGGAAGCACAAGCAAAAGAAGCTGGATACGACATCAAAGTTGGGAAGTTTCCTTTCTCTGCATCAGGAAAAGCAAGTGCAGCAGGCCACAAAGATGGTTTTGTGAAACTTATATTTGATGCCAAATATGGAGAATTACTCGGTGGGCACATGATTGGAAGTAACGTAACAGAAATGATTGCTGAGCTTGTAGCGCTAAGAAAACTAGAAACTACAGGTCATGACATCATCAAGACTGTACATCCTCACCCAACCATGAGCGAAGCTGTAATGGAAGCAGCAGCCGCTGCTTACGATGAAGTGATTCATTTGTAAAATTAATATTGGAGTTAATTGTAATCCTCAACTGATAAAATCGGTTGGGGATTTTTTTTATAACTATTTAATATTTTCATCTTGTCTTTCATGCGAACGTTGATAATCTCAACTCAAGAAATTGAGGAATAAAATAGAAGAATATTGTGAATTGTCATTCCGGCGAAGGCAGGAATCTGAATGGTAAGATGAATCAATTATAATGTCATTCCAGTCTTTCGATAAATGCTTAATATACACTTCGGTAGCAATCTCAAAAGCGAAAATCTAATGGTGAATGAGAGTTCCACTCAGGACATTAACACTAAAAAGATCAGTTGGCTAGTAACCTAATCTCTTTCAATTCAACCATCCTAATTTTCTTTTGATTGATCTTCATTCTTATTAATCCTGTATCCTCAACCTCCAATATTTCTCCAATAAATCGCTCCTTTGAATCTGTCCATTCATAAGGCAATTCAGTTTTGTACCCCTTTAGGTGTTCGAAATAATAATTTTTTATTGCCAATTGATTTCCTTGGGACAAGATCGCATAATTCTTATCTAAAATCGTAAGAAGCTTTTTCAAAACTTCTTTTTTATCCAGCTTTTTGTTCGAATGGATTTGAAGAGAAGTAGCGCTGTTTTTTTTTGCGAATTGTCGTTGAGAAACATTGAGTCCAATACCAACAATCGATTTGCTCAAGTGATTTTTTTGAATGGAGTTTTCAATTAAAATTCCGCACACTTTCTCTCGCTCAATCAACAAATCATTGGGCCATTTTATCTCTGATTTATCGGTGTAGTTCGAAATCAACTCATGAACTGAATTACACACCATCATACTTAACAGAAAGTTTTGAGACAATTTTAAAAAAGACGTATCTAAGAATAAACTAAAAGTTAGATTACTCCCAGATTCACTCACCCAAGTATTTCCTCTTTGTCCTCGGCCATTTGTCTGATAATGTGCCAAAATTACCGACCCATGTTCCACAATTGTCTCATTTGCCAGTTTGGAAAGGTAATTGTTAGTAGAGTCCACAGATTCGAGTTCTGTGATTGTGTGTCCAATTTTATCCGGAATAGTTGCTCCAAATGCATTCATGGTATAAATGTAAGTATCAATTCACTGACAACAATCATTTAAAAAGGAAAATCTTACACCGCACAACTTGAAAATTTGTAGTAAGTTTACGGAGCGTAAAAAAAATAAATGAATAAACAAACAACTCAATACACTAAGCAATTAGTGGACACTATCGTAGAAGGAATGAAAGAGTTAAAGGCTCACAACATTGTGTGTGTTGACCTCAGAGATATCCCTAACTCAGTAACAGATTATTTTGTAATATGTCATGGAGAATCCAATACTCAGGTGGATTCAATTGCAAAATCTGTAGAAAAAGAAACAAGCCAACAATTAAACGAAAAACCCTTTCACAAAGAAGGAAGTGATAATTCCTTGTGGATTTTGTTGGATTATGTGAACGTTATGGTTCATGTATTTTACAAAGAAACGAGAGACCATTACGACATTGAGGGGTTGTGGGCAGACGCGAAATTAATTAACATAGAAGACTAAAGAATATGGCAACGAACAATAGAAAAACTCCGCCAAAAAATTCAAAAAACAAGAATAACCTACCAAAATTCAATTTTTATTGGATTTATGGAATTGCAATAGTTGCAATAGTTGGTTTTAGTTTAATGGGAGGATCAGCAACTGGAAAAGGTGTAATAGACAATTACAAGTTTCAGGAGATGGCTCGGAACGGGGAAGTTGAAAAAATCACCTACATCAAAAATACCGGAAAGGCAGAGGTAAGATTGACAAGCGAGGCAATTGCAAATAATGATGATTATAAATCATTTAGAAAGCCAACGATGTTCAATCAAACAGCCCCTCACTTTGTATTTGATGCTCCTCCCTCAGAAGATTTTTACAAAGAATTAAAGGAATTAAATAACAACCTACCTGGAGAGAAACAATTCACTATTAAATTTGGAGTACAAGAGGACTACAGCTGGGTTGGATCTTTACTTTTTGTTGTAGCTATTATTTTAGTTTGGGTAATCATAATGAGAAGAATGACCGGTGGAGTAGGTGGTGGCGGAGGCGGTGGCCAAATTTTCAATATCGGAAAATCCAAAGCCAAACTATTTGAAAAGGGAAAAAATGTCAATGTTTCCTTCAAAGATGTTGCCGGATTGGAGGGTGCTAAGGAAGAAGTTCAAGAAATTGTTGATTTCCTTAAAAACCCAAAAAAATACACGAGTTTGGGAGCGAAAATTCCAAAAGGAGCCTTATTGGTTGGGTTGCCAGGAACTGGTAAAACTTTATTAGCAAAAGCAGTTGCTGGGGAGGCCAAAGTACCTTTCTTTTCTATGTCAGGATCAGATTTTGTTGAAATGTTTGTGGGTGTAGGTGCTTCTCGTGTAAGAGACTTATTCAAGCAAGCAAAGGAAAAATCGCCTTGTATTATTTTTATAGATGAAATAGATGCCATCGGTAAAGCTAGAGGAAATAACCCCAATATGGGAAGCAATGATGAACGAGAAAATACGCTAAATCAATTGCTTACCGAAATGGATGGTTTTGGAACGAATAGTGGAGTAATTATATTGGCGGCAACAAACAGAGCCGATATTTTGGATAAAGCCTTGATGAGAGCAGGCCGTTTCGATAGACAAATCAATGTAGAGATGCCTGATTTGAACGAACGAAAAGAAATTTTCGAAGTTCACTTGAAACCGCTAAAACTTGAACATGAATTTGACATCGAATTTATGGCAAAACAAACTCCCGGATTTTCAGGAGCCGACATAGCCAATTTATGTAACGAGGCGGCATTAATTGCTGCAAGAAAAAAGAAAGATTTTGTTGATAAACAAGATTTTCTAGATGCTGTGGACAGGTTGATTGGTGGTTTGGAGAAAAAGAATAAATTAATAACTCAGTCAGAAAAGAAAAAAATTGCTTTCCACGAAGCGGGTCATGCGACCGTGAGCTGGTTAACTAAGCATGCTTCACCACTGATAAAAGTAACGATTGTTCCTAGAGGAAAAAGTTTAGGTGCTGCTTGGTACCTTCCAGAGGAAAGACAACTCACAACAACGGATCATTTACTGGATGAAATGTGTGCAACCATGGGAGGAAGAGCCGCTGAGCAAATAGTATTTGGTGAAATATCTACAGGAGCCCTAAGCGACCTTGAGAAAGTGACTAAGCAAGCTTACGCAATGGTTACCATGTACGGGCTAAACGAAAAAGTTGGTAATTTGAGTTATTACAATTACGACCAAAACGGATTTACGAAGCCATACAGCGATACCACAGCTCAAGTTATTGATGAAGAGGTAAGCAAAATGATTGAGCAGCAATATGTGAGAGCTCAAAAAATACTCTCTGAAAACAAGGACAAATTGACGGAAATTGCAGAATTATTGCTTGAGAAGGAAGTTATTTTTAAAGAAGATTTAGAAAAGATTCTTGGAGAAAGACCCTTTAAAAAGGAAGAACCTTTGGCAGCTCTAGAAAAGAAAGCGGCTGAAATGAATGCTGTGGATCAAAATAAAGACGAAGAAGAATAAAACAGACTAGAATTGATTAATTTAACTCAAAGAATAATTACGGGCAGCCTTTTTGTGGCTGCCCTTGTGTTTTGTATACTCTGGAGCTCTTATTCAGCAGGATTGTTGTTTTTAATTTGTATGTTGTTAGCATCCATAGAGTTAACTAAACTTTTTAATCAAGGCAAACAGCCCACATTAGGTGTAGCAAGTAAGTTAATAACATTAGGGAGCGCCTATATTCTCTCTTTCTTTATTCTCCAAGAAGTAATACAATTGCAGTGGATCTTACTGCTTATTCCACTCATTTTTGTGTTTTTTATTTACGAATTGTTTACCACCAAGCAGAATCAATTTAAGTATATCACTGAAATGATGTTTGCGTTTCTTTACGTTTTTGTACCGTTTATATCACTAATCGTGCTTGTAACCAACACAGATTTTTCAATGAAGATTGGGATGTTGAATGGTCGATATATGTTACTTGGCTATTTCATTATTCTGTGGACAAGCGATTCAATGGCCTACGTCACGGGTAAGTTACTAGGAAAACATAAAATAGTTCCCGCAATTTCTCCCGGAAAAACATGGGAAGGAGTTATTGGAGGTTTTGTATTTTCATTAATAGCAGGATTTTTTATTTCGTATATTACCGAAAGTTCACGTTATTTGTGGACTGGAATGGCAGTCATTGTAAGTTTATTCGGGTTTTTAGGAGATTTGAGTGAATCTATGCTAAAAAGAAAAGTCGGATTAAAAGACTCGGGAAATATTCTACCCGGACACGGAGGAATATTAGACCGGTTTGATGGGATTGTGTTTAGTGCACCCCTAGTAATGTGTTATTTATTTTGGATTTAAGATGAAATTAAACAAAGAAGGAACGAGTGTAATTATTTTATCTGCACTTATAATATTAGGACTTTTGGCCTTGCTGAATTCATTGATACCTATCAAATGGATAGTTCTGATTCTCGCCATTATGGGAATCGTGCTATTTGGGCTTATCATTTGGTTCTTTAGAATGCCACCCAGAACTCCTGTAATCGATGACAATAAAATAATTGCGCCTTCAGACGGAAAAGTGGTCATCATAGAAAAGGTTCACGAACCAGAATATTTTAAAGACGAGAGAATTCAAGTTTCAATTTTTATGTCACCTTTAAATGTTCATGCACAATGGTATCCGATTAACGGGAAGGTGAATTACTATAAATATCATCCTGGAAAATATTTGGTTGCCTGGCATCCAAAATCCTCTACATTTAATGAAAGAAGCACGTTGGTGTTAGAAAATAAAGAAGGACAAGAAATTTTGGTAAGACAGATTGCAGGTGCAGTAGCCAGACGTATTGTCACGTATTCGAAAGAAGGAGAAAGTTGTAAACAAGGTGAAGAATTTGGATTCATTAAATTTGGATCACGAATAGACTTATTTCTTCCTTTAAACAGTAAGATTGTCGCTCAACTTCAAGATAAAGTTCAAGGCTCACTCACAACAATAGCAGAATTTTAACATTTTTTGAGTTTTTAGTTAATTAAAAATTAGTAGCTTAGTAAAACATATTAAAAAAATAAAACAATGAAAATCATTTTAATCACCTTAACTCTTTCTTTCTTTACCGTTTCGCTATCTTTAGCTTCAGTAAATACTGTTTCTACCGATTTTTCGACAACGACTATTACAGAAATTAATGAAAAAACAGATAGCTGTAAAAAAGACTGCAAGAAGGACTGTTGTGCCAAAAAGAACGAAGAGGCAAAAAGTTCATCAAAAAAAGCCTGCACCGCGATGAAGGGAAAGTCTTGTTGCAAAGCAGATAAGGCGCAAACGAGCACTGAAAATAATAAACCAACCGAAGAGAAAAAAGCTTGTTGTTCTTCAAAGAGCAAAGGGAAATGTGACAAGTCTTCAAAAGTAAAGAAATAAAATAATCAGGTTATCAATTATAAAAAAGTCTTTCTGTTATCCGAAAGACTTTTTTTTGTAACTAAGGTTACATCTATCGAATAAAATTCAACCTAATTTTGCATCAAGAATAACATCATATGATAGAGATAGTAGGTTACTTAGGTGCATTTTTTATAGGAGTTTCATTGGGTTTAATTGGAGGAGGAGGTTCTATTTTGGCTGTACCAATATTTGCATATATTTTTGGTATAAATGAACAATTCGCTACGGCATATTCCTTATTTGTAGTAGGAGTATCGGCACTAGTGGGTGGAATCAAGAAAAGCAAAAACGGATTGGTAAAGTGGAAAATAGCTCTTATTTTTGGCCTCCCTGCCATAGTAGCTGTAACTGTTGCAAGAAAGTACTTGGTTCCTTCTCTTCCAGAAGTATTGTTTCAAATAAACGAATTCGAGTTTACCCGAAGAATGGCAATGTTTGGATTATTTGCTTTGTTAATGATTCCGGCTGGAGTTTCTATGATAAAAGGAAGGAAAGAGACACGCTCAAAACCACAATCTACTCTTAATTATCCCTTGATAGCTATTGAAGGATTACTAATTGGAATTTTAACTGGTTTTGTTGGGGCAGGAGGAGGCTTTTTAATCATTCCATCCCTGGTCATTCTGGCGCACTTAGAAATGAAAAAAGCTGTGGCAACTTCGCTAATTATCATAGCAGGAAATTCTATCCTTGGTTTTTTTCTGGGAGATGCCTTAACAATAGAAATAGATTGGTCGTTTATATTTAGCTTTACATTCCTATCTTTAATAGGTATATTTGTGGGAACTTATCTTACAAATTTTGTCGATGGACGAAAGTTAAAAAAAGGCTTTGGGTATTTTGTTTTTGCCATGGCAGCCTTTATAGCTTACATGGAGTTTGTGTTAGAGTAAGTTAAACCTTATCCATTTTTGTGACAATTGTTACTGACACATAAATTGAATAGAACTAACTTTGAATTATAAAATTAAAAATACACTGAAATGAAAGTAGAACAAATATTTACCTCATGTATAGCCGAAATGGCTTACTACATTGAATCAAATGGAGAAGCAGCAATTATAGATCCTTTGAGAGAAGTAGAACCTTATTTGGAAAGAGCAAAAAATGACAATGCAAAAATTAAGTATGTATTTCTCACTCATTTTCATGCAGATTTTGTTTCTGGGCATGTAGATTTAGCGAACAAAACTGGGGCTACAATTGTCTACGGACCAGGAGCAACAGCTAACTACGATTTTCACGAAGGAACAGATAACGAACTATTCAAAATAGGGGAAGCCGAGCTCAAATTAATTCATACTCCAGGACACACCATGGAATCTTCTTCTTATTACCTAGAAGATAACAAGGAAAACAAAAAGTATTTATTTAGTGGTGACGCTCTGTTTATAGGGGATGTGGGAAGACCAGATTTAGCCATCAAATCTGACCTTACCGAAAAAGATTTGGCAGGTCATCTTTTCGATTCGTTGAGAAATAGAATAATGCCATTATCTGATGATACTATTGTATACCCTAATCATGGAGCAGGTAGTGCGTGTGGAAAGAACATGAGCAAAGAAACTTGGGATACATTAGGAAACCAAAAGAAAACAAACTACGCGTTGAGGGCAGACATGACAAAAGAGGAGTTTATTGTGGAGTTAACCACAGGAATTAAACCACCGCCTCAGTATTTTCCGAAAAATGCAGGAATGAATAAAGCCGTAAATAAATCTATTGACGACATCTATTCGGATGGACTAACCCCAATTGATGCCGCTTCATTCAAAGAAATGAGTCAAGATTCATCGTATTTGGTATTGGATACAAGAAAAGGAACGGAGTACACTCAAAAAGGAACAATTCCAGGAGCAATTTGGATAGGAATTGATGGAGGATTTGCCCCATGGGTAGGAGCCTTGATTGTTGATATAGCTCAAAAAATAATCATTGTTGCTGATGAAGGCAGAGAACAAGAAGTGGTGATGAGATTGGCACGAGTGGGGTACGATAATTCTCAAGGTTATTTGAAAGGCGGTTTCGATTCGTGGATTAGCGCAGGATATGAAGTAGATAGTATACGTTCTATTTCGGCAGAAGAATTTAAATCAAACTTTGAAACTAAGTCTATGGAGCAGCCGTTAGATGTAAGAAAAGAAAGTGAGTTTTTGTCGGAGCATGTTGTTGGAATTGAGAATTTTCCATTGGACTCAATCAATCAAAACTTTGCCGAAATTGACCCAGAAAAAGAGTACTTTCTGCATTGTGCTGGCGGGTATCGTTCATTAATAGCTACTTCTATTTTCAAAAGAAATGGTGTAAAAAATGTAACAGATGTAAGAGGAGGATTTGGTGCAATTAAAAAGTCGGGAATTGCTTTAACTGAATATGTATGTCCAACAACCTTATTATAATGAAAACGTATCAATTTACTATTCAAAACTTGAAATGTAGTGGTTGTGCTTCAACCATCACTAAAAAGTTAGATTCTCTAGAAAATGTTCATTCTGTTGAAGTGAATATTGAAGAGTCGAGTGTTTCTTTTTCGGGAAACGAAGATAGTGCTGCTAAAGTGAGAGTAGCTCTGGATAATGTGGGCTACCCTTTGGAAGAAGAAATGAATTCAACGATAAAAAAAGCAAAATCCTATGTGAGTTGCATGGTTGGTAGAATGGCTAATTAATTATGGGAAATTTCATTAAATTAATAAATGGAGAAACGCCGGTTTTAACAGACTTCTATGCTACTTGGTGTGGTCCTTGTCAGGCTATGTCTCCCATTTTGAAACAAGTAAAAAATGGTTTGGAAGATAAAATTACGGTGGTAAAAATTGATGTTGATAAAAATCAAGCAGCCGCAAATAGATTTAATGTAAGAGGAGTCCCTACACTCGTATTGTTCAAAAAAGGGCAAGTAGTTTGGCGAAAATCTGGTGTGATGCCCGCTGAGCAAATAATGAATGAGATACAACCTTTTTTGTAATTATATTATTTGATAGCAATATTTTGCAAACTCCAAAAAAAAGTTGAAATTGCATTAAATCTATAGTGCATATGCTTATTTATATTCTTTCCCGTAACAAAGGGTCTTATTCAACTTCTCGGTTACAGGAAGCAGCTCTCAAGCGAGGACATACCGTACATATTATCGATCACTCGAGGTGCGAGCTAAAAATCGGAACAGGATCTCACATCTACTATCAAGGTAAAAAACTTGATACCCCCGATTTTATTATTCCCAGAATTGGAGCTTCTTCCACATTTATTGGTTCCAATGTGGTGCGTCAATTCGAAATGATGAAAGTAAAAACAGTGGTGACTGCCAATGGACTGCTTAAATCTAGAGATAAATTAAGAGCCTCACAGAACTTAGTATTTAGCGATATCGAAGTTCCAAAAACATATTTTCCTAGCCTACATCAATCCGATATTCCCTATATGATGGATCAGGTAAACGGAGTCCCATTAATTATTAAACATCTTGAGAGTACACAAGGACTCGGAGTTTTTTTAGCTGAAACAGAGATAGATGCGAGAAAATATTTGGATACGTTTAATAAACAAAACATCAAATACTTAATTCAGGAATACATCAGTGAATCAAAGGGAAAAGATGTGCGGGCGTTTGTGGTAGGAGGAAAAGTAGTTGCAGCTATGAAACGAACGGCTCCTGAGGGTGAATTTCGTTCCAATATTCATCGAGGAGGAGTAGGAATGAATATTGAATTGACTCAAGAAGAAACTGATTTGGTGGTGAAAACTGCAAAAGTAATGAACTTATCTGTTTGTGGAGTTGATTTGCTTCAGTCGGATAGAGGGCCTTTGATTCTGGAGGTAAACTCTTCTCCAGGATTGGAAGGTATTGAAAGATATACACAAGTTGATGTAGCAGGATCAATTATGGAATACATGGAACAAAAATTAGCTAACTCATGATAATCAATAAGACTGAGATAAAATTAGGGGAGAAAAAGGTGGTAAAATTGAGTGTTTCCAAATTACCCTCTGGCACCGAAATCGATATTTTTGCTCATGTGTTCCGGAGTAAAAATCCTGGACCCACTGTGCTCTTTTTGGGAGGATTACATGGAGACGAAATAAATGGAGTTGAAACTGTGCGTAAATCGATAAACACAGGGGCTTTTGACTCGCTTACAGCTGGAACTGTGATTGCTATTCCCTTGCTCAACGTGTACGGATTTATCAATTACTCGCGAGATTTGCCAGATGGAAAAGACATCAATAGAAGTTTTCCTGGAAGTTCAAAGGGTTCTCTGGCTTCGAGGGTTGCCAAAACGCTCACAACACACATTCTGCCTTTAGTTGATATGGGTGTAGATTTTCATACTGGAGGAAAATCTATTCACAACGTTCCACAACTACGCATTGACGATACGATGAAAGAAGCTTTGTCATTGGCCTTAAAATTTGGTGCCCGGCTTATCATCAAATCATCTCTCATTCCAAGGTCGTTACGAAAGGAATGTAATCGTAGAAAAATTCCAATGTTGGTTTTTGAGGGAGGTGAATCTCTTCGTTTGGATCAAGAGTCTATCGCAGAGGGTAGAGCAGGTATTCTGAATTTGTTGTTTGCGTACGGAATGATTGAAAATCATCAACCCGTTCCTTTTGACAATTTGTTGATTGAAGACAATCATTGGATTAGAGCTTCTTTTTCGGGAGTATTCGAATCCTATAAAAAACCCAATGATTTTGTTGAACGAGGCGATCTTTTGGGGCAAATCTCGACTCCTTACGACAAAACTGTGAAGAAGGTAAAAGCAAGAAAAAAAGGGGTGATTTTTGGTATAAACAATAATCCTGTGGTGAATCAAGGAGATGCTTTGTATCATATAGGATTCTGACGAATTGTTATTTTCCTTTTCTTTTTAATACAATAATCACAGTGTACAGTAAGATTTTGAGATCAAGCGCCAAAGACTGATTTTTTATATACAAAATATCGTATTTCAACCGCTGAATCATTTCTTCCACGTTCTCTGCATAGCCATATTTTACTTGTCCCCACGAGGTTATTCCCGGAACGACTTTGTGTAAGTGCTTAAAGTGGGGCGCCTCTTTTACAATCTTATCAATAAAGAATTGTCGTTCAGGTCTTGGACCAACAATTGACATTTCTTTTTTCAGTACATTGAAAAATTGAGGTATTTCGTCCAGCCTAGTTTTTCTCAAAAATTTTCCAACTTTTGTTATTCTACTGTCATACTCAGAGGAAAGTTGAGGACCATTTGCTTCTGAATTTTCTTTCATGGTTCGAAATTTTAATATTTCGAATTCGTTTCCATGAAGTCCGATCCTTTTTTGTTTGAAAATTACTTTTCCTTTACTGCCTGATTTTATCAGAATTGGAATAATAATAAATGCGGGCAATAAGAGTATTAGGGCAAAGATAGATAAAACAACATCTAGTCCTCTTTTGATTCTCTTTTGCCATTTAGGCATAATGTCCGTTTTCAACTCCATAAAAGGAGTACCAAAAATATTGTTTGTTTTTACTTTATTCGACAGTATGTCGTAAGTGTCTGGAATGATTTTTATTATTAAATTATATCCTTCCAATTCATTTAGTAAGGTTTCTAACACCTTGTGATCGGCAGATTCTACCGCAATAATTACTTCCTCGATGTCATTGTCTTGAATTGCCCGATGCAAATCAGATATCACGCCCAATTCGGGAATAAATTCTTTGAGAATGGTGTCTTTTCCATTAACTCGAATGTAGCCCAAGAATATATTTCCACCGTAATTCTTCCCGTCATTTATTTCGAGGTAGGTTTCGTAGGCTTTGTTGTTTCCACCTATAATTAGGGAATTAAAACCAATTTTTTTTTGATGAATTCTTTTTACAATATTAGTTGTGAGGATAATCCTAGCGGTAAATGTAAGTACAAACTGAAGTCCAAACAAAACAATAAATGACAGGTAATAATCAGAGTACACAGTGATACTATCATCCAAAATAAACACAAAAAACACGAGTAAAGTTCCTATTAGGGAAGACATTAGGGTTTTTGCCAGGACTTGCATTCGATACTTCCTGTATACATTGTCGTAGGCCCCAAAAATCCAATAACCATTTATCCATAAAAGCGGAATAATCAACAACCCGAGATAAAATTTTTCTGAGAATTCAAACGGAATGTGTTCAATTTGAGTTTTTCTGAAATAATAAAAAACAGACCAAGAAATAAGTGCCGACAGGTAATCAAAGAATAAAAACAAATATTTGATGGAGTCCTTTTTTACCATGATGTTAGAACATTACTTTTAGGTTGTCGATAAGGACTAAAGGCTGTGACGAATGATCTTTTTGGACTTCCAAGTATATTTCAAATTCAGTAGCGGCAGTTTGTATACTTACTACATCGGTTAAAACAAGGTAGGTCTTTTTCCATTCTCCGTTTGTGGGGAATAAATTAATGTATTCCTCTTTGGTAAGTCCCGTAGAGCTGTTGTTGTGATAGATTCCGATGGTTAACACTTCATTGGTGTTGTAATCCAATTCCATGTATACAGGTCTTCCTCCTCGGGGAAAAGAATTAAAGCTCGTTTCATTTGTTCTCGATTCAAAAAAAAGGTGGCTTGGCGCAAATTCTATTTTCCCAGAACCATTTCCTTCAAAAACTTGAGAGGCGACAGGAGTGATTTCGATTACTGTATCGGAGTAGGAGAGCGCAGAGAATTTAATTCCAGGATCTTCAAAGTCTTCAATCCACATAGTTGTGTTCGCTTCATAGGTAACGGTTGGCGTAATAGAATCTAATTGATTGGCAACTGAAACCACCGTGGTGTCAAAAGGATTAAAAAAATCGTGCTGTATTCTTACGTTTGTCAATCCACTTTTTTTTATTCCCGCAAAAATTTGCAAATTATACGAACCTTCCGCATGAATAGGAATTTTACTAGGCAATTCAAAGGTCCCTATCAAATTACCGTCTACATACACCCACGCATCAATCAAGTTGTCACTCGTGGTTCCTTCATTTGCCCCAGCTTGCACCCGTATATCATTTATGTATATGTAGGAAGGTACTATTTCATCTGGATTAAATACTTTACATGATTGAGTAAGAATCATGCTCAATATTAGAAAAGGTAGAAAATGTTTCATTAAGTAAATTAAGTTTGATTCTTGGAAAGAAAACGCTAATTTAAACTAAACGTGAAGAATAAAAAAATCGTATATAAACAGATTAAATACTTTGAGAAAAATCATCTGAGGTAAACTTCATTTTTTCCGAAATAATGGAGGCGATTCTCAAGGCATTGTAGCCATCTTCTACCGTTACTTTGGGGGTGGTATTGTTGTTTATGGCTTGAGCAAAAGAATATAACTCTTCTTGAATAGCATTGTTTTCTATAATTTGAGGTTTCGAAAAGGTTATTTCTTTTTTTCCTTTGTTGTTTCCCAAATCAATTAACACAGAATAAGGATCGGGTTGTGCAGAAGCTTCTTTTAATTGTAAAATTTCTGATTTCTTTTTTAAAAAATCGATACTTAAATAGGCGTTTTTTTGGAAAACTCTGGTCTTTCTCATTGTGATAAGAGAGACTCTGCTAGACGTTAAATTTGCCACACATCCATTGTCAAATTCTATCCGAGCATTAGCAATATCCGGAGTTTCACTCACCACAGCAACTCCGTTGGCACTTATTCTTTTTACATTTGATTTTACAATACTCAATACAATATCAATGTCGTGAATCATTAAGTCATGAATAACAGAAACATCTGTTCCTCTGGGATTAAATTCGGCTAATCTATGAGTTTCAATAAACATTGGATTATTAAGTTCTTCTTGGATAGATAGAAATGCGGGATTGAACCTCTCAACATGTCCTATTTGGACTTTTACATTGGCTTCTGAGGCCAAACTCATAAGTGATTTCGCCTCTTTGGTGGTATGAGTGATTGGTTTTTCTATAAAAACCTGTTTTGAGGCTATTATTGCTTTTCTTGCATAATCAAAATGAGATAAAGTAGGCGTTACAATATCAATCACATCGCAATCTTGTAACAACTCATCAAAAGTAGAGTAAGCGGGTATCCCGAATTCCTCTGATACTTGCTTACTAACTTCTTCATCCAAATCAAAAACCCCAACAAGCTTGTAGTCAGCAATTTGTTGAATGCATTTTAAATGAATTTTTCCTAAATGTCCTACACCAACAACCCCAATTTTTAACATAGATTTCTATTCAACTTAATCTTTTTCAAAATTATTGAAAAAAGAACTTGAATAGGAGGGTGTAGGGGAATCTTATCAACACCTTTTTTCTCATTACTTTCCCAATAACTCTATCATCCACATTCCTCTTAATTCATTTGATTTATATCCAATTGCCTGATCTTTGGGATAGAGCTGAGAAATTTTTTCGGCAGTTTTTTTTGAGATGTTTTCGGTAAAATCCCCATGGCATTTGAGGCACATTTCATTCGTTTCTATCTTGAAATAACCAATTTTTTTCCCCTCAAATTGTTTTAGCACTCCACCTGCATTTTCAGCTAACTCTAAAGAGTTTAATATTAAAATCTCTCTTTCAGTTGCTTGATTCTGGCTATTTCTTGGTTTGTTTGTGACTCTTTTTATCTTGGCGTGTAACTCTCTGGCCATGCTATCGGTAAGAAACAACGCCTTTTCATTACAAAAACTTATGGCTCCTTCAGGTCCATACTCTTTTATCGCTTTCGTTAAGTTCTTTCCCAATATTGACTTTGTCTTCAAAGCAAGTTGTTTTCTTTCCTCAAGTGCGTTAATTGTGACCTTTTCAGGCATAGAGTCATTCTCTTTAGATTCGAAATTTTCTAAGTCTGTATTGTAAAGATAATCAGCTATGGAGCGAATATCTGATTCGTTGAAACCCATTTTTGGCATAAGTCCATATTCTTTCACTGCCTGTTTCATTTTTGAGCTTTCTTTACTTGGTTGAGAAATAAACTGTATCATATCCTCTTGAAATTGCTCTAAAGAAGTTGATTTGTAGCTTTGTTTGATAGCCAAAAATGAGGGAGCAACACCCGTGGAATTCCCACTTGGCAAGTTGTGACAGGCTCCGCAATTATCTATCAATAACTTTTTGCCCATCGCAGAGGGAGAAGTGTTCTTTGTTGATGAATTATTTCCAGAGCAGGCAAATAGTAAATTGAAAAAGATAAGTGGAAGTAAAATTTTGTAGTACATACACGGCATTTACTTGTAAAGATAGGCGGTGAGGACGTATTCTTTTGTTACTTATGTTACGTTATTTTTTCTTTTCTCTCTCTTCGCGTCTTTTTATTTCTTGAATAAGTTCATTTCTACTCATTGTTCTGATCTGTCCCTTTTCAATTTCTTCCATAACTAGTTTCAACATCCAATCTTTTTTAGGGTCAAATTCGTTTTTGAGGTTGGTACTTCCAAAAGACCAAAGTACAGAATTCCAAAAAAAAGCGGTTCGGCCATTTTTGTATTTTTTGATTAACTCGTAGCAGGTAACTTTTGTTTCACGGTAAACCAGCTTGGTGAGGTAATCACCTCTCACATTCGTTAGGTTTTTAATTTCGTAAGCGTACTCATCCCACAATGTGTTTTTCAATTGCTTGTTTTCTTTCCGCTGTTTCCTGGAGCTTCTTTTGTTTGATTTTTCTATCTCTGCCAGTTGTTTTTCGTGTTCTTCCACTATCGAATCAATTATTTTGGCATAGGTATACATTCTTCGAGCAAAATAAACCGTCTTATTCCATTCTCTCGAAAAATTAGGATCTTTGTAATTGAATTCTTTCAAGATGAAAATCGGTATTGTGTCTCCCTGTTCAATAAGATACATTGCTCTTTTATTCGTAACAGGAATTTCCGTAATAGGAACCGTTTCCTGACCAAAGCCGAACTGGGCAAAAAGAAATACCCAGGTATAAAAAAAGATATTTTTCATAAACTGGGTATTACAAGAATGATTCCAAAATTAATGAATGGAAGTGCGATTTTTTTTCCAGGGAGAAATGCTACCAACAGAACTCAATGAGGTAGGAGTCGATTTGTTACTTTCAAATTCGAGAGCAGCAAAAATAGCAGCTACTTTTTCCTCTTCTTCGTTGTGATTATCAAGGACGTTAGGATCTGTGAAGTAATTTTTTACAAAATTAGTATCAAAACTAGAATCTTTGAATACTGGATGATTGATGGTGTATTTACAAAAGTCCAATGTAGTTTCAACTCCTGTTATTTCATATTCATCTATGGCTTTGTTCATTCTCTCAATAGCCTCTTCTCTGTCTTTTCCATGAGTGATAAGTTTGGCAATCATAGGGTCGTAGTAAATAGGAATATCCATTCCTTCCTCTAGTCCATCATCCACTCTCACACCATTTCCTTGCGGTCTTTGATAAGTTATGAGTTTTCCGATATCGGGCAGAAAGTTATTTCTTGGATTTTCGGCATACACTCTTACTTCGATCGAGTGACCATTGATTGATACATCTTCTTGGCTGTAGCTCAGTTTTTCGCCTCTCGCTACTTTTATTTGCTCTTTTACCAAGTCTATTCCAGTGATCATTTCGCTTACAGGGTGCTCTACTTGCAACCTAGTATTCATCTCCAAGAAATAAAAATTCTTGTTTTCGTCCATCAAGAATTCTACCGTACCAGCTCCGTAATACTCACAACTGCGAGCGACATCGCAGGCAGCTTCTCCCATTTTTTTTCGTAAGTCGTCTGGTACCGAAGCCGAGGGAGCTTCTTCTATTACTTTTTGATGTCTTCTTTGGATAGAGCATTCTCTGTCAAATAGATAAACCACATTTCCGTGAGTGTCAGCAATCAATTGAATTTCAATGTGTTTTGGCGAACCTACATACTTTTCGATAAATACCTCCCCATTACCAAAACTAGAAATCGCTTCGGATACAGCTCTATCCATTTGTTCTTCAAATTCGGCTTCGTTTTCTACCACTCTCATTCCTTTTCCACCACCACCAGCAGAAGCCTTTATCAAGATAGGAAATCCAATTTCTAAGGCTATTTTTTTAGCTGTAGGAATATCTGATATCGCATGATCAGTACCAGGAACCATCGGTATATTGTAGCCTTTTACGGTGTCTTTTGCCATCAGTTTATCACCCATCAGTTCAATCGACTTGGGCGAAGGTCCTATAAATGTAATGCCTGCTTGGGATACTTTATCTACAAATTCGGCATTTTCGGACAAAAATCCATACCCAGGATGAATCCCATCCACATTCAGTTCTTTACAAATCGCTATGATTTTATCTCCCAATAAGTAGCTCTCCGCACTCGGTGGTGGTCCCACACAAACAGCCTCATCAGCATACCTCACAAATGGGGCATTTCTGTCTGCTTCCGAAAATATCGCTACTGTTTTTATGTTCATTTCTTTGGCAGAACGCATGATTCTCAATGCTATTTCTCCCCGGTTGGCAATTAGTATTTTGTTCATTTATTCGAAGTCTTTGGTCCTAGGTGTTTAGTCTGTAGTTTCTCTTCGCTATAAAAGTAAGGTTTTTATATAAAAACAATATTTGTTTTAATTTTTATTTCCCTCCTTGGAGCGGGTTTTGGAGGTGACTATTTTCATGTTCTATTCACCCACCTCAATTCTCTCTTGTTGCGCCTAAAACATTAGATAGCATGAATTGGTTCAAATTTATTAAAAAAAACTCTTGATTTACAGTGTTTTAACTACTTATTACTATAAACTGGCAACTAGTTTTTCCCATCCACATAATCTTGCAAATAATCGAAGTAGGAGGTAAGCTTCCCATTTTCACAGATTGTAGCTCTTTGGATAATTGTGTCTGTGTCTTCTTCGATCAAACTAGGTAACACCTTTGTGAGTAATTCATTCCCAAAATCTTCTGAAGCGTCTCGAGGTAATTCGCAAGGTAAATTGTCTACAGCCATTACACCTATAGCATTGTTATCCATAAAATCTACTTCACTCTCAGTATCAGGATTATACCCGTAAAGAGGCTCATCAATTGTAGAAGATCGCAAGGTAGAGGCCACAGGACCGTCAATGTCGCAGCTTATATCCGCAACTAGTGATAACCTGAATTTTGGCGACTTTGCATCTTCTCGTGAAAAGATAAATGGTGCCTCGGAGTCCCAATAGTGACAAGCGATATACATGTCTCCTTGCGAAGAAAATTGTTTGAAATTAGATTCGAATAATTCAGGAAAACTATAAAACTCTTTTTTCGTAAATGGATTTCCATCTTTCCTCTTGTTGTAGTCCTTTACGGAGAGTTGAGTGTAAACGGGTTTATCGAAAGTATCAAAAACAAACTTATCTGGTGACACTTCGGTAATATGTAAGGCATGAATTATTTCTTCCGCTCCTTTTCCAACTCTTCCGTCTCCTGTGATAATAATTTTATAATCCTGTGGAAGATTCACTTTCTTTAGCTCGTCCTTCAACTCTTTATAATCTTTGCATTTGTTAGCAGGTTTTAACTTATACGAATTTAATTTAATCCCTAACGCAAGGAACGCATTGTATGCACCTACGATTCCCGCGTATCTTCCAAACCCTAAAATTCTTCCTTTTTCTGGATACGTTAAGGTTTCATAATCGATCATTCGGATATTCTTGTCAAGCATAACTCTCAACAAGTCTCTGTTGTAAGGCTGTTCTTTTATTGTATGAGAAAAATAAAAATAGGTTTTGTTAGGTAAAAGAAATTCTTTCTTCACTTCTTTTACTCCAATTAGTACATCGCAGTCAGAAACATCTTCCACTATTTGGATTCCTTCTTGTTGATATTCAGTATCAGAAAATGCTCTGATATCACTGGCCTGGACAACTAACTTTACCTGTGGAAATCTTTCCAAAAGGGCGCTGCACTGTTTGGGGGATAGTGGGACTCTCTTGTCTGGTGGATTTTTAGTTTCTTTTACAATTCCAATCTTCATATGATTCCGTGTTATATTGTCCAAAAATAGGTAAATTTGCACTTAAATTAGAATTTTCAATGTTTAGACTTACAATTTTATTTCTCTTTTTCATTCCATTTCTGAGTTTCACTCAAAAAACCGCAGAATCGCCCATTTCTGGACTCATTTACGGATCTGTAATTGATTCAGTTTCTAACGCTCCCATGGAGTATGTGAGTGTTGCATTGTATCGAAAAAAAGACAGTTCGGTGGCTGGTGGAGCGATTACTGGACTGAAAGGTAAATTTGAAATCAACTCCGTATCAATAGGCGACTATTATGTGGTTGTTTCCTTTGTTGGTTATCAATCTAAAGTGTTCGAGAATATTTTAGTCAACGAGAAAAAAAGTGTGTATAACTTAAAGGAGTTAAAATTAAATAACTCACTAAACTTAAAAGAGTTAACCATTAGAGGAGACATTCCTACTGTGAGTTATGAAATAGATAAAAAAGTTGTCAACGTAGAAAATATGACTACCACCGTGGGTCAATCTGCTGTAGAAGTTCTTCAAAATACTCCATCCATTCAAGTAGATGCCCAAGGGAATGTAACTCTTCGAGGTAGTTCTACTTATCAATTGTTAATCAATGGTATTCCGACAGCGATGGATGCCTCTGATGCGCTGCAATCTATTCCGGCTAGTACGATTAAGAGTGTTGAAATAGTTACTAATCCATCAGCAAGAGAACAGGCGGAAGGAGTGGGAGGAATAATTAATATTATCACCAAAAAGAAGAAGTTGGAAGGTGTAAGTTTATTAGCGAATGTTTCTGGGGGTAATTTTGAAAGATACGGAGGAGATGTCGCCTTAAATTATAGCACCAAAAAACATACACTAAACGTGAATGTGGCTTATAACCGGCGTAATTCACCAAGCGATATTACAGAAGAACGAATTTCAGATTTTGGAGAGTACCAAACCATAGTGGAGCAAAATGGAAAAGCCTCTTGGAAAATGGGCGGAGTAAGAGCTGGAGCTGAATGGATTTTCACACCAAGTGGTTCGCACATTTTTACAGTGGGATCTACCTACGGAAAAAGACTGATGAAACCCTATGATAATTCAATTTTTGAAGAGTATATCAATGATTCTTTACTCAGGATATATGAAAATAGGTACCGAGGAGACATAACCGTAAAAAGCTTTTCTAATTTTCTTTCTTACAGATATTTAATAGAAAGAGACGGAAGTAATTATTTAAATATAAAAGGGATTTATAATTTACGAAGTGTAGATGAGTATAGTTATAATGATTTTTTTGATGGTGATGGGTCAAAAATTGGTGGAAATTTGGGAACTGAGTTTGGACCATCCAATGTCTTTCGATTCGATTTAGACTACCACAAAACTCTTAAAAACAAAATGGTTTGGGAAATGGGGCTTCAAGCTCAATTTGGAATTGCCAAGGACGATAGAGACAATTTTGAGTATGATCCTATCTTGGAACAAGACATTCGTCAACCCTTATTTTCGACCGATGTACAATACAATCGAAATATTCATGCGGCTTATACTCTTCTCAAAGGAAAAAAGAACAAACTAGGGTATCAAATAGGACTAAGGGCTGAATACACGCATAGAGAAATAGAGGCAACGATGATACCTAATGCTTCTCAAACGGTAGATAGAATAGACTTTTTTCCTTCTGCACATTTTTCTTATAAATTCTCCAAAAAAGATGAATTTTTATTGAGTTATTCTCGCAGAATTAATCGTCCTCGATCGTATTATTTTGAACCATTTATTACCTGGGTAAGTCCTTATTCTGTGCGAACAGGAAATGCTAACTTAATGCCAGAATATATTAGTTCTTTTGAATTGAGTTGGATAAGAAAATTGAAAGACAAAGGAAGCTTTTCGGTAGATGTTTATGCTAAGCTATTGAATAATTTAATAAACAGAATACCTGCTGTGTACGATACCAATATTGTGATTGAGGCACCTACAAATGCCGGTAATTCTGTGTCTTTAGGTATGGATCCTACTTGGGTTTATTTCATTCGGGAATGGTGGAATTCTAATTTAGGGGCTAGTTTGTACTATTATTCTGTGACTTTTGAAAGAAACAATCTTTCAACTACCAACGAATCATTTAATTGGAATATAAGTTGGATTAATACTTTTACCATAAAAGGAGGATTTAAATTACAAATTATCACAAAATATAGGAGCAGGACAGCCACGCCCCTTGGTTTTATGGATGAAAACTATGGGATGGATGCTTCCTTACGAAAAGCATTTTGGAAGAATAAGCTGGCTGTCACATTTCAGGCGAGTGATATACTTTCTACACGAAGAGATATTACCTTTAACTCAACAGAGAATCTCGAAGTATATCGTGTAAGGAATCCGTTTTCTCCTTTGTACATGGTTACTCTTTCTCTCAAATTGAATAATTACAAAAAGGTAATGAGTAAGAATGAACAATTGGATGACTTTTAAAAAAACAACCACTTATGTTTAAAGGTAAATATGGTATTTCTTTTTCTTGGAAAAGATTACTGGGTATTTCTGGTTTGAAAAACAAAATTGCTCGTAAAACAGGAGTGCCTACGACAAAATTCG
>Ga0181564_10000629_pt1 | contig 31240 bp, 25 predicted proteins | sample 011ome_24_FD_134512 | JGI IMG/M metagenome (GOLD analysis project Ga0181564, IMG submission 134512) | Coastal salt marsh microbial communities from the Groves Creek Marsh, Skidaway Island, Georgia - 011513CT metaG (megahit assembly) | ecosystem: Environmental > Aquatic > Marine > Intertidal... | reverse complement strand
TTACTGTTGCAGCACACCACGCGCGGTCGTCAAGGGCAAATGTACACGGACTTGTCGTTGTTTGCGTGGTCGCGAGCGTCCGCGGATGGCGATGGCGCGCCGTGGACGCCGCGCGGCGTTATATTTGGTGCGCGTGAGCGCGAGGCGTGTCAAGGTGAATTGATGCTTGATTCCGGAACGGATTACTTGTTCTCCATCGTGTCCATCGCGGGTGCATCGTCGCGCGATTTCACCGCGCCCGTGACACTTCGCATATGCGCGGCTAACGCCATCAAAGCAAAGGCGGCGCGCTACGCCGTCGCTACTTTCGCGCAAAATCTGATGATGACGATTCATACCCCGAGTGCCATGGCACTCGCTGAGGTTCAAAAGCAGTTCAGGCGCCGTCGCGCGTGTATTGAGCTTTGTGGAGGTTTCATCGACGTGTTTCAATTTGGAGGTGAAGCGCCCTGGTCGGGGCTCGTGTTCGCCGTCGCGCAAGCTGATTTCGATCGCCCGACGCCACTTCGCGTGCGCATGTCGTACACTTTCAAAGACGACGCAGCAGTACACTTATGCGAGCCTTTGATTGTGATCCATCCGGGTAGAGCGCGCCTCGTGGCGATGGCGGCGGCTGTCGGTTCGCGTTCGACGCACGCGTTTACGATGTCGTGCGAGTGCGTCGACTGTGCGTGCGCCGATCCAGAATGCGTCATCATCGAAAAACCTTCCGCAGTGTTCTCTAAAACCGTTCGCACGCCGCCGCCACGACGGCTACAGGTGCTCTTCGATGAAACCGACGCCGCATTTTGGTGCGCCTCGTCCGTCGCATCGTCTCGTGTTCGACGGCACACAAAGCGCGTCACATTCGCGTCCGCATCGACGACGCAATAGTACAAGTAAAACTAGTAGAAGTAGAAGTAGAATTTAGTCTAGCTATTCAAATTACATTCATCAAAGTACCGGTACACACAAACACATTCTAAAAAGATGCTCAACCGCCGTCGCCGTCTAAAATCGCCTTGGCGCGCGGCCGCGGCTCACGATTCTGCCTTCGCGCCCATTCCCACTCCACGAGCGCCGCGTCGAGCGCCATCGCACGCAAAGGCATCGTATCTACACCTTCCAACGCAGTCTTATCCAACCCATCCAACGCATCGAGTGTGCTATCCACGCGCTCCCGCACGTCCCCGTTCAACGCCAATGCGCAGTGACTCAAACGCAACCACAATCTCGGCTCACCCTCACCATACGCATCCCTCACGCACGCCTGCGTGAGCGCAAACTCACACGACGCGAAATCACCAACCGCAAACGCCTCGGCACCGAACACATACCACGCGCGCGGGTCATCAGGCGCATCCTCCACCCGTCGGCGCGCCAACGCTAACCGCACGCGCGCCGATGCGCACACCGATTGCGACGCTCCACCGCCACCGCCGTCGTCGCCGCATCGCACGAATACATCGTCATCATCGCCATCGGCGAGCACGTACGGCGCACACGTGCGATCGACGTATGTCGGCGTCGACATGGACGAGCACCCGACAGCACCCGACAATCAATCAATCACGCGTCGATTCAACGCGCGTGCGGGGCGTGGCGGTCTCTGGCGTCTGGCGCCGTTGATCGATTGCGCTTTCGATGGATTTGAGATTGATCGATGCGCTGTATCGATCAATACATCGCGCACAGGTAGATCCATCGATATCCCGCGGGCATCGGTCGCGCCCGTGTGTTTTCGTCGAGTGACCATGAGACGCACGTTTCGGGCGCCTGGAGTCTCATGGTCACGACACACAAAATGGAGTGCACATGGCGATCACGCGAGTATCGAACGAGTATGAACATCGATGGGACTCGAATGTGATCGATCGATCGATCGATCGAGCACATGCATTCGATCGAGTACATGCATTTGATCGATCGAGCACATGCATTTGATCGATCGAGCACATGCATTCGATCGATCGAGTACATGCATTCGATCGATCGAGCACATGCATTCGATCGATCGAGCACATGCATTCGATCGCATCGAATTCGGCGAGTCGATCGAATGCGTCGCCGACCGCGTTAGGGTATACGCGCCCCCCCCGGGTCGCGGTCGCTGGTTGCGTGTCGATCGATCGAGTCGATCAGATACGAAATCGATCGACCGATCGAGTCGATCGTCCACGTCGCGACCGCATTCATCGACGACCGACGACGGATCGACATGGCGCGCGGCGACGACGACGGCGGCGGCGGCGGGCGACGACCGCCGAGCTCGCGCGAAGACGAATGGGATTTACTCGAGCAGTCCATGGCGCCCGGTGCGGGCGCGGGCGGTGGTCAGCGCGCCAAGGCGGCGAATGCGAACGACGACGCCGGCGGCGTGACGAAGAAGCGCGCGCGCGTGGATGCTGTCGACGATGGGAACGCGTACGGAGAGCTATCCCCTGGACGCGGCGGTGGTAATGACGACGGTGGTGACGATCGTCGACGTGGTCGTCATGGGAGCCGCGGACGTCGGCGGTCGTCGCGGTCGGCGTCGAGGGATTACGATCGTCGAGGCGGCGGGCGTCGAGGCGGGCGACGGTCGCGGAGCGGCGATCGACAGCGACTATCGACACCGGAGCGTGAGGAGGAGCGCGCGCGGAAGAAAAAAGAGCGCGAGGAGGAGCGACAGAGACGGGAGTTGGATAAGCTCGATCGTGATACGCGTACGGTGTTTGTGGTGAACTTGAGTACAAAGTTGGATGAGCGCGGGATCTTTCAGTTCTTTAGTAAAGTCGGAACGGTGACAGACGTGCGGATCATTTACGATAGAAATACACCGAAAAGTAAGGGTATGGCGTATGTGGAGTTTGCCGATAAGAAGGATATTCATGCGGCGTTGGAGCTCACCGGGCAGATGCTGCATGGGCAGTCCATCACGGTGAAGATGAGCGAGGCGGAGAAGAACATTGCGTGGGAAGCCGAGCAAGCGCAAAAGAAACGCTTGGGGCAGACGTACGGTCAGGGCGTGCCGTACATCGGCTCGAGTGGCCCCTGCAAGCTTCGCGTGGGTGGTTTACACTTGGGCTTGAGCGAAGAGGACGTGCGCGCGGTGTTTGAACCTTTTGGAGAGTTGGACTTTATCTCTATGAATAAGGAGGACGTCGCCGCCGGGGCGTTTGCAAGCGCATTTGTGCAATATAAAGAAACAGCGCACGCCATGCTCGCGCTTTCGCAGTTGAATGGTTTAGAATTAGTTGGGATTCCGATCCGAGTGTCGATTGCGAGTCAAGGTGCGCAGGCGGCGGCGAGTACGATGGCGGCGCCGGTAGAATCGCTCGGGGAACTCGACGAAGGCGGGCAAGGTTTGAAGTTGGATAGCCGCAGTCGCGCGGCGCTCATGGCGCGCCTCGCGGGTCAAGATACCGAGGTGAACAAAGCGTTTACGATTGATCCTCAAACAGGCTTACCTACGACCGTGGATACCATCAAGCCATTGGACGCGCCCGGCGAAGCGTTGCCGCTCGCGGCGCAACCCATCACGCAGGGCGTCTTGGGCCCGGGCTCGCCCATTCCTACTCCCTGCTTATTGCTCAAGAATTTATTCGATCCCAAAGAAGAAACCGAGCCTGAATGGTGGTTGGATATTGCCGAAGACGTCAAGGGCGAGTGCTCGAAGTTTGGCGCCATTACGCACGCATACGTGGACAAGGAAAGTCAAGGGTTCGTGTACTTGCGATTTGTCGACGTTCCGTCGAGCACACGCGCACAGCAAGCGCTTCACGCGCGTTGGTTTGCAGGAAGAAAGATTGCCGCCGAGTATCAGTTCGAGGCGACGTATATCGGTCATTTCGGGCTTTGATTGTCCAGGACGAGCACGCGCGCAAATATCAAATCAAAATCAATCACATCAACATTGCAATATCATCATTTGTTCATCGGTTTGTTCATCGTCGGCGCGTTATTTTGGCTTAATCATACCGACGGCTCTTTCCAAGGCGACGGGGGCGTTGGCTTTGATTGCAAGGAGAGTGTTCGGGGCGCTTGGCTCGCGTGCGTCGGCGGCGTCTTCCGATTTCACGTTGACCTCTGCCTTCACCTCTGTCTTCGCCGTCGTCTCGGGTAGCGCGGCACATAATTTTTTAGACGACGACGCCACCACACCACCGGGTTTATACGTCGGGGGGGGGAAACTCGAACGTCTACGCTTGCGCTTGTTTTGGTGTATTTGCTGTCTTTGCTTTTTCCTCGCCGAAGGTCTAACTCTCACGGGTTTCGGTAACACGGTCGTCGGCTTCTTCGCTTCCCCAGCATTAATATCCTTCAACGGTGCCACCCATTCGAGATCTTTTGCAATCTTTTCCGCATCTCCACGAACGAGCGCAGCGATGTACTGCTGGAATGGCTGTCGTTGTAATAACGGAAGCGACGCGTATCCGCGCATCAAACGCGCGCATCGCATCGCTTCTTCATCCCCGACATCTTCTCCACCACCTGTGCCATACGCGGCGCACAAATTATGCGCCTGAACCTGCGACACGCACGCCAAATGATACGTAAACGTGTCCTTATCTGCACCGGTGCTTTGGTCGAGCGCGATCGACGTCCAATACAGCCAACCGGGATGGATGCATCCGCGAAACGCGCAATCGAACCGCGCGCAGCGTGGCGGCGCCGCGATGGGAGCACACGCGATGGCGTACGCGGTATTCGCAGTCGTCACAACGATTGGCACAAAGTTTTTACGACGATCACTCATGTGTGCGCGCGAGAGCGCGCGTGACGGTGCGCGTCGAGAAATGAAGTTGCGCGCGGTCAACGGTGCATGCACATGTCGCGTCAATCGTATCACAAGAAGCGTGTGGATGTAAATATCCGCGAGCCGTCTATGCGCGCGCGCGTTTTATTGGCACGAATCTCTTCATAAGAGTCATTGAATCGTACATTGTATATCGGAGAGTCTCATCATCAAACCGTCGAACGAATCGAATCATCATCGATTACGCCGCCTCGGCCGTCTTGCGTTTCGCAGGTTTCTTCGCCGCCGGCTTCTTCTTCGCGCGAACCACCGGTTTCTTCTTCGCCGCCGGCTTCGGTTTCGTCTTGGACTTCTTCTTCACTGGCTCCTTATCTTCCTCTTCTTCCCCAGCCGCTGCGTCCTCCTCATCCTCATCGTGAATTCCAGCCAACCATTTCGCGACATCCGCGTCGCGACGATCGTCTCGCGCGATACCGATCAACCACTTTACCACATTCTCCTTATACTCCTCCGTCGGTAACGCATCAAACCCTTCAATCGACCCAATCGCCTTACGAATGTTCGCATCCTCATCGTTCGCGCTGCTTCCATGCGCGGTGAGCATGTTTAACACCGTCGTTTGCGACACGCATTCGACGTGATAATACGCCGAAAACGTCTTCCCATCCTCCGAGACGGCTTTCGACATCCAACGTAATTGCCCTCGCGTGACGCGTTCGGGCGTTTTCGTGTTCGCGCACTTTGAATCGCGCCTGCATTTCGCGCCGGCTGTGCTTTTGCCGAAATCGATTCCGTACGTGATCGTGCGCGTCATCGCAATGGTGAATTGAATGAATGGATTGGTGCCTGGTTTTCGCGAGGCAAATTGTGAGGATTCCGTCATCAAACGCGCGCGCGTATACATACATACATACATGGATGGCGACGTGTTGGTATAGCTGTGATAGTACTACATGTATATATGATACACGCACGCCGAGGAGCACGAGATTGACACACCGCGCCGTGTGGGGCGCTAGAAGAACCAGCGCGACATGCGCGCTGGGGCGTCGTTTTCATCGTTGTTGTTGGTTTCGTCGGCGCCATTGACGTCGGCGTCGCGATAGCACCCGGGGCTTCGCTGTGATGCGAATGCGACGGGACCTGCTTGAATGGCGTCGGTGAGGAATGCGTTGACATCGGCGATACGCGGCGCCTTGGCGCGTTCGCCAAAGTGCGTTCGATGATGACGAAGCATATCCGCCTTGACTCTGAATTTTCTCGTGCACTCGGCGTGAGGGCATTGGAAGCGGAAACCACCGTCTTCGTCATGCGTGCGAATGTGCTGGACGAGGGAATTTTCGTGCCTGTACGTCTTTCCGCACGCCGGGTGCGGGCAGGTGAAGACGACGGCGCGGGCGCCGCTGTGCGCGCGCTCGGCGTGCCGTTGCAGCATTTGTTTCGTCGAAAATACCTGCGCGCATTCCGCGACAGTGCACTTGAATGTGTGGTCGTGCACGAGCGCGATGTGGCGATTGAGTGCCTTTTTATCGACGAATACTTCGCCGCATCGCTCGCGTTCGCACACGAATGGTTTCGCTCCGGTGTGCTTGGCGCGCATGTGCGCGGGCAAATGTTGCCTAGAGAACCACATCTTGCAGAACGGACAGCATCCTTTTCCGTTACGACTACTCGTCGCCGCGGCGCTAGGTTCAGTGGTCAAATTATCCGCGACGCGTGCGCTTCTGCTGCCGCACGCTTTCGCATACATATCTTCATCCACGGCGAGCGACGTCGATTGAAACGCAACCAACGCGTCGCGCGTATCCTTAACCGTCGCCTTGAGCCATTTCAATCGCCACGCCCCACCCCGCCGCCGCGGCACCGAACCGTGACCACCACTAGGACTATGACTACTGCTATCTCTGCTACCACTCGCCATCGCACCGTCCTCGTCGACAATCACCGAACCGTCAAACGCCGCGCGCGCGCGCTCGACGCCGTACATCAACGCACACGCATCCGCCGCCGTCACGTCTTCCACTCTCGCGCGCGCATTAAAGCGAGCACACAACGCCCGATACTCTTCCCTAACGACCTCGTCGTCATCACCCCGCGTCGTCGGCGTCGTATCGCTCGTAGACGCTCGCGCGCGCGCTCGTTTGGAGCTGCGCGCGCGCATCTCCGCCGCCGCCGCGGCGAACCACCGAGACAACACGTCGTCCGCCCACGCCGCATCCGCGTCCGCATCTTCACCACCGCCACCATCGACCGCGCGCGCGCGTCGCGACGACGACGGCGACGACGGGCCCGGCGCCATTCGTCGCGCTGTGTCGCGCGATTTCAAATTCGTCACCCGTGGTATCCATCGATACAGGCGTATCGATCAAATCGCGCTTCATCGATGCCACATATCGATCGCGGATGACACACATTATCGATCAAATATGGCGAGGGTATACGAGGTCGACGGTGGCGTGCCTACCGCACACGACGACGACGACGCGTGCGTGCGCGCGCGCGAAAGAGCGAGCGCGTCATGGCGACTGCGGTATGTGTGTGTTCGTGTGTGTTCGTCGCGACTCGGCGCATCGCGCGCTCGGAGGCGTGGAGACGTGCGGTGATGCGCGGCGCGGTTGTGGATAGCGTTCTCTCGCGCGCCCGTGCGCGGTCGTCGCGCGTCGCGCGAGCGCGTCGATGGACAACGGCGACGCGGAATTATGCGCGCACAGTTCGTGCGTCTCGTGTGTGTTTCTATGTTTGACTGACGAGCGTTCGTCCCGCGCGTGGGTGTACGTGGAACGCGCGCAGTACTCTTCCCACGACGTGGGCGTCGCGTTCGCGTTGGTTATTTTTGCCGGTCTATCCACGGCGATTGGATCGACGTTCGTGTTCTGCTCGAGTCGAGCGAATACGTCAATGCTCGCGCGAGCGCTCGGTGGAAGCGCGGGGGTGATGATTTACGTGTCATTTGCAGAGATTTTTAGTTCCAAGTCGGTGAGTTCGTTTACAGAGGTGTGCGACGGCGACGCGCAGTGCGGATGGCGATGGGCGACGTTGTGTTTTTTTAGTGGATTAGCGTTCATGTATTTCCTTGATTATGTCGTGCATGCAATTAATGATGGCACGGGGTGCTGGGGTAGTAAAGCGGGCGCATCTGGAGATAGCGTAGGTAGTCGTCTCGCGCAGGAGCACGCGCACTCGCACTCATTTTTGAGTATTCATGGCGAGTTGGATGAGTGCGTTCGCGATATCGCTAAGATGGAAGGTGGAGGCGATTGTACTCATTCTACCACCGCCGCTGCCGCCGTTTCGGCGTCTGGTGAGAAAGGCACGTTAGGGAAGCGACGCGGGCGTAAAACTAAAGTACGCATCGACGCGTGCGACGACGACGACGACGACGACGGCATGTCCATGGCCTCCGTCAAAGTGTGCGATAGAGAACCAGACACAGAAACGATGAGCGCCGCCCCGGATGTCACTGTAGCAAACGTCGACTTGACGGATGTCCATCACAAGGCTATTGAAGCTAAAAAGCTGAAAAACATGGGCTTGATGACTGCCATCGCGATTGGCTTGCACAACTTTCCCGAAGGTTTAGCCACATTTGTCGCCGCGCTTGCCGACCCGAAACTCGGCGGTGCGCTCGCGATCGCCATCGCCATTCATAATATTCCCGAGGGCATTTGTGTCGCCATGCCAATTTATTACGCCACTGGGAGCAAATGGAAAGGGTTCTGGTGGAGCTTTTTGAGCGGCTTGAGCGAACCTCTCGGCGCCGTCGTCGGCTACGCCATCTTGCAAGGCAACGCCATGTCCGACGCCGCGTTCGGTTCCCTCTTCGGCTGCGTCGCAGGGATGATGATCTTCGTATCCATCAAAGAACTCATCCCAACAGCGCTCAAATACGACCCACACGACGTCTTCGTCACCAACTACGTCTTCGTCGGCATGGCCATCATGGCCCTCAGTCTCGTATTATTCTACGTCTAACGCCGCCACCCCTTCCTTTGTACACACCACTACCACCACCACACACACACACACACACACACACACACACACACACACACACGTCCATGCATTCATTCCACCACTAGTACCGCTAGCATTATCATTAATACTACATCCTTCGTCGTCGGTTCTCATCCGCGACGTCTTCACAGATTTTCCCCACGCTCCCCAATCGAAACACCCATCGACCAATCACAACCCCAGCCCCTTATCCCCCCAACACACACGCCATCGATCCCATCCCATCCCATCCCATCCCATCGATCGTTTCATGCGATCGCCCCATCGATGGGGCGTGCCGTTCAACGCCCACATCCATCGATGGGGCGATCGATGCATCGATCGTTTTTCACGCGCGCGTCGCGGCACCCACGCGCGACAGGGGATACGATTTCAAAACGATGATGGATCGCATCGTCGTCTTCGGATCGGCACTTTTGCGCACGATGATGTTGACGACGACGACGATGATGACCGCGCGCCCGACGGCGACGCACGCGGCGCGACACGCGACCGCGGCGCGCGCTGCGGCCGTGCGTCCGACGACGGCGCGACCGGTACGTATGGGGTGCGCACATGTGATGATGACGCTGGGCGATGCATTGATTGATTTGGATTGATTGACTGACGATTTTGGTATCGTGTGCGCGCGTAGGCGATGATTTCTGGACGCGTGTCGACGCGTGATGTGTCCATGCGTGCGGAGAAGTTTAACTCTGATGATGTGTTGAAGACGATCGCGGATAAGTGGGAAGAAACCGAAAACAAGTCGACGGTGATCACGTACGTGGCTGGCGCCACCGCCGCCGTGTGGTTGTCCTCCACCTTGGTCGGTGCCATCAACGCCGTGCCGCTTTTGCCGAAGATCATGGAACTCGTTGGTTTGGGTTACTCTACCTGGTTTGTCTACCGTTACGTCTTGTTCAAGGATTCCCGCAAGGAGCTCGTCGAACAAGTCGACGCGTTGGTGAGCCGAGTTTCCGGGGAAGAATAAGAAAATTCGTCAACGAGCACTGGCGCAGCGCCCGAATGGTATCAAGAGCTTAAGTGCAATTCACCGTTCGGTTAGGCGTGTAATATCATAATTCCTTTCCAAGCGATTCGTAAGTCTCGCCACCTTTCACTCGATACTCGCGCGTCGTCGCGTAAGGCGCGCGCGGTTACGACGCCAACTCGCCAGAGTTCCGCACGCACTCCGCGCGCGAATTTCTCAAAAATGCCCACCACCGACCCCGAATCCATGATAGGCGTGCGTTTAAAGATCCGAGCCGGCTCGTACTCGCGCGCGTTATCCGCTGCCGTCGTTTTTTACGACAAACACGAGCGACATCCGTACCACGTTCTGTGCGACGACGGCCATCACATGTGGGCGTCGATTGACGACGACGACGACGATGCGCCGTTCGTCATCGTGCAAAATTCGCGAGGGGAAGACATCCGTAGGGAGTGTGAGATTTTTGGCAAAGATGGCGCGCCGTACGCCGCGCAAGACGATGAAGACGATGAGGATTCGACTGACGACGAAGCGGTTGGCGGAACAAAGCGCTCCGCCGCGTGGGATGCCGTGGAGAATGGCGCGCGGGAGAGCGCTCGCGGACGAGGCGGTGGACGGCGAAGTAGCTCTGGCCGTGGTGGGAATTCTGGACGAGGCGGTCGTAGAAATGCGCTCGAGGAGCTCGAGATTGAAGCCGCGGCGTTCATGGCGCAAGAGGTGAAGCGCCGGGACCAACGCGAGGCGGAGGAACGCGAACGCGCTAATGCGGCTCGCCGGCTCGCCGACTCGGCGGAAGCGACGACAAGAACGGCCACGGTGACATTTGCAGAGAATCCCATCTCGGTATCGCACGTCATAGGTGACGTGGATGCCGCAAATATCTTTCCCGAAGGTCGCCACGCGCGCGCGCGCGTGCCAAGCAAGCGCGCGCTCGAAAGCGAGGAAATCATGGCCCTTCGCGCCAAGCGAATGCATTCCGCGGCAACCGATGCGGCAACATCTAATGCGATGTTCCCATCGTCCGTGGGTGAAATACCTTCGGAGGATACCGATGATTCCCCCGGCCGAGGCCGCGGTCGAGGCCGCGGTCGAGGTCGCGGTCGAGGTCGCGGTCGCGGTCGAGGTCGCGGACGCGGACGCGGTCGCGGACGCGGACGCGGTCGATCCATCACACCCGAAACCACCACCGCGACGACCACGACGGCGGCACCATCCGCGATCGATGCCGTCCCGCCGACCGCGACCGCGACCGCGCGGTGACCAACCACCACACCACACACCACACGCCTAGCTCATACTTGACATCACAAACACCCATGTACACGACCACAACGGCACCACGCCACGTACTCTCACATACACCCTACATAGTAAAAAACATACACACACTACGACTACGACAGTTCCAGGCTGTTTTTATACCTTTTTTGACGACGACGTCGTCGTGAGGGTCTCGCGCGCGACACTCGCACCCGCGCGAGCGCACCCGAGTGCACCGGTACGTACGACGACGACGACGACGACGATTTCGCGCGCGCGCGCGACTACGACCGCCCGCTCGCTCGCGCATCCGTTCGCGACGACATCGTCGACGACGACGACGCCGCGAACGAACGCCGCGAACGAACGCGGTGTCGGTGTCGGATCTTCTTCTAGACGCCATCGCGCGCGTCGCGACCGACGACGGGCGATCGATCGATCGATCGCCGGTCGTCGCGCACGCGCGATGGCGTTGGATGATTGAAATCTGTGCGCATCGTTGCGCGCGCGTGCGAGCGCGCGAAAGCGGTCGCGCGGCGCGGCGCGGTGCGATTGGATTACGCGCGGGAAAGCCCTGGGCGCGCGCGCGCACGCGGTGTGATTCGGTCGGTTGGGGTGGGGGCTTGGTCCCTGGTTATGATTGGTGAAAATGTCGCTCGAGTCTGACTCGTAGAGACTGACGTACGGCTTTCGTGTGTTCGCTTGGGATATCTAGCGCGCGCGTGCGTGTACGTGTGTGATTTTTTAGGTTAGGTTTTAATCTTTGCGCGTAGGGCGCGGCGCGCGAGGAGGGAGCGCGAGGATGTCGAGCGGGGCGACGGCGGCTCCGACGGTTGTCGCGTCGGCGGCTCCGGCGGGCGCGGGCGCGGCGGCGGCGGCGGCGGCGGCGGCGGCGGCGGCGGCGGCGGCGGCGGCAGCGCGAGCGACGCCGATGGTGTATCATCCTGGTATGGTTGCCCCTGGAGTGGTGCCGTACATGCCCGCAGTGCCGCGCGCGCCCGCCGCGGATGTCGTCGGGAATTCGTTTGTGAATCAGTTTTATACGATTTTGCACACGTCGCCCGCGGTGTTGTTCAGGTTTTATACCAATGATTCCACGCTCATTGTGAGCGGTGATCACGGGGCTGGAAGTGATGCGCCGACGACGTACCGTACGCAACGCGATATTCACAACAAGGTGATGAGCATGCGATACGACGAGACGCAGGCGGATGTGAAATCCATCGACGCGTCGCATACGCTCGGCGGCGGTGTTCTGGTGCAAGTCACCGGTACGCTTCGTCGTAAGGGTGAGAGTTTTGCGCATAATTTCGTGCAATCCTTCTTGCTCGCCCCGCAAGAGAATGGTTTCTTTGTTTTGAATGACATCGTGCGATACCTCGACAAGGTGGACGCGGCGAGCGACGGCAAGCAAGGCGCCGCCAAGCAAGGCGCCAAGCAAGGCGCAGCCGCGGGGGTGGCGGCGACGACGACGGCGGCGGCGGCGGCGATCGCACCGGCATCGGCAGAAACCAAGACTACCGAGTCCAAGGCGAGCGGCGCGGCGGGGAAGAAGGATGGCGAAAAGACGGCGGCGACGAAGGACGCCAAGGCGGCCAAGGGCGACGCCGCTAAGGAGGATGATTCCAAGGTGGATGATCCGAACAAGCCTCGAACGTACGCGATGATGGCGGCGCAAGCGGCTGCGAGAGCGGCTGAGGCGGCGCAAGCGGCCAAGCCTGCGGCGCAGGTTGCCGCTCCATCAAAGCCGCAGTCGCCTCCGGCGGCGGAGAAGACGGAGCGCGCGACGTCGCCAGTCGTCAAGCCCGGTTGCGGAATCTTCATCAAGAACATCTTCATCGATACCACGGTTGAAGATCTTGAGCAGGAATTCAGCAAGTTTGGCGTCGTTCGAGGTGGTGCCAAGGGTATCAACTTGAAGTCGCCAAAGTTGTCGCACGAGACCAAGTTTGCGTTCATCGACTTTGAAGACACTGCATCCGCGCAAGCTGCCTTAGAGGCGCGCATCGAGCTTGCCGGCAAGGAGTTGGTGGTTGAGTTGAAGAAGTCTACGACGGTTAACGCCAAGGGTGTGAGCAACAATGGGAAGAGAGAGTCCAAAGGACGCGGGTCCAATGGAGAGAGTGGGGGTGAGCGCAAAAAGCAACCGAAGAAATCGAGCGACGGTGCTGAAGGATCAAAGTGAAAAGTGGGTGTAGTGGAATAGCGAGAAAAATAGATGATGGATGATTGAGAGGACACACTTTCGAACACTCGTATAGCGTATAATACAAGGTGAAAAATGATTAAAACTGTGTAGCGCCGCTTGGTACAACGCGCGCTCTATACGTCCAGCGCCTCACTCCACGACGCGAATGACATGTTCCCCACAAACGCCTTCACGCATTGGATGAGGATTGCCATCGGTTCTTTCGCATCGCGCATCGCATCGCGAGCTTCATATGCACGCACAACATCGTATTCGCTCGAGAATGCGTCGTCGAAGACACCATCGCCGATGGGACCTGGCGCGCGTTTCGCTCCACTGCCGTCGACGTGGGCGCTCGAGACCGCAGCCGTGATGGCGTCCGGCGCGCTATTGATTCTCGGAAGCGCGTATGCGATATCACCCAAGTACCGTCAATGGGAGCGTGAACAACGCGATACGAAAGACGAAAGCGCGCGATGATGCACGTACTTCTAAAAATGGAGATGAATGTTTCAAAGATTGATGTGCTATAAAGTTGTCCTCGACGACGTCCGATGCGCCCGCGTCTCGAGACAAAGTATGCTCCCCGTGTTTCAACTCAACAAGTAGAAAATAAACAATTTATATTTTTTTGACACTATTCGTTTTGAATGCCGCCATAGATTCTTCGTACAATTTGAGCATGTCCTGCATTTGCGTGCTTTGATACGACATTCCCGACATGGTCCACGCGGGCATCATATTTGGAAGGAACATTGGGAACTGCTGCGGCGTCGCCTGCTTGGTTTGCGACGTGCTATCACTACCCACCATTGGCATTGGTAGGTTCGTGGTGTGGTTGTTCGCCTCCATGTTGTATTGCATGTGATGAGCCGCATGGGCTTGCGCTGCCGACGCCGCCGCGAGTTGCTGCAAAAAGTTGGCGTTACCGATCGTTCGTTGCGCGATGACAGCGTTCAAATCTGCAGTCATATCCAACGGATAGCGCGCAGCAAGATGCGCAGTGGTGTATGCCAACATAGCCTGGAAGTGCAAAGAGTTATCTGGCGTCACCCCGAGACCGGATGGAGGCGCTAACACGGGAAGTTCAGCGTCCATACCATCCGGAATACGCGGACGTCCGCGGGCGCGCTTGGCTTCGTTCCCGTTGGTGTTCTTCACCGGCGACGTACGGCGATGTACGGCCTTCTTGGACGAAGAAGTGGACTTCGATCCATGTTGTCGCTGCTCCATGCGCTTCAGCTGCGCTTGCCCATTATTCTTTTCTGTCAGCGTTTGCTTGTGCTTGGCTAAGAGTTGCGTCGCCTCGTTGTGTAGCTTTTGCGTCGCCTCTGCTTTGCTAAACCACTCGAGACCACCTCCTCGAGCGATGACCTCGGCGGATGTATTTTCACGGCACAACCAAAGGAACGCAGGCTTTCTTGACTCCATGAGATGAATTTTTTCAATCAAATGAAGAGAACAGAGAATGTTGGCGATATCGTACAAACGGCGAATCTTGGTTTTCAGCTTGGCGTCATCCGTGTAGTCACCAAGAAGAATCTTAGCAGCCGTATCCAAGCTCACAACGTTCGTCTTGGACGCCAAGAAGAGCTGCACAAACTTTTGAGACAGTAAACCAAGACTCTTCTCGCGTCTGCCGTCGTAGTTCCAATTTGGAACGGCGAATCTCCCTTGACCAGCAAACGCCTTGGCGGCGGACTTGTGCGCGTCAGCGTCCGAAGTCGTATTCGTTGTATTCGTCGTATTCGTCGTCGTGGTGGTCGGCGAACTGCGATCAGAATCATCATCGACCTTACCATCATCCGAACCTTCAATCGAATACGTCGGTAACGGGTTCGTCGACAAGCTATCGTCGCCGGCGAAATCTGCGCCAAACTCCTTCAATCCCGCCTCCTTCAGGCGCTTTAAACTCTCTGATAAATGACGCACTCCGTGCCACACGTACTGATTCTTCGCGCGACGCTCGACAACATCTATAGACTCCAATACATTCGCAATATCATATATCCGCCGCCGCTCAACTCCAAGCTTTGTGGCGGTTTCATCCAAGCTAATTAACTCCTCCTGTCCTTGCCCGTACAGAGATAAAAAGTTTTCACACAACACCCCGAGCGACTTTTCCTTGCGCGAATACTGCGCGTTCGACGTGCACTCCTGTTTTACCTTTGGCATCGTCGTCGTCATCATCATATTCGTCCCCGTCGCGCCATACGCCGCCGCTCTCAACCCGTCGTGTTCGTTCCCGAGCGCCTCGCCATCTTTCGCGTCCTCGACGTTCACGTCCGTCCCGCGCGCACGCCCCTGCCCCGCGTGCGCCGCGTGCACCGCGTGCACCGCGTGCATCTCACGTTTCCCTTCACCCCCAGACCCCATCTCTCGCTATATCTCCACGCGCGCGCGCACACCACGCGCGCTTCCCCGCTCGCCGAGCCGCGTGGGTGACGTCAACAAAAAGATCGGATTCAAACGCCTCTCTGCGCGCCCGTTCCCACGCCCTCGCGCGCGTCACGCGTCCCGCTCGCGCGCGCGTACGATGACACAAAACCTATCCCGTCGTTCGCCCTCGCGCGCTCGACCTCAGCGACGTCGCGCGAGACGTCGCGCGGCGATGATCCGACGCCGCTTTCGTGCGCCGCTTGGGCCGCCAGCCAGGCGCGCGCGCGCGATGATGACGCGCGCGTCGCAATCACGCCCCCTGTGCGCCGCCACCGCGTCCTCAAACGCGGACGCCACGACAACGCACGGATCGTACGAAACGTACGCAATGTCAATCGCGCGCCGCGAGCGCGTGATCGACGTCGCACGCGCGGTGGATTGACGTCGCGCGCGCGACGCGCCATCGTGACGTGGTAATCGCGCGCCAACTTCGCGCGAAAAAAAAAATCATGGTCATACTGCGCATCGTTTTCGCCGATGTGGGCAATACTGTCGGCGTCACGCGACGGGTATAAATCCTCTGTGCGGGTGCCGTGTCGTAGTGCACGTCTCAGTCGTGCCATGTGTGGGCCAAAGAACAGATACTCTCTCTTCATTGCGCGCCTCGTCGTCGCTGGCGGTTCGCGACGACGACGACGACGACGACGACGGCGGCGGCGGCGGCGGCGGTGGTGGTGGTGCGACGGTGCATACGACGCGTCGCGAATCGTTCGCCCTCTGTGTGCTTCTCGTCGTTCGCGGCGGACATGGGTAACCATCACAGAACCGCCGGTGGCGCGCGCGATGGCGGCTTGCGCGTGGCCAAGGGCGGCGTGAGTAAGCGCGCGGCTTCAGGGACGCCAGGCGGCGGCGGCGCGCGCGGAGACGAAAATTCGCGCGCGGCGTATCAGGGCATTCAGTTTTTAAAGTCGTTCGGGCAGCATATTTTGAAAAACCCGGCGATTGTGAATGCGATTGTGGAAAAAGGTGGCGTCAAGTCGACCGACGTGGTGCTGGAGATTGGACCCGGGACGGGGAATTTGACGACGAAATTGTTGGATACGTGTAAGAAGGTGATTGCGATTGAATTTGATCCGAGAATGGTGCTCGAGTTGCGTCGACGGGTGCAGAATGATCCGGTGTGGAATGCAAAGTTGGAGATTATTCAGGGTGACTTTTTAAAGGTTGACCTGCCGTATTTTGACGTGTGCGTGGCCAACGTACCGTATCAGATTTCATCACCGTTGATTTTTAAACTTTTAGCGCACCGACCGATGTTTCGATCGGCGACGTTGATGTTTCAGCGTGAATTTGCGATGCGACTCGTGGCACCGCCTGGGGATCCGTTGTATTGTCGGTTGAGCGTGAACACGCAGCTCTTGGCGCGCACGCATCACATTTTAAAGGTTGGCAAGAATAACTTTAGACCGCCGCCAAAGGTGGATTCGTCCGTGGTGCGCATCGAACCTAGACATCCAGGAATTCCCGTGAATTTTAAAGAATGGGATGGTTTAGTGCGATTTTGTTTCGGGCGAAAAAATAAAACGTTGGGGGGAATTTTTCGCACCAAAAACGTACTCGAGTTGTTGACAAATAACTTTCGCACGTACAAGGCATTGCAAGTGGTTCCGGATAAAAAGGCGAATAAAAAAGCCCAGGCAGATGCGATGGATGTCGATGATGACGCTGATGGTGACGGCGCCGATGGTGCGTCGTCCGCAGTGGTGAAACAGCTCATCGAGGACGTGCTCGCCACCGACGGGTTCGTCGACATGCGTTCGAGCAAAATGAGTCAAGATGATTTTTTGCGCCTCCTCGCGACGTTCAACTCCAAAGGTATTCACTTTGCGTAACGTGAAGTGTGTGTAGAATTTAAGATTTTCGTGTGTAAAATAACAAACCAAAACAGAAAACCTTCTCAATGTGTGTGTCTCTAAGTGGTATATATTATCGTCGGCGGCGTCGGCGTATGGGGTTGTGAACAGTTCTTCTCAGTCCAAGCGTCTTAACAAGTATTGCACTTGTACGTCCTTCGTCATGGGCATAATCCAACGATAGTACAGATCACCAACTTGTTCAGGAGCCACCTTTAAAGCATCTGTTCCCACTGGCAAGGCTAAAGAGTCGGGCAAGGCTTCGCTGATGTCGCTCCCGTACACAGCCGCCTTATTCACCACCCGGCGCACGACACGATCCTCCACCGCTTGGTTCGTCAGCAATGCCATCAACCCGTCAGCGTCCTGTGCTTTGATTAACGCAGTGTACTCGTCCGGCTGCGCCATGAACTTTGATTCGGCTACGTATTTACCATAGTGAATTCGTCGTGAAATTGTTTGCAAGCACGACAAATCGCACAAGCTCGCGCTACCGTAGTTGTTGTCATCCCCAGCCTCGCACATCTCCGGGAGTAAGTTGTCAATGTACATTGACATAATACGGTCATTAATATTAATGCTCTCCGCGCACGGATGCAGCACATCCTTGAACGCAATCGGCGGGATAACCAACGGCGGCAACGACTCGGGATAAAAAGCGTGCTCATCTGGCGACGTGTACCTTCGAATTTTCCCATGCGACTGCTCCACCTCTCGGAGCATAAACTCTAACATGCTCGCTCGATCACCATTTGGCGCAAAACAAGGCACTGGTACGGCATTCGCAGAATAAATCGCCTTGTTCAGCTTGTACTGCGCGCGCTCAATCAACGCAAAGATGATAGAGTCCTCTTGACGAATCAGCGACTGTCGCACGTTATCCAGCTTCAACCGATCGCTTAAATCCTCGTAATCGACACTATCATTCACCGACGGTCGCTGTGCGCTCGCGGCGTGCGCGCGCGCGTCGCGAGTCGCCGACAACGAGCGCCAGCCCGACACCGCCGGACTGGGGTTCCTCGCGCGCGTGACCCGGTGGCGCGCCGCACTAGGCGCGCCGCGCGCGCATGCGCTATCCGCGGGCACGCGTGACGTCTTGAATACCATCGCCGACGTGCCGCTGTTGCGTCTCGTCGCGCTGTGCGACCGCGTGCGCGTATGGCGCGCGTTGTTTCCTCTGGTGTGCTTTTCGTCGTGCGACAGTGCGCAACCAAATCACAATTTGACGTCAAAACCCAGCGCGAGCGGTCGCCGCGCATGCACCGAGCGCACAGAACGACGTAACGCGCGTATTCGAGTGCGTGCGCATCGCGTGAGACGCGTGCGACGTCGGCGAGCGCGAGCATTGTGGGTGAGAAGTTTCAAGTTTCAAAAGCCATGAACGATGGCGCAGAAATGTATGGCGGCGCAGACGTGCTTCGAGCGGCGGCGGCGACGCCGCTGACGCCTGAAGTTGCGACCAAGACATCGAACGCGCCATTGGTGGCGCGAGAGGACGATGGTGACGCGTATACGATTGCGAATTTGTGTTCTGTGGACAAGGCAAAGATTGCCAAGTTGGTTGACAAGTGCCTAGAGTCGCACTCCAAGGTTGAGGCGCTCGAACGACGCGTTGCTGCGGCTGAGCGCGCGTTAGAGATTGAACGACAATTGCGTGGTGATGTCGAGCGCGATCGAGACGAGGCGGTGGAACGAGCGCGGGTTCTTGGTGAGCAACTCGCGGCGTCGAGGGATAAAGTTGTCGCCGCGGCGGCGACGGCGCGGAAATTTCAAAACAAGTTGAAAGAGACCCGTCGAGTTGTTGGATTGGGAGATGCAGTTCTTTCGGTGGATATGATGATGAATGATGAGTTCGAGGTGCCGATACCGAGGCAAGGGCTGGAGATGACGCCCACACCGACGAGACGGCGAGCTCAGCGAGACTCGGTGTCCAACGACGGAAGTCGAGGCGAAGCCGCCGACGAGTCCATGTCAGCAGAGTTTGGTATAGATTTAGCACATTTAGTGGAAAGCGTGGAGCGTGTGAATGCCGCGACCGGTCGCCGTTTGGACTCGCCGTAATATAGCATAGATTGTAAGAGTAAAGTAAAACATACGCGCGACGGGGAAAAACCATACAGGACGAGTGAGAGTTGTAGACAGCCTTGGCGACAATTGTGTTAAAATATCATGCTTATTATTTACAAGACGCTATGATTAAGGCGTCAGAGAAGGTTTTGATGTACTACACTGCGTTCACGCTTACGGAGAGGCGATTCCACTATTCCCAAGCCTTGCGCCGAGTCTTGGGCGCGCGTTCATTTTGCCCAAACGGATTTCCTCGCTTCGTCCCCGCAGAGGATCGTCTGTCGTACATTTCTCTACTAGGGAGCGCACTCGCGGATGATCGACGTGATCGCGTCATGGTAGACGACGTCGGTACCTCAGCTCCACCAGTAGTCAAGTGCGCCAAATTCTGCGCAATGTTGCGCTTGGCCTTTTTGCCGTTTCCTAACTCAACGGCATTCACCGTAGAGGCGAATCTGAGAGAGCACATTGACTCTTCGGCGCTATCCAAATCTGGAGCTATGTTCACAACCATCAACGTCTTGCCTTCACCCCCTAAGCAGGGCGCAAGCAAATAAGTGAGCTTACTGTTGCGGTACGGGATGTGCTTATCGCCCCGTCCAACGGCAGCAAACACATCACCCAAGCAGGACAAGCTCTTGTTAATAGCACACGCTTCGGTCATTCTTTGCCCAGCCGCACCACTTCTCTTTGTTCGCTCAGAACCAGCCAAGTCGACCAGATTGAGGCACCCAGTGAGAGTTTGGCCAGTCGCGGCGTGCACGCCGGTGATGTACAGGAGGAACAACGTGTGCGAGCGAGAAGAATTGGCATTCATCTCGGTCGCTTCCACCGCGCGAGCATTCATCGCGCGACGCACTAAGCTCGTGGCTTCGTACACAGAGGTCACTTCCTCGCGCACGACACCAGTGACGGTAGGACAGCCACCTTCCGGCGAGCTTACCACAGAGTGGCGCTCGCTGTGCACAGCACCCGGGCAGAGTAAATCGCGAATTTGTTCGTTGTAAATTTCCACATAGCTCGCCTCCATGGTATATTCATAGCCCTTCGATCGGAGTGCCTCAGCTTGTTCAAGCACCTTAGCTACCGCTCTGGGAATGATACCCCGCCGTTCACCTTCGCCCGTGCCCAACATGGTGTGCGTCTTACCAGAACCCGTCTGGCCGTAAGAGAACAAGCACACCTTGTAACCGTCTAGAGCAGATTGCACCAATTCGGAAACTTCCTCGAATACCTCTTCTTGCGTCGATCGCTCATTGAAAACGCGGTCGAAAGAAAACAATCTAGGATCGAGCTCAGGAATTGACACCGCCAAGGTTTCCTTGTCAATAGGTTCAACAACATTGTCTTCACCAGGCAACAACGGTCGCACACGAGCGATGACTCGCACGTTGCCACGTAACTCTTGAACCATATTGTGCATTTCGCGGCGCAGTTCATCGGCTTCCAATAACTGTGCCTCAAGTTCCTTGACGCGATCGAAAGACGCGACGTGTTCATCCTTGACTTGCTGGGCGCGGCGGTTGGCGGCGGCGGCTTCCTTGCGCAAATGCTCCATCTCAGCTTGCATCTTGGCCATCTCCCCTTGCTTGCCTCCATCGCGTTCAAGGCTGCGAACCTTGGACTCGAGACTGGCGATCGTGACCTTCATACGATCCGCGGCGGCAGAATCAGATTTGGGTTGATGCATCATGGCCGCGGCGGATGTCGCTGCAGCTTCGAGTCGGCGCGCTTCCTCCTTCTCGCGCGTCAATCTGGTGATCTCAGCATGCAACTTGGCTTCTCGTTCGTTCGCCTCCATCAAAACACGTTGGGCCTTTTGCTCGAGTTCAATCATTTCCTTAGTACGTGCAGAGCCAGAGAAGCTTTGAAGCTCGGTGATGAGATCATGCTTCTCGCGAGACGCGGCAGCTTGAAGTTCTGCTCGGAGCTCAGTCATGGCGTGTTCTCTTTGAGCTTCTGCGATACCACTGAGCTTGGCAGCTTGAAGCGCTAAAGCCTCCTGCTTTTCACTTTCGAGTGCAACACGAAGCTTTTCGATGGCGGCCTTGTAAGATTTGCTGGCGTCGATGTTATCAGAAGCCGCGGCTTCAGCCTTGGCTTGCGCGATCGCGGCATCCTTGATAACGGTAAGCTCAGCCTTCAAGTTGTCCAAAGCGATTTGCTTTTCCACTAAGAACTTTTCACGTTGCTCTTCGAGAGCCTTGGCCTTGATAGCTTCGAACTGGCCGGAAGCATTCAATTGCAAGTTTGCTCGCAAGTTTTCAAGTGCAGTCATCTTGTCAGCTTCAGCTTGCGCGCGCAACACCTTCTCTTGTTCCTTGAGCGCGGCATTGTGCTTAGCATCGAAGTTCGCCATCAATTCGTACTTTTCACGTTCCAACGCAGAAACAGCCGCATGTTTGTCGGCAGATAACTTCTCGGTGAGCTCTTGAATCTTGCGCGCCAACACGTCGGCGTGCTTTTCACTCGCCGTTACGAGAGCGGTTTGCTTCTCAACCTCCATGATCGCCTTGATCTCCGCATCGCTGCGCTGAGTCTTGTTGCCACCCATGCTCGCTGCCGAACGCGCTTGCTCGAGCTCAGCCTTCAAGTTGTTGGTCAACTCGAGCATCGTCTCTTCGTGCGCCTCCTTGAGAGCGACAATGGCTGCCTCGCGCTCGAGCGTTGCTTGTTGAGAAAGCTCATCACGCTGCGCTTGGAGAGCTCGTTCCTTCTCAGCCATAAGAGCAGCTTGAGCTTGCTGAATGCGAGCTTCCGATTGCTCTTTTTCACTGCGGAGCTCGAGAGAAAAGTTTTCGGCACACTCCTGGCGCACCTTGATTTCAAGTTCGGACATCGCCGCGGCGTGCGCGTCGTGCGAGCCGTTGAGCGCAGAGTCCCGCTCGCTGAGAAGTTGTGACTGAAGCTCGAGTTGCTGCGCTTCTAAAGCCTTAGCCTTATCTATCGCATGTTCTTCATTCATCTTCTTCGCTTGCTCGGCGAGCGCACGTTCAGCCTCTTGCTTGACGCGAGTCAATTCCTCTTGTGCGCTTTGCTTGACTTGCTCAAGCGTGGCTTGAAGGCTTTCGAGTGCACTCGTCGCCTTGGCGGATGCGAGTTCAGCTCGATGTTCGGCATCCTTCAACGCAGCTAAGAACTCAGCCTTGAGACCAGCTTCCTTGGCACCGGCTTCAGCCTTGAAAGCGCTGAGCGTGATCTCGTTGTTGGCCTTTTGTTCGGCGAGGAGCGCGTTGAGAGACACGATGCGCTGTTGCATATCCTCCTTGCTCTCGGACTTCAACGCGTTGATTTCGTGCTCCAATCGAGACCGGAATTGACGTTCAAGAGAGTGCAACTCCTCACTCTTTTCGCGCGTCAACGTCTCTTCAAGATCGCTGAGAGCCTTCTCCTTCTCCATCGTCATAGCCGCCACAATCTTTTCGATATCCTCTTGTGCCGAGGCGTTTTGTCTGGCAGCCTCAGACGCGAGCTGGTTGTATTGCGCCGTCATACCTTCAAGCTTGGACAAATTGGCGTTAAGTTCAATCTTCAAGTTGCTTTCAGATTGCGTCAGTGCCGCGAGCTCAGAATCCCACGTTGCCTTTTCCTCGGCGTACTTGTTGGACAGCATCTCGTGTTCAACCGAGGCGCGTTCGAGCGCTGCTTGCGCATTCAAGAGCGCCTGCTGCGCCGAACGCGCTTCATCGCGCGCCATATTAGCAGCAATCTTAGCTTCAGCTGCCGCAGCGCCAGCCTCCGCGGCGCTCACGTTCTCCATCTCGCGAAGTTGCATCATCGTCCCGCGTTCGCGCGCCAACGACGCCTCGGCGGTTTCTGCCGCTTGCACTCGAGCCTCGGCGTCGGCAATCTTTTTCGCCAAAGCCGTCAAAACTCGCCCGTGTTCTTCTTCACGAATCTTTGCCCGTTCTTCGTTCAACGCATCAATCTTTCGCTGCAATTCTTCCTCAGCTTCTTGCACGTTGTTCAAGTGCGCCATGGTCTCCTCCTTTTGCTTGGCGAGACGCTCGCGCTCCGCCTTGATTTGCGCCATCTCCTCCGCCGTCGCCGGCACCGTGGTCGTCACCGCCTCACTTTTCGCACTCTCGATAGCAACTTTATAGCTTCTCTCAACCGCCTGACATTTCGCCGTCATCTCATCCTTATGTTGCAACAACTGCTTCAACGTCTCCTTTTGGCTCTTGATCTGATTCGTCAACTCGGCGGCAAACGCATTCGGGTCATCCTTCTTCTTTGTCGTCGGTCTCCAACTCAACATCACTTGCGCGTTCGCCAACGCGGGTGAATCATCATAAACCTCTCTCGCAATTTGTTGAATTTGACTCTTCATACCATCAGCGAATAAAATCGTCTCGTCCCCGTCGCCCGAGCCGCCTGCGGAGCGAAAACGTCGGTTAGTCAGTCGAGTCGCCCGGCGCGCGAATCAAATACGTCTTCCCCCCATCGCGTCGACGCCTTCGCGCGTGCCAACCCATCACCACAGCGAATACTATACAACCACCATCACACCGCGATGATACCCATCCCACGCACGCGCGCACGTCGTCAACATCGTCGTCATTCCATTCAAAAAAAAACCATTCGCGCTCGTTCCCCTCAACGACTCAATGTCGACATCATTCCGCGCACATCACCACCACGACGCACCGTACGCGCTCGGTCGCGATAACCGCCGAGCACTCGAAGCACCAATCGCACTTCCTGGCGCATCTCGCGCGCTCAGCGACGCATCCGACGTCGATTGTCGACGCAAGTTGTCCATCCTAATGGATGCACGTGACATTCAAACCGTCAGTCCATCGGCGCTCTCGCGCGTCTCTCGCGCGTCTCTCGCGCGTCTCTCTCTCTCGCGCGCGCGTGCACGCACCTGGCACGTAAGCTATGCATCTTTGCCACCGATCCCGGGGCTTCGCGCGCGACGTTGGCGTCGCGTAACGCCATCGTCGTCGTCGTCGTCGTCGTCGTCGTCGTCGTTCGAGCGTCGCGCAGTGTCGCACGTTCCCCTGGTGGAGGGCGCGCGTGCGCGTATTGCGCGTGACCGACGCCCATGTGCGTGGTGATTGGCGTCATGAACCTGTGGTCGTGCGTGTCACGGAGATTGTCGTACGTGGTGTACAGTACGTATCACGGCCATCCCCAGGGTCACGGGTTCGTCGTGGCATAGGCGTATTGTCTCTCGAGTATGGCGAATGAGGGTTTAGCCCCCTTGACCGACGACGACGACGACATTCGACGGCATCATTCGACGCCGCCTTTCGACGACGACGACGACGACGATGTTGCGTCGATGTGCGGTGCGCGGGGCGATGCGCGCGATGGGCGATGTGCGCGCGTTTTCGAGCGCCGTGCCCGCGACGTCGCCATCCGCGACGACGACGACGACGACGACGGACGCGACAATGGAGGAGGGTGACGCGCGCGCCGGCGATGACGCGGTGCCGCGACGTGGGCGCCATCATGCGCCGGTAAAACAAGCGCTGGAACTCACCGAATCCGCCGCCGCACGCATCAAGGCGCTGCTCGAACGCAACGCCAAGCCGTATCTTAAGATTGGCATACGTTCGCGCGGGTGTAACGGGATGACGTACACGATGAATTACGCGGATGAGGGCGATAGGAAAAAGTTTGATGAGCTCGTGGACCAACGCGGGGTGAAGATTATCATCGAACCGAACGCGTTGATGTCGATCATAGGGACGAAGATGGACTACGTGAGTGATAGGTTGAGAAGCGAGTTTGTGTTTGAGAATCCGAACGCCAAGGCGGAGTGTGGGTGCGGGGAATCGTTTACCACGTAAGGGGGGGGTGTCGGTTGGTTGGTTGATTGATTGTTTACGCCGATATATGAGCGCGCTGTTGATGCGAAGAGAGCTCATGCGTGGTGTGGGTGTGTTATTAGAGGAATTATTAGATGAAAAACCTCACCGCGCGTCAAAAGACGAAGGGTGAGTGGGTACTATATTGTGATTACGAGCTGCCGCTGCTAGACTAAAGTATTGCTACGCGCCGAGACCGGCGCGTTTCGTTCGCGCCTCTGTCGGCTGAACCTCGGCTATGCCTTGCGATGATGCGCCTAATCCCTGACCCGGTCTTCGATATCCCATTTTTGCTAATAAGCGCGACCCCACACCGCGCGTATGCCGCTCAAATGCGCCAAAGTCGTCGGATACGACGGCGGATGTCGCGCGCGGCGCGGCGGCGGTTGACGCTCGAATGTCATCCTCGTGCGATCCAGCGCGCTCGAACGCCACGCGTTCGGGCATCATGACTCGCGTGCTCGATGTCTTGGACGTTCTCACGCGCCCAGTCTCGTCGTCATCCTTTGTATTCCACATCCGTCCTCGACTCTTTTTGGGCTTTAACTTTGTCGTCCCGCGCGTCGCCGCGGCGACTTTCGCCACGCGTTCGCGACGCTCATCGCTCTTCAGGTACTCCTCTCGCGTCATCGGCATCGCACACACGCGCTCGAGCTCATCCCACGCACGTTCGCCCTCCAAGGGCACCTGGCTGACGCCATCGATGCGTTCGACGTCAAACACTAACCGCTTTCCGCGTCTACGCTCGCGCGTTTCGGCTTGAAGCGCGCGACTTATCGCACGAATAACGCGACCTTGCGCCTTTGCCACGTGTCCTCGCGCACTGCACGCAATCGTTAACGCGCTTCCAGTGCGTACGACGGATTCCATGCGCTCACGCGCGTCAGAAGCTACGAATCCATCGGGCGCTCGCGCCGCGCGCCGCGCTCTCGTCTCGGCGACGTGCAACGCCTTGAGTCGTTTCTTCTCGCCTTTGAGCAGTTTCGTCGCCCTTGGCGCGCGCGATTGGGATGGCAATGTCGATGTCGTTCGCCCAGTGCTCCATCTCCACACATCGTCGTGCGCTTGGTCGTCTACATCGTCGTCGTCGCTCGAGCTCAAGCTCGCGTCTTCTGTCGCGACCGCGACACCGTTCGCGAAATCTCTCGCCAGCGCATTCGAGGATGATGAAGACGAGGACGAACGCACACTACACGTGTCATCGTCCGCGAGCGCGGCAAACATAAGGTGATAGACGCGTGGCGCTATGACGCGCGCGAGTGGCTCAAAAAAGCAGCGTACACTTACAAACAAACAACACTAATGGTAAAAAAATAGTCTCGGTCGTCGTCCTCGACGGTGACGACGGTGGTATGGTGGTCATCGCCTAGGCTAGGCGAATCCCCACGCGGCATCTTCGTCGTCGCCGCCGTCGTCTTCGTCGTCGTCGTCGTCCGCAGAGGCCCACATGTCTGGGTCGCCAGCGCCTCGTCGGAGCACACGCGCGTCGCCAGTAGATAAGTCAACCACCGTCGACGCCGCGCTCGACGCTCGCGCACCGATATCCACCATAAACCCAAGCCCGGCGGCAAGGTAATTATCGTAAATCACCGCCGGCTCGTCATCGCACTCGGGCACGGTGGAGCACATTAAAGGCGCGTCGAGGAGCTCGAGCAACGCCGTCGTGACGTCGCACGCCGGAATACGTACCCCAACCGTCTTTCTCGCCTTACACTGCCTCGCCTTATCCTTGGTGGATTTATCCATCAAACACACCTTTGGAAGTTCTTTACTCGCGGGTAAGATGAACGTATACGGTCCAGGTAAGCATTGCTTGGCCAGCTTGAACGGAAGCGTCGCACCCGCCTTTGGGTTACTCGGAAACCCAGTTGTATACGTATCAATATCCGCAAATCCACGACACAATATGCTCAGCGGCTTGTTCAACCCAGCGTTCTTTATATCATACAACTTTTGCACGGCATCAGCGTTCGTGAGATCCGCCACGAAGGCGTACTTCGTATCCGTCGGTATCACGCCCACCGCGCCTCGTCGAATCGCCTCCGCCACCGCGTCGAGCTTCCACGCCTCGCCCTCGAGCCCAATGGTCTCAAGATCCATCTCCACGTAAAGCCCTTCGGCGGTGGCGACGCCGCTACCGCCACCACCGCCGCTGGCGCGTTTCTGCTTCGTCTTGGCGCGCGCGACGACGTCGAATCGTCGTCGTTGCGAAGAGGCGCCGCCGTTATCCATCATGATTTTCGCGCGCATTGGCGTCGTCGTCGTCGCGCGATGCGAGCGCGCCAGGGACGACGACGATGGTATCGTCATCATCATCGCCGCGGTCATCGCCGTCGTCGCCGTCGTCGTCGTCGTCGCCGTCGTCGTCGCGGCGCGAGGCGCACAATGGGAACCTCACTTCATGGCGTCGCACGCCGCGCCGCGGGGCCACCGCGAGGGCGAGCGCGAGCGCGAGCGCGAACGTCGTCGCCGCAGCCGCAGTCGCGATCGCAGTCGCAGTCGCGATCGCAGTCGCAGTCGCGATCGGCGTCGTTCGCCGCGGCGTCAAAGGCGAACACACAGGTCGGCTTCAACATCGTCTTCGTCGTCTTCGTCGTCTTCGTCGTCGTCGCGAAGCCGTGACCGCAAGCGCCGACGGAAGGAAAAGAAGCGTAGACGCGAGAAGAAGCGCGAGAAGAAGCGCAGGCGGCGTCGAAGTCGTAGCCGGAGCGTGAGCCTGGATGAACGCGTGAATGCGGACGCCGGCGCGGACGAGGCAAAGACGACGACGACGACGTCGAGTAGCGACGTCATCGCCGCGCGAATAGTTGGCGAGGTTGAACATAATCCAACTTCGACGAGCGCCGACGCCATCACACGCGATGCCGAGCCTGAGCCCTTACCTCCGCCGCCGACGTCGGCGGCGATGACGTTGGAGCAATATCGCGCCTACGTCGCCTCGCAAGCGCATGCCAAAGGCACCATTCACGCCACGCCCGCGGAAGAAAAGCAAGAACAAGAATCAAAAGTCAAGCACGGGTGGTGGCCGTGTCAATCATACAAGTGCGACGGGCGGTTGAATCCAAAAGTGGCGGAAAAGTGCGAAGCGTGCGGCGCGCTCAAGCGGCTCGGACCGGCGGGCGGACCGAACGGAGCGACGTTTAACGTGCGCATGACGAACTCGCAATACGATTGGAATCAAACCAAACGCCGCTAGCGCGCGCGTGGGCGCTGATGTAATTAGTAATAGCAATAGAATCATTAGTGGTTTGCTGAAAAATCCAACCGCGTCGCGCGAGGTGCCCTCAAAATTCGACGCGCCCGCGCGCTCGCCGAGGCATCGCCGCGCCCGCGAACGTAACGCACACGCCGCTGCGCGTCGTCGATCGCGCGCGCTGCACGTCGATTGAGCGCGAGCGCACGCGCAGGAGCTCGTCGTCGTGAGATATGGGTGTAGAGATAACGCTGATGCGCGCAGCTCCAACGCCTGCGGCGCGCGCGCGAGGACCGTGCGCGGCGCGCCGATGCGCTCGAGCGCATGCTCGGGGATGGGGCAATCGCTCTCGCGCCGATGCGCGCGAACAGCGCACGAATAACGCGCCGGATGAGGGGTACTATGAGAGTTTGGAGAATGATGAACTCGTGGTGCGCTTTGCGAGCGGTGGGAGCGACGAGTTTGACGGCGCGGAATCGTGTCCTTTGGATATCCACAGCGATCGAGCGAGTGATTTTGAAGCCATAATGCTCGTCGTGGGGACGACTGTGGGTGGAGGTTTCTTGGCGATGCCGTATTTTGCGGCGCCCGCGGGGTTCGTTCCGGCGGTGGCGATTTCCGTCGCCGCGTGGGCGTTCTTGGCGGCGAGTGGGATTTTGGTTTCAGAGACGCTTATGCGCACGTGGGCGCGGTCAAGTGGACGTGCGGTGAGTTTATTGAGCGCGACGACGGAGTATTTAGGCGCGAAATGGGGATACATTACCGCGGTGTCGTTCTTTGTGATGATGAATTGCACACTCGTGAGCCAGCTGGCCAAGTGCGGGTCGTTGGCAAATTTCTTCAGTAATGGTGCGATATCGCACGTCATGGGCGCATTCGTCACCGCTGCGGTAATCGGGGCTGTGTCATTCTCTCGCATGGCTGCAAAGGTCAACGCCGTTGCGACGGTGGGTATTTTTACGTCGTTCCTTGCCATTTGCGTGTTTGGCGTACAAAATTTGTCCCCGAGCAAGTTGGCGTTTATGAACTTTGCCGCGGCGCTTCCCGCGCTTCCAGGCTTAGTTCAGCTGTACACCTATGGCGAATGCTTGCCTACTATTGTAGACATGCTGCGCGGTGACCGCAAGCGTATTCGTCGCGTCATCTTACTCGGTACCACGGTGCCATTGGCGATGTACACGCTTTGGCTCATCGTGTCCCTGGCGCAGTCAGGCGCGTGGGCTGGAAGTTCTGACTTGGCGCAAACGCTGTTGGAATCCGGTGGCATTCTAGGCAGTGCTACCGCATCTGTAGCGGTGACGGCGTCGATTTCCACCCTGATTGGCGGATACTTGGCGTTGAGCCGCTTTTGCGCTGACGCGTTGAAGAAGAAAACCGTCACGCATTCAAAAAGCGTCATCGCGCTCACGCTGATCCCATCGCTTCTCTTTGCGTTCAAGGGACCAGAAGTGTACTTTTCCGCTTTGAAATTTTCTGGTGCCGTCGTCGTCGTCATCTTATGGGGATTGATTCCTCCGCTAATGGCGTATTCATTGTGGAATCGCGAAGGCACATTGAGCATGGCGAGAAAAAACTTGGTGTACGCGTGGACGGCTGTCGCTTCCGTGGCGTTGGCGTTTGGGACGAAATCAGTGATATTTGCCTGAACCTAATATTTGTACAAAATCTATTCCTTCGAGTTGAACGCTGCTGCAATCCTATAATAATAACACGAGTTGAACACCAAAAATCATTCAGCGCCGAATTTGTTGGTGTATGTCCTGAAGTGCGCGCGACACTTGCGCCGGCGTCGCCAACGACTTGTACGTTGACAACCATTCCACGTCATCAATGAATGATGTGACTGCACCATAATCTTCCATGTGGTCACTTTCGCACGTCGTCGCACGTGTCTCGTCGTTTTCCTTTCGAGCCACGCGCAAGGCGCTCATCACTCGCTCTGTGCGCGCGACGTTGTGAAATTCTCGTCGAACCGCGTCTGGAATCGACACTTCAGGCTCTTTCACGGGCACCGCGCTTTGCCGTCTAGAAACTACGACATTTGCTACACGTTCATCGTCATCATCATCGTTCTCGCTCGAAGATGCCCGAGCATTTTCGAGCCGCTCGCGTCTTTGTCGCCGCCGTTCTAAAAATCTCCGCGCCGACGAAGACGTTGTCTGCGCCGTCATCTCCACTGGCACATCCATGCCCGCCCCAATTGGCTCCACCACAATCACACTCCCACGCCTCGTTGTCCGTCGTCCACCGAGCGCCTCAATGACATCATCAATCGGTAAATTCACCTTTGACGTCCTTCGCAACCTCGGTCCGGCGCGCGCTAAATTCACCACGTGCAACCGAATAATCCCGCGTTCCTCCTCCCCACTCGGTGCGCATCCAAAAAATCGAAAGTACAACCCACACTGCGTCCATCCTCGATGTCTCGCATACCTCATCGCGCACTCACGCATGCATTGAAGAAATGTAACCGCTTGAGCTTTCGATTCCTCTGTCGGCTCGGCTCCATCCTCTGCGAGCGCCAACGTCGCCACGTTCGCCTTGCTCCAATGCACATCTTTCGTCGTAATCACCACGTGTCCTGGTAAACCACCCACCGCGCGATCGGGCCCCGCGAGGGCGCCATTGCGCGCCGTGGCGTCGTCCCATGCGCGATCGTACGCCACATCATGGTGCGCCACGACAAAGGCGTCGGCGAGCGTCCCGAGCGCCGCGCGCTG
>Ga0181564_10000628_pt1 | contig 31258 bp, 29 predicted proteins | sample 011ome_24_FD_134512 | JGI IMG/M metagenome (GOLD analysis project Ga0181564, IMG submission 134512) | Coastal salt marsh microbial communities from the Groves Creek Marsh, Skidaway Island, Georgia - 011513CT metaG (megahit assembly) | ecosystem: Environmental > Aquatic > Marine > Intertidal... | reverse complement strand
TGTGGTGTGGTAAGAAATAATTATTTCCAACCGGCTATGAGAGAATTAATGGCACATTCAGTTGAAGTTTGGGAAACAGACCCGAAGGCTTATCACTATCATAGTGTTGGCTATATGCAGATTAGCCCAGAATGTATGGAAGAAGATGTTGCTTCAATATATGAACAACAAAAAAATATTGGCTATGACTCAGAGTTTATTCAAGGAAAGGAAGATTCTGAAAAATACATGAAGTCGATGTTTAATGACTGGCAGGCAAAAGGAATTACAAGTGTCCTTCATGAAAAAAGAGGTGGATATGCAAATAACACGTCTGCAATGTACGGCTTGGCTGACAAAGCTGAGCACGAAGGAGTCAGGCTTCTCACAGGGGTGACTGTAAAAGGGTTTCAATATGGTTCAAACTCTGATGCTGTAACTGCAGTAGATACGGATAAAGGTTCAATTAAGTGTGATCAAGTTATTATTGGTGCAGGACCATGGGCTCAGTCATTCTGGAATATGCTGGAGCTTCCAAAAGAGGTAAATATAAAAAGCAATGGCACAGTTCATGAAAATATTCCAATGTGGCAATATTGGTTTTTAGTTGAGGGAGTTTTAAATGTTGATCCTAACTTCTTGAAAACTGAAGATGGCAATATGCCTCCTGTTATTCATGTAGATACTGATGCTCCTTTATATTCTGATGTCGACAAGTCACTCATCACTGATAAGCTTTGGGGTATCTATTATAAACCTGACTTTCATTTTGGTGGGATTCAAGGTGGATCTTCGCCTTATAAAGTTGGCGAGCCGGGAGGTGCTGGAATAGAAGTTGATCCTTATGGCCCTTCTTCAAAGGATTTTGTGATCGACGATAATTTTGCCCATATGTGGACTTCGGCTTTGGCATTTTGTCATAAACGATTTGAAGGAAAATCTCATTTATTTAAAAAAGGTGCAACAGGTGGTCTTGGTTGTTTTACGCCTGATTCATTTCCTGTATTTGATCAGTTTAGAGAGAATGTTTATATGATCGCTGACTCAAATCATGGATATAAGATGTTGGGTGTTGGTAAGCTTGTTGCAGATGAAATCCTTGGTGAAAAAAGCAACTTATTAGAACCGTTTAGATTTTCAAGATATGAAGAGGGTAAATTACATCCTACTTCAAACAGTCCCTTCCCTTGGAGTTAAACAAAATCGTTCTATATAATTAAACTTTAAAGGTTATTAGTTTTGAAAAAGTATTCAGTATTCAGTCTGGTAAAAAATGCTCTCAATCATCATAAAGATTGGGAAGTTGCTTGGAGAGATCCTGAACCTAAAAAAGAATATGAAGCAGTAATCATTGGTGGTGGTGGGCATGGTTTAGCAACTGCCTTCTATTTAGCAAAATATTATGATTTAAAAAATATTGCCATTCTAGAAAAAGGATGGATTGGAGGAGGAAACGTTGGCAGAAATACAACAATTTTAAGATCCAATTACATGCATGATGCAAATAATTTGTTCTATGAACAAGGTATGCAAATGTGGAAAGATCTAAGTCAGGAATTAAACTACAACGTAATGTATTCACCGCGAGGGATTCTAAATCTTGCTCATTCAGATGCTCAACTAAACGCATATGCTAGAAGAGGAAACTCAATGAGGTTAAATGGAATCGATGCTGCACTTCTTGGAAGAGAAGAGGTAAGAAAAATGATTCCATTTGCTGACTTTACAGATAATGCTCGTTTTCCAATTTTTGGTGGACTGCTTCAACCAATTGGTGGAACTGCGAGGCACGATGCAGTTGCTTGGGGGTATGCGAGAGCGGCAGATGATATGGGAGTGGACATAATCCAACATTGTGAAGTTACTGGTTTTGATGTTGATAATGGCAAAGTCACAGGAGTTCAGACCTCAAAAGGAAATATTAAAACAAATAAAGTTGGTTTATGTGTTGCGGGTAGTACCTCTATTCTTGCAGAAAAATTAAATATGACTCTTCCTATTGAAGCGCATGTATTACAGGCGTGTGTATCTGAACCTGTAAAACCTTTACTTGATGGAGTGGTGACATTTGGCGCAGGTCATTTTTATTGCAGTCAATCTGACAAAGGCGAAATGGTTATGGGTGGAGATCTGGATGGTTACAACAGCTATGCTCAAAGAGGAAACTTGCCAACAATTCAACACGTCCTCACTGAAGGTGTTGCTCTTTTTCCAAATTTAAGTCGATTAAAAATACTACGAACATGGGGAGGGATCATGGATATGTCCATGGATGGATCACCTATAATTGATAAAACTCATATTGATGGCGTCTACTTAAACTGTGGTTGGTGCTATGGCGGCTTTAAAGCGACCCCTGTATCAGGATTAACTTTTGCTCATACGATTGCCCGCAATGAACCACACGAGTTGAATGTTCCGTTTAAGTTAGACCGCTTCCACACTGGACATTTGATTGATGAAAAAGGGCTGGGAACAAAAACCTGGATTAGTTAACAATGTTAGAAATCAAGTGTCCATATTGCGGAAATAGATCTCAAAATGAATTTGCGTATGGTGGGGATGCCACTGTGAAAAGACCTGAGCTTAACAGTGAGATTTCTGATCAAGATTGGGATCATTTTGTATATTATCGTAAAAATCCAAGAGGTAATCATTTAGAGTTATGGCATCATATCTCTGGATGCCGTCAGTGGTTTAAAGTTCTAAGAAACACAGCAACTCATGACATTATTCAAACGATGGAAATGAAAGAAAATCCTTAAAGTGTCACAGGAATTTAGAATATCATCAGGTGGACTTATTGATAGAAGTAAAGAAATTAGCTTTATTTTTAATGGAAAAAAATACACTGGATATAAAGGTGATACCTTAGCTTCAGCATTACTTGCAAATGGCGTACATCTTATCGGGAGAAGCTTTAAATATCATAGACCTCGAGGAATCATTGCAGCAGGTGTTGAAGATGCAAATGGAAAGGTACAATTATATAAAGACAGCATTACTGAACCAAATGTTAATGTTACTGAAGTAGAATTGGTAGAAGGCCTAAGAATAGAAAGTCAAAATTGCTGGCCATCAGTAAATTTTGATGTAGGAGGAGTTAATAATTTCTTAAACCGTTTTTTTCCCGCTGGTTTTTATTACAAAACATTTATGTGGCCTAAAAGTTTTTGGTACAATGTGTATGAACCTTTCATAAGAAAAGCCGCGGGAATGGGAAAAGCATCATTGGACCCTGACCCAGATCGATATGAGCACCAATACGAACATTGTGATATTCTTGTTGTTGGTTCAGGACCATCAGGAATTTCAAGCGCATTATCAGCAGCAAAAAATGGAGCACGAGTTATACTTGCCGAAGATAAGGCTAGATTTGGAGGATCTTTACTTACCGATAATGTAACAATAGGTAATAAAAAAGGAGACGAATGGGTTGAAGACTCAATTAGTGAGTTAAAATCAATGCCGAATGTAATTGTAAAAAAACGATCTCAAGTTTTTGGATACTACGATCACAATATGCTTGTCATGTTTGAGCGATGTAAAGATCATCTTAAAAACCCTGAACCATATACTCCTCGACAGAGGCTTTGGTACATAAGAGCTAAACATGTTTTGATATCTACAGGCTCAATTGAAAGACCTCTTATCTTTGCAAATAATGACAGGCCTGGCATCATGCTAGCAACTTCAGCTAGGGAATATTTAAAGGTTTACGGAGTTTTACCTGGAAAAAATCCAATTATTTTCACTAATAATGATACTGCCTATGAAACAGCCATTGAGTTTAAAGCAAATGGAATAGAGTCAATTGTTCTAGATACTAGAAAATCATCGAATGCCGGGGTAGTTCAAGAAGCTAAAGCTCTTGGAATAGACATAAAATTCAATCATGGAATTGCAAATACTAGCGGGTATAAAAAAGTCAAATCTGCTACTGTTGGCGAACTGAATGAATCCAAAAATGGCTATAAGAATTTAACAACAATACCGTGTGACTCTATTTTTGTATCTGGCAACTGGACACCTACTGTACACCTTGCTTCTCAATCAGGAAATAAACTCAAATATGAAAGTGAGACAGATACATTTTTACCAAACCAATCAAGACAACAAGAAACTGTCATTGGTTCTGCAAATGGCTCTTTCACTTTGAAAGAAAGTTTGACTGATGGCTTTAGTAAGGGATACCAAATTTCAGATGAAATCACAAAGAATGGCATAGAAACATCTATCCCAATTTCAGATGAAAAAGATTTTGGCTCTCACGATAAATTTTGGTGCATGCCACTTCCAAATAAGAAACACTACAAAAGATTTGTTGATTTTCAAAATGATGTTGCTGTTTCAGATATTCAATTAGCTGTCAGAGAAGGATTTAGATCAATTGAACATGTTAAACGCTATACCACTCTTGGAATGGCAACTGACCAAGGAAAAACTAGTAACTTAAATGGTCTACAACTAGTCTCTGATCTAGAAAAGAAAATTGTTCCAGAAGTTGGTCATACAACTTTTAGGCCACCTTATACATCAGTTACAATTGGAACTATTATTGGTCGCGAAGTTGGTAAAAATTATCGTGCGACAAGAAAATCACCGATGCATGAATGGCACAAAAAACATAATGCTGTATTTGTTGATGCAGGACTATGGTTGCGTCCAAGATTTTATAAACGTGGAAATGAAACTCTTCAAGAGGCTGCTAAAAGAGAAGCTTTAAATGTAAGACAAAATGTTGGTATATGTGATGTTACATCTCTTGGAAAAATTGATATCAAAGGAACGGACTCTGCAGAGTTTCTCAATAGGGTATATACAAATGCCTTTTTAAAGCTACCAGTCGGCAAAGCGCGATATGGCGTGATGTTAAGAGAAGATGGTATGGTTTTTGATGATGGAACGACAACAAGATTAGCTGAAAATCATTTTCATATGACAACTACAACCGCACAAGCTGCAAATGTTCTATCGCATCTTGAATATTATCTTCAAGTTGTCTGGCCTGAACTTGATGTAAATGTAGTATCTACTACTGAACAATGGGCTGGAGCTGCTATTGCTGGTCCAAAATCTAGAGAATTACTTCAAAGACTTTTTCCTGAAGAGGATATGAGCAATGAAGGGTTTCCATTCATGGGATACAAAGAATTAGAATTTAAAAAGACTATTGCGAGAGTTTTTCGTATCTCTTTTTCAGGCGAATTAGCCTATGAAATGAATGTAATGTCTGACTATGGAGAGGAAATGTGGAATGAAATTATAAGTCAAGGAAAAGATCTTGGTATTCAGCCTTATGGCACTGAAGCTCTTTCAACACTTAGAATTGAAATGGGTCATGTTGCTGGTTCAGAGATTGATGGACGAACGATCGCTTATGATCTTTCACTTGAAGGAATGCTCAGCCAGAAAAAAGATTTTATTGGAAAGAGATCTCTTAATAGAAAAGCATTTACAGAGGATAATAGAGAAAAAATTGTTGGAGTTGTTCCAATTGATAAAAAAACATCGATTCCTGAAGGCTCTTATCTGGTTGAAAATGCAAAAGCAGGCTTTCCAAATCCTAAACTGGGTCATGTATCTGCTTCTTGTTGGAGCGTTGAATATGATAATCCTTTTTCACTAGCAATTATTAAAGATGGTAAAAATAAAAAAGGTGAAAAACTATTTGCCGTATCACCTCTCAAAAATATGATAATCCCTGTTGAGATTGTGTCTCAACACTATGTAGATCCTGAGGGAAAAAGAGTACGTTCATGAGTAAAATTACTCCATTATCAAATTCACATGAATTAGGGCTTCATGGTAATTGTAAAGATAAGGATGAGGCTAACTTATTAGTTATAAGGGAGGTCACAAATATAAAAATTTATCAACTCTCTAAATTTAAAAAGAGTAATTTTGACATTAATAATTTTTCACTAGACGGTTATAAGCTTCCAAATGAATCAGGATTATCTACAGGCAATGAAAACTTAAGAATACTATGGCAAGCACCGAATATTTGGATGATAATTTCTTATAATGAAAACATTATTCAAGAAATTGAAAAACAATGTTCAGATAGTGACTTTGCAATTACTGATCTATCTCATTCAAGGGCAATTCTTGAGGTTAAAGGAAAAGATGCACTCAATGTAATCAAAAAAGGGTCACCGCTCAATCTCAATAATTTTAGAAAGAATAATTGCGCAAACTCAGTTTATCACGGTATTACAGTATCTATCGACATGATCAATGATGACCCTATAACATTAAATATCATGGCTCTAAGAAGCTTTGCTGGATCTTTTCATCACGCTATAACTGATGCATCACTTGAATTTGGTTTTAACGCTATTTAAAATCAAAATAAATGAGATTTGAAAATATTATTTTAGATATACTCAGAGTACTTCCCAAATCATTACTTAAACTAATTGCGGGACCGCCCTTAATAATTGATGGAAATCAACTAGATCTAAATATTCAGGTGGTAGAAAAACTCTCTCAGAAAGAAACAAAACAAACTCGAATTACAACTCATGACTACAGAGAAGCAGCAAAAAGATTTGATTTAATAGGCTTACCTCGAGTCAAGAAAATTAAAATTGAAGATATAGAATTAAAAGGTCCAACTGAAATACTTAATGCCAGAATTTATTACCCCAAAGTGACATCTAATAAAGACGGTGCAGTACTTTTCTTTCATCAAGGTGGTCTAGTATTAATGAACCACTTGACTGATGATTACTTTTGTTCACTTCTTGCAGAGAAGTGTAATGCTAAAGTGATTTCACTTGATTACAGACTTTGCCCAGAAAATAAATTTCCTGCACCAATTGAAGATTGCTTATTTCTTTGGGATTATGTGCAAGAAAATAGTTCTAAATTAGGAATAAATCCTAACAAAATTGCTCTTACAGGTGATAGTGCCGGTGGAATGATATCAAGCACTATGAGTATTATTTTAAGGGACAGAGGGGGAATACAACCTATTGCGATGTGTATCGCCTATCCATGGGTTACATCCAGTTTTGATAATCAACCGTCATTACAAAGTTGTGCAGATACATTTCCACTATCAAGAGAAACTGTAGAGTTTTTTAATAAGAGTGTTTTTCCAGATGGAAAAAACCTTGATCACCGATGGGCAAATCCATTGTATGAAAATGATTTAACAAACTTACCTCCAACAATAATTGCAACAGCTGGCTTTGACCCTATAAGGGATCAAGGAAATAGTTTTGCGGAGAAATTGATTAATCATAAAAATGAAGTAAAACACTATTTCTATTCTAACTTATCTCACAGTTTTTTAATTCTAGGGCGTATAAGTAATGAGGCTAATAATGCATGTATTCAATTAGCAAATGAATTAGCTAAATATTTTAATCATAATTAGCTTATCTTTCCAAATAATTCTGATTTTATGATTGTATTTTTCATCATGTAACAGCATAATTCTTTATGGCTGAGAGTTTAGCTAAAATTGCTGCAAGAAAAAAAATTAAATATTTCCTTATAAGTTTTGTAGACTTGTTTGGTGTACTAAGAGCAAAATTAGTACCTGCTCAAGCTATTGCAGAAATGCAAAAAAATGGGGCTGGATTTGCTGGATTTGCAACTTACTTAGACATGTCGCCAGCTGACTCTGATATGCTTGCCATACCTGATCCAAAAAGTCTAATTCAATTACCATGGAAGCCTGAAGTTGGATGGCTTGCAAGTGATCTGTACATGGATGGCAAGATTGTTGATCAATGTCCTCGGGTAATTTTAAAAAAACAAATAGAAAAGCTATCTGATAAAAAAATGATTATGCAATCAGGTGTCGAGTGTGAGTTTTTTCTATTGAATGAGGAGGGAGATGAGGTTGGTGATAAATTCGATACTTCCGCAAAGCCATGTTATGAACAAAATACTCTCATGCGTCGGTATGATGTAATAAAGGAAATTTGTGACTCAATGATTAAATTAGGATGGAAGCCTTATCAAAATGATCATGAAGATGCAAATGGTCAATTTGAAATGAACTGGCATTATTCAGATTGTCTCACCACTGCAGATCGACATGTCTTTTTTAAATTCATGGTCAAATCTATAGCTGAGAAATATGGCTTGAGAGCAACTTTTATGGCTAAACCTTTTCCAAACTTAACAGGAAACGGATGTCATGCTCATGTCTCACTATGGGATAGACAAAAGAAAAATAATCTTTTTGAAGATGCTAATGATGAACTTGGATTATCGAAACTAGGATATTCATTTATTGGTGGAATGATGAAGTCTGCTGATTGTTTTTCTGCAATATTTAATCCATCAATAAACAGTTATAATCGTATTGGAGCATCAAATACTTTGTCAGGAGCTACTTGGTCTCCTAGTACTGTAACTTATACTGGAAACAATAGAACTCATATGATCCGTATACCTGATTCGGGAAGATTTGAAGTTCGACATGCTGATGGATCCGCAAACCCTTATTTATTGCAAGCAGGGTTAATTGCGCTAGGTTTAGATGGAATAAATAATAATCGCAAACCAGGCAAAAGATTAGATATAAATATGTATACACAGGGACATAAAGTTAAAAGAGTTAAAAAACTTCCAACAAATTTAAATGATGCTATCAAGTTGTTTCATCAAAGTGAGGTTGCAAAAAAATCTTTTTCACCAAGTGTTGTTTCAAAGTTTGTAAAGTTGAAAAAAAGAGAATTGAAAGAATTTGCCAGTCAATCAGAGGAAGAAGCATATGATTGGCAGAGAAATAATGCAATAGACTGCTAAGTAAATGTTACTCAAAAATAAAAAGGTGGTCATATCTGCTGGAGCAAGTGGTATAGGCTGGGCTACTGCTAAAGTATTACATAAAAGAGGAGCAAAAGTATTTCTATGTGATATTGATAAACAGCGGATTAAAAAAATTAATCAAGATAAAAAAAATAATATACGTGCTTTCTTATGCAACGCTGACGATGAGAAAGATGTTAGAGATTTTTTTAAAGAAATAAAAAAATTTACCAGTACAATCGATTGCCTTATCAATAATGTAGGAATTGCTGGTCCCACGGGAGTAATCGAAAAATTAAATACTAAAAATTGGGATCAAACTCTTAAAACAAATGTTATTAGTCATTTTTTATTTACAAAAAATGCTATTCCACTGCTTAAAAGAAATAAAGGTGGCTCTATAATAAATATTTCTTCAACCGCAGGTGTTTTTGGTTTCCCACTAAGGTCTCCCTACGCTGTAAGTAAGGCGGCAACATTGAGTTTCACTAAGACTGCAGCAATGGAATTGGGAAAATATAAGATAAGAGTTAATGCTATTCTTCCTGGCGTAACAAGAGGATCAAGAATGAACAGAGTAATTGATGCAAAAGCCAAATACTTAAAAGTATCGAAAAAAAGTATCGAAAAAGATTTTGTGTCTATGGCATCAATGAATAGCTGGATTGAAGAAGAAGATATTGGAAAATTATGTTCGTTTCTAATTTCCGATGATAGTAATAAGATTTCTGGACAATCCATTGCAGTTGATGGCAATACATTGCGAGCTGATTAGCTTTTTATTATAAATTTCCTTCAAATGAATTTAAATAGAGTGTTTTCATATCATCTTCACTTAACTCGAGTGGATTAGTTGGAGTCGAGGGATCAACAAGTGCCATCTTGGAAAGTTTATCAAAATCAAATTCAAGATTAAGCTCTTTTAGGGTATGTGGAATTGAGAGTTTATTTCTCAAATCTATTATCCATTTTAAAAATCCATCAAATGTTTGGTTATTTAAATCAATGTATTTAGAAAGATATATTATTCTCTCTTCTATCTGGGATTGATTAAATTTAATTACATACGGCATAAAGATTGCATTCGATAGCCCATGATGCACATCGTTTACCGCATTGATTGGATGACTTAATGAATGAATCGCGCCCAACCCCTTTTGAAATGCTGTTGAGCCCATCGTTGAACTAACTAACATTTTAGCTCTAGCTTCAATATTTTCTGGAGTATTGTAAGCGTCAATTAAGTTTTCTTTGATTATTTTAATGCCCTCTAGAGCAATTCCATGTGCCATTGGATGAAAAACATTTGAGCAATAAGCTTCAAGACAGTGGGCTAAAGCGTCCATTCCAGTTGCAGCTGTTAAATGTTTAGGCAAAGAAACCGTTAAAGAAGGATCTAGAATAACTAAATCTGGGAGCATCGATGGATGAAAAATGATCTTTTTTGTATAAGTTTCTTCATCAACAATAAGCGACGCTCTTCCTGTTTCTGAACCAGTTCCCGCCGTTGTTGGAACTGCTATTACACTTGGTAAATTTTTAACAATTGCTCGAGTCCAATTATCTCCAACATCCTCAAAGTACCAAATATTTTCTTTTTGCTTAGACATAAAGGCAATTGCTTTTCCTGCATCAAGAGAACTGCCTCCCCCAATTGCAATTACCCCATCATTTTTATCTTTAAGAAAAACATCAACCCCATCGCTAATATTTTGTCCAGTTGGATTACCTTTTATCTCAGAAAAAATACTAAACGTAATTTCTGATTTGGACAGATTCTCAACAATAAGACTAAATTGATCAATTTCTCTAAATTGAGGATCCGTTACAATTAAAGGATTTTTTATTTCTAATTCATTTATAAAGTTTACAAGTTCATAAATTCTATCAATACCAAATTTAATTGGTGTTGGATAATTCCAATTCATGTTTTGTAAGTTAGTTTTCAATTTTAACCTCGTATCCATCTCTTCTTTTAGTATCATCAACTAGTTCTGACGGAAAACCCTCAGCTCTTAGATCTGTCTGGCAGGCATCCTCCAATCTTTTAACTATCATCGATGACCATGCTCTGTCTCCATACTTGTCACGTCCCTTTTTAAAAATTTCAGTTATCAAAGGAGATATTTCAGTAGGGATATCCATTGATTTAGCGAGGTCGTCAAATAAACCAACATCTTTACAAACTAAGTCCATTGTGAAATTTATATTATAGCTCCCATTCATGATTACTTGACTCTCAGTTTCATGAACAAATGAATTTCCTGAACTAATCTTTATTCCTTCAAAGGCTTTATTTAAATCGATCCCAGCTTTTTTACAAACCATCAGACCTTCTCCTAAAGCTGCAAGATGAGTTGAAGCTAAGTAATTTGTAACTACTTTTAAAACTGAAGCCTTGCCTAACTCACCAACATGAAGAATCTGATATCCCATTGCAGACAATGCTGGAAAAGCTTTATCAAAGGCAATTCGTGAACCACCAACTAAGATTGCAATATTTCCAGTTGCGGCTCTATGACAACCACCCGAAACAGGGGCTTCACAACAATGAATTCCTTTCTCCTCCATTAATTTTCCAAGGCGTAACATCTCACGACTATCTGTTGTACTCATCTCAATCCAAACCTTACCGGCTGAAGCGCCATGAATTAATCCATTGCTTCCCTCTACAACATTAGCAACGGCTTCAGGGCTTGGTAAGCAAGTAATTGCAATATCAGTTAAGGAAGCAAGTTCTTTGGGTGAGTCAGCCCATTGAGCTTTAGATTGTATTAAATCTTCAGCATTCGTTTTTTCAAGATCATAAACATATAAATGGTGTCCAGCTGCTATCAAGCTGTTGGCCAGCTTAAAACCAACATTACCTAATCCTATAAACCCTATTTTCATACAACCCTATCCTTTCAATCTTAAAGTGTTGGAGGAACTGGTTTTTGACGTGTTCCAATTGCATGAAATGCAATTGAGAAAACAATAATTAAACCACCAATCAATGTATAAATGGCTGGTACCTCATTTACACCAAAAAGAGGAATCCAACACCAAATTACACCCCCAACAACTTCTGTTAATGATAGCAACATGAATTCTGCTGCTGGCAAATACTTTGATCCAATACTCAAGAGTATTAATCCAGATGCTACAAAAGAACCATGCAAAATACTAAGAAGAATATTTCTAGCAGGCATAGTAAGATTTTCTGAAAAGATTAATATCATTATGACAGAAAATAAAGCACAGGTTACGCCTGATATCATGATAGTAGTGAACTTAGGTGTGTCAGGCTGCCATCTTAAAGTCACAGCAAAAGTTGCGAATGAAATAGAGCAAAATAATCCAAAGATCCATCCTAAAAAAGTTCCTGACTGCCAGTCGCTATAAGCCATAACAAACATACCCCCAAGTGAAATCAAGCATGCAATTAAAGTAGCGGCCCTTACATATTCTCTCAAAAAAATATAAGCAAAGAGACCTGCAAATAATGGTTGAGTACCAATCATAAATAATGTTGTTGCTGCTGATGTATAAGTCATTCCAAAAATAAAAAAAATAAAAGCAAATGCTAATGCAACACCGCCAAGTAAGCCTGAAAGACCAACTCTTTTAAAATTATGTCTGAATGCAAATCCTTCTTTGTATAGTAAAAAAATTAATAAAATTGTCGCAACAGTTAGGCCTCTGCAAAATAAATAATGCCATTGATAGATTTGAGCATCAACCATATGTCTTACAGTTGGAGCCCCAAAACTCCAAATCAATCCTGCCGATAGAGCAAGTATAAATCCTAAAAAATATTTTTTATTGTAATCGGAACTCATATAGCTTGAAAAAGAATATATAAAAAAACAACTTATTACACTATAAATGATACACATGATTGAACGTGAAATCAGAGGGTTTTGTCACAATAACTTTCAAAACGTTGCTGAAGTATTTTCTACAAATTTAAATAGTGATGAAGAGGTTGGCGCTTCATTTACTGTAATTCAAAATAGTGAAATATTGGTAGATATTCACGGTGGATTTAAGGACAAGGAAGAAACTGACCCTTGGAATGCGGACACATTAGTAGGAGTTCACTCAACAGGAAAAGGTATAGTCTCTATGATTATAGCTCTATTAATTGATCAAAACATACTAAGCCTGGATGAAAATGTATCTACTTATTGGCCAGAGTTTAAAGGAGACGGCAAAGAAGAAATTACTGTTAGAACTCTTTTATCTCATCAGGCTGGAATGTACGCTTGGAGGGAAAAAGTTCATGAAGATGATTTTCTTAATTGGGAATACATTGTTGAACTTCTTGAAAAGCAATGTCCATTTCATAAACCGCATGAACTGATTTGCTATCATCCAAAAACAATAGGATTTCTAGTTGGAGAACTTGTAAGAAAAGTTACTAAGAAATCAGTGGGAGAATTTCTTAAAGAAAAATTATCTACTCCATTGAATGCTCATTGTTTCATTGGAACTCCTGAAATCTACCATAGCAATATAGCTACATTGATAAGTGCTCCAAGCTTGAGGAAGGCTTTTAGTGATCCAAAAAATATTGACGAATATACTCTCGTTTCATTCCTCAATCCTGGAAATAGAACCAAAACAGCAAATACAAAAGAATATCGCCTTGCTGAAATACCAGCTCTCAATTGTCATAGCAATTCACGATCTCTTGCTCAAATTTATGATTATTTTCTCAATAGTAATTTTATTAGTAAAGAAACATTCAATAAAGTTACATCAATAGAAGTAAAAGGAGAAGATCAAGTGATGAAAAGACCCATGCAGTGGAGCCCAGTTGGCTTTAGCATTGGTGGAGGTAAATTATTCGGTAAAAGCAGCCAATCATTTGGACACACAGGATGGGGAGGCTCAATGGCATTTGCAGATCCCGAAAATAACCTTAGCATATCCTATACAATGAATATGCTTACAGGGTCTATGCTTGGTGACCAGAGAGCATTAAACTTAGTAGAGGCTACTTATAAAAACTTATGAAATTAAGCTTTAGATCAAAATTCTTTTATGGTGGTGGAGACTTTGCCATCAATATTATGTGGCAGTTGACTGTTTTTTACTTACTATTTTTTTATACAGATATTTTTGGTCTATCCCCTGCGAATGCTGGATTAGTATTTTTTATTGCAAAAATTTGGGACGCAATAACAGATCCAATTATGGGTTATATTGCTGACAATACCTCTACAAGGTGGGGGAAGTTTAGACCATATATACTATTTGGATCAGTACCTGCACTGATTATGATTATTTTATGCTTTACATCACCTGACCTGTCTCAATCAGGAAAATTTTACTGGGCTCTTTTTACATATATAACATTTACAACTTTATACACAGTGATAGCTATTCCAGTTGGCTCATTAATCCCTGCAATGACCCAAGATCGGGATGAAAGAACTTCACTTGCATCTTTTCGATTCTTAGGTGCAAGCTCGGGATCTATTGCAGTTGCAGTTTTAACTTTGCCACTCGTAGGATTATTTAGTAGTCCACAATATGGCTTTCCAATTGTAATTGCTTGCCTTGCTTTTTTTGGAGCAATTTTTGCATTCCTTTGTTTTTATAATACAAAAGAAATTTACTCTAAGCCTTACGAAAAAAATATTGGATTTAAAGAAATCATTAAAATGATTTTTACAAATTTTCCATTACATTTTGTAATATTAGCATTACTCACAACTTGGGTGGCAAATAACACAAAGCAACTGACAACAATTTACTTTGTTAAATATAATTTAAATTTAGAGGCATATTTCAGTCCAATCTTACTAGGTGTAATTCTTCAAATTATGTTTGGTGCCTACTTAACTAATTTAATAAAGCATAGATTTGAGAAAAAATCATTATTCATGATTGGCACATTTCTTTATGTAATAACAGATTTAATAGTTTATTTTATAACTGGTTATGAAAATTTTTGGCTCTTAGCATTTGTTACTAGCTTTGGTTTTATTGGCTTTGGAATGGCAGGGGTAATGGCCTGGTCTATGATTGCTGATACAGTTGAATATGGAGAGTGGAAATCTGGATTTCGTGCAGAAGGACTACTTAATGCGGCACATGTGTTTGTATTTAAGTTAAGTGTTGGGGTTAGTGCTTGGCTAGCTGGTTTTGTATTAGAAACTACGAATTATGTTGCAAATGCTCCAATACAAAATCAAGAAACTCTAGAAGGGCTTACTATAATGGGTTTTATTTTCCCCGCGATAGCAGGATCAATAGCCATAATCATCACTTATTTTAACAAGTATGATAGCACTTTTTATGAAAAAATATTTACTGATCTCAAACAAAGATAATCTTTTAAATGAATAATTTTTCTGATGGCGAAGCATTTGGTAGGGTAAACCTTATTGGTGAACATCTTGATTATAACAAGGGATGCGTGATTCCTCTTCAAATCAATAAATCAGTGAAAGTATCCCTAACGAAAGATGATACAATTGAAGGAATAAAAATTAAGTCTGAAAATTTTGATCATGAAATTATAACAAACGTATTAAATAAGAAGTTGAGCAATTGGGCAGATTTTATCATAGGATCATTATATTTATTTGGTAAAAAATATAATTTAAAAATTGAACAATTATATATTGAAGTCAAAAGTAATCTTCCAATTGGTGTTGGTGTTTCATCTTCAGCGGCAGTAACTGTTTCTACATTAAGGGCATTATACGATTTCTTTGATAAAAATATAAAAAATAGTGAATTGGTTGAACTAGCTCATTCAGTTGAAAGAGATTTTGTTGGAGTTGCTGGAGGGGTTATGGATCAATTTGCTTCAATATATGGTTCTCAAGATCAGGCTTTATTTCTTGATACCAAAACAAACAATTACAATCTCATTAAACTTTCTGATGAGTACATTTTTTTTATAATTGATAGCGGAAGGCAAAGAATACTTACTGATGGCAGTTTAAATAAAAAGAAAAAAATCTGCAAAAAAATTTCTACTAAATTAAATGTTGAATACCTCTGTGAGTTAGAAGAATTAAATGAAGATCATAAGAAAAAATTAACTGATGAAGAGCTTGATATAGCAAGGCATGTTATTTATGAAAACCAAAGATCTATATTGGGTAAAAAAGCACTTATAGAAAATAACTTAAAAAAATTTGGTAGCCTGATGACACAAAGTCATATTTCTCTCAGAGATTTATATAAAGTTTCAACCAATGAATTAGATTTATTAGTTGAATTGTGTAATTCTTTTGGTTCTCTTGGATCTAAATTAACTGGAGCTGGATTTGGTGGAGCTATAGTAACCTTAGTAAAAAAAGAATTAGTAGAGGATTTAAAAATGTTTATTGTAGAAAATTATTCAAATGCTAAATTCTTATAAATGAAACTAAGCTTACCAAATAATTTCTTATGGGGCACTGCCACTGCAGCGCACCAAGTTGAAGGCAATAATAAAAATTCTGACTTTTGGTATCTAGAAAACTTTAAAAATACCTCTTTTGCTGAGCCATCAGGAATAGCATGTGATCAGTGGAATCGTTATGAAGAAGATATTAAAATCATGGTTGATCACTCTATACAATCATATCGAATGTCATTGGAGTGGGCAAAAATAGAACCTGAAGAAGGAGTCTTCTCCAATGATGCAATTGATCATTATCGAAAAGTTCTTGAGTGTTGCAAAAAACATAATTTAAAAACTTGTGTAACTTACCAGCACTTTACTTCTCCATTATGGTTTACTGCAAAAGGTGGATGGGAAAAAAGTAGCAATGTTAAACATTTTATAAATTATGCTGAAAAAGTTACAACAGAGCTTGGTGATTTAATTGATATAGTATGCACTATTAATGAAGCAAACCTTACTGCATGCTTCGCTCATAGTTTTCCAAGCTACCCAGAAGAAGGAATGAAAACTATCATGCCATTCATAAAAGAAGCAGCAGAAGAGTGTGGATCAACTCTTGAAAATTTTGGACCTTTTCTATTTGGTCATCCATTTAAAATTCGTGACTGTATGATGGAAGCACATGTAAAATCTGTGCCAGTTATAAAAAGTATTTTAAAACATAATCAACCAGTGGGCGTAACTTTATCGATAATGGATTACCAAGCCGCTGAAGGTGGGGAACAAATGCGAGATAAAGCAAACGCTGAGTCAGTTGATTGTTGTCTTGATCAAGTTATTAACGATGATTTTGTAGGCGTTCAAATGTATACACGGCATACGTATGGACCTGACGGTATCATAAAACCAAAGGCGGATGATCCAAATATGCTTGTAATGGGATATGAGTATTATCCTGAATCCTTAGAAAACGTCGTTAGATATGTTTCATCAAGAATTAAGACACCAATTATGATTACTGAAAATGGAATTGGAACTGATGATGATAATCAAAGAATAGAGTATCTCACTACTGCATTACAAGGACTACAAAATTGCATTGATGACGGTATTGATATTAGAGGATATTTTTGCTGGTCACTACTAGATAACTTTGAATGGCTTTTTGGTTATAAACCAAGATTTGGACTAGTAGAAGTAAACAGAGATACTCTAGAAAGAACAGCAAAAAAAAGTTTTAAATTTTTTAAAGATATAATTGATCGATCTTCTTAATTAAATTTGTTCATAAGCAGACATCGATAAAATACATCCTGCAATCAACCAATCATTATTTTCTTGCTTTTCCATCATGTACGTTGCCGTTACAAAGTTTCCGTCTGGATCAACAAGAAATACATTGAGTGCTGGACTATTTCTATAAGTTATAATATCACCGAAAGTTATTTTTTTTGGTCTATAAACTGCAGAGTATTGGTTAATTACCATCTGCTTAAAATTATCAGGGGAGAGAAAGATTTTTTTTATTGAAGGAGCTGCGTATGTATAAGCTTTCTCAAAATCATCTTGAGCAAATGCATCTAGCTGGCTTTTCACTGTTGATTTGATAGCTGCAACATCAAAGTCAGACAGTTCAGATGATAATGCCTGACTTTGAAAAACTGAAAATATTATAAATAATGTAGAGAAAAAAATCTTATTCTAATCATCTACAGGATTTCAAATAGACCAGCAACTCCCATTCCACCTCCAACACACATGGTGGCAACTCCATATTTTGCATTACGTCTTTTACCTTCTATTAAAAGATGTCCTGTCATTCTAGAGCCTGTCATTCCATATGGGTGCCCAATAGAAATTGATCCACCATTTACATTGAGTTTCTCATTATCAATCCCTAACTTATCGCGACAGTATAGAACCTGAACAGCGAAAGCTTCATTAAGCTCCCATAAATCAATGTCATCAACGGTTAGGTTATGCTGTTCTAAAAGTTTTGGAACAGCAAATACAGGCCCAATACCCATTTCATCTGGTTCACATGCTGCTACTGATAAACCTCTGAAGATACCCATTGGCTCAATATTTCTTTTTTCAGCTTCTTTTAAATCCATCAGAACACAAGATGAAGCGCCATCAGAAAGCTGACTTGCATTTCCAGCTGTAATATACTTATCTGGTCCCATTACTGGCTGAAGCCCTGCTAAACTTTCCATTGTGGTTTGTGGTCTATTACATTCATCTTTGTCTACTGTAACTTCTTGTTCAGAAACTTCTTTAGTTTCTTTGTTCATCACATCCATCATTGTTTTCAAAGGTACAATCTCATCTTTGAACTTACCTTCAGTTTGTGCGGCGGCTGTTCTTTGTTGACTCTGTAAGGAGTATTCATCTTGATATTCTCTACTGACTTTGTAGCGATCAGCAACAACATCTGCAGTATTGATCATAGGCATCCATAAAGCAGGACACACTTTCTGAAGCTCAGGTTCTATTAGGTGTTTCATATTCATATTTTGCTGTGTCATGGAAATTGACTCAACCCCACCTCCAATCGCTACTTTGATTCCATCAACAATAATTCTTTGAGCAGCAACGGCAATTGATTGAAGTCCAGAAGAGCAAAAACGATTTATCGTCGTTCCTGGAACAGTCACAGGGCATCCGCCAGCAATAGCAACATTTCTTCCAATGTTATGGCCTGTAGCTCCCTCAGGTTGACCACATCCAAATATTACATCTTCAACTTCACCGGATTCAATGCCTGCTCTTTCAATAGCGTGCTTGACAGTATGGCCACCCATAGTAATTCCGTGTGTTTTGTTAAAACCGCCTCTCATCGCTTTTGCAAGGCCTGTTCGTGCAGTTGATATAATAGCAGCTTCTCTCATATGATTTCCTTTTGATTTTTAAATAATTAAACGTGTAACATAGCTATTTTAGAGCAAAAAAAAAGTCAAAAAATAAGGTAAAAATTAGCTTTTTTAAGTAAAAAATTATCCCAAAAACTGGCAGTAATTTAATTTATTTATTCTTGACCGAGCATCACTAGACAGGTAGTAATTGGCCACCTTAATCAAAGAGAATCGCTATGGTAATGTTAAAAACAGAAACTTCTATTCCATCCTGGGTACCTGAAGGGTATAGAAAACTTGGCTGGCATGCTGGATTTGATGTTTTAATCGGCCCGATGTATTACAAAAAAGATGAAGAAGGTAATTTTAAATTTATTACTAAAATCCTAGATAAACATTTGAATGCTAATGGAGTAGCTCATGGAGGATTTTCTATGACACTAACTGATATTTTCTTTGGCACATTAGCTTTTGTTGCAAGCGGTAAAAAACTTACAAGCACTGTTTCTCTTAACTGTAATTTTGTAAGCCCTGGTCTTCAAGATGAAATAATTGAGTGCGACGCAAAAGTGACCCGTACAACGAGGTCTATGGTTTTTATTGATGGAAACCTCATTAGTAAAGATAAGGTCATTGTTTCAGCTTCTGGCATTTGGAAAATTTTGAATCAATAATTTTTAAAAAACTCATTTAAAGATATATAAGTTTTCATATCTTTAAACTTTTTACCATCTAACATCCTCTTAATTTCTCTAAATGATTTGATTGTCACTTCCAAGACTTCATCATCATCTAAATTTTGCTCACTGAACTCTACACAATCTGCTTGATAACAGAATATTTGACAAGAGTTATATGCCGGTGATGGATAATAGCAGCCAAGTGATTTCCAATTTTTTCCTTTGTATCCTGTTTCTTCTATTAACTCTCTCTTTGCACAACTCAGAGGTTTTTCTCCTGGATCTATGGTACCAGCTGGAACCTCGAACATTAATTGATCAGAGCCATATCTATACTGTTTAAGTAAGACAATATTTTTTTTATCAACGACTGGAACAATTGATGCAACACCATTATGTTTTATATAATCTCTTATAAGTTTTTTATTGTTTATCCATATAACTTCATCTTTCCTGAACTCAAAAACATTAGCCTTAATATTTTTCTTTGTTTTAATGAATTTAGCTTTTTTTAACTTCATCGCTTAAGATTCTCTAAATCTAGATAATTTACTGTATTATGATATTTTTCGATTAATTTTACTAAATTTTGCGGTGAAATATTCACAGTTGCTGTATTTATTAATGGATGAAAATTAACACTTTCTGACTCTAAAAAAGATCGATCTAAGTAAAATTTAACTTGTTTTTTGACATCATTTAAAAGAGCAAAAGGGCTTACAGAACCTGGTTCAATACCTAATATATTTTTTAAATATTCAGGCTTGGCGAAAGATAGCTTTTTTGATTGAATATGCTGCATTGTTTTTTTTAAATCTATAGAGGAACTTTCCTCAATACTTATTAAAAAAAAATTTTCCTTTGCATCTTTTAGAAAAAGGTTTTTTGAATGAGCTCCCTCAATTTGTCCACGAAGTGCCTTAGAGTCTTCTACAGTAAATAAAGGCTCATGCTCCTTCAAAAAATACTCAAATCCATGGTCATCGAGAATTTTAATTAATTCATCTTTGAAGATCATTTATAGAAGCGCTCTAATCTTAATTTATAATTAGAGCCAGGAAGTTGATTAATGAGTAGCTTAAGCTGCTTCTTTGATATCCAACCATTCTTATATGACTCTAATTCAATCGAACCTACTAATGTTTTATTCTTTTTTTGATATTTATGAACATAATTTGAAGCTTCTAGCATTTCCTCCGCATCCCCAGTATCAAACCATTTAACATCCTTATTAAGCGGAAATACATTAAGGTTTGCTCTTTGCAAATAAGATAAATGAACATCTACTATTTCCAACTCACCTCTTTTTGAAGGCTTAAGCTTTTTTACGACTGAAATTGATTGATGATCATAAAAATAAAGCCCAGGTATCGTTAAATTACTTTTCGGATTCTTGGGCTTCTCAATTATTGACTTAATATTTTTTTTCTTGTCAAACTCAATTACTGCTGATTTTGACGGATATTTAGTTTTTACTGCAAGTATAGCTGCTTCTGATTTGGTTAACTGAACTTGACTTAGAACAGATTTAAAATTTTTACCAATGAACAAATTATCAGCTAATGCAAGAATAAATGGCTTCTTTGCTATAAATTTTTCAGCAATATTTATTGCATCAGGAATTCCAATTTGTTTTTTTTGATACGTATAACTGAACTTCATTCCAAGCTGTTTGCCATTGCCAAATAATTTTTTGAACTGTGGGATATCTTGTTTCTGACAAATAAATAATACTTCACGAACTCCAGCATTTATTAAGTTTGATAAGGCATAATACAAAAGTGGCTTGTCATATAGTGGCAAAAGAGGTTTTACGGTTACTTTAGTGGCAGGCGCCAAACGCGTTCCCTTGCCTGCCGCAAGAATAATTCCCTTTTTAAATTTCATCTAAGTTTAATTTCTAATTTAATTTTTATTAGATTTATGTTTCAAAAAATTTTTATCTCTTAGATTTCTATACTCTGGCTTTTTTTTCTGCATTCTCGACATCATTGTGGACATTACGTCTTCTTTATGGAGTGTGGCAGCATTCCACAACGCGACATTTTCAAGACCTTCTCTCACTGTATGATCACGGGAATAATTTAATGTTTCCTTTGTGACCCACATGGCTAGCGGTGTCTTCGATGCAAGTTTTTCAGCAATTTCAAATGCACTCTTCATCATTTCTTCATGGCTATCATGAAGCGAGCTCACAAGCCCAACCTCGTATGCCCTATCAGCTGAAACTTTCTCACCTAGCATTGTCCACTCTCTTGCAATTCCTGCAGGGATGATTTTTGGTAATCTTTGAATCGTCCCAATATCTGCAGCCAATCCAACATTAATTTCCTCGATTAAAAAAAATGAATCTTTTGTGCATATTCTAATATCTGCAGCTGATATTAGGTCAATGCCTCCACCTATGCATCCACCTTGTACTGCAACAACAACAGGGAAACGAGCGGTTTCTAGACAAGTGACAGCATTCTGAAGAAATTTTAACTGTTGGAGAAAATATCCTCGACTTCTACCAAGCTCATTTTCAGAGTCGTGATCAACAACATCATCTTTAAACATGCTTAAATCTATGCCTGAAGAGAAGTGCGGGCCTGTTGAAGAAACAATTAGTGCCCTTATTTCTCCAGTATCATCAAGTTCTTCAACTTCTTTTGGAAATAATTTCCAAAAGTCTTCATTCATTGAATTTCTTTTTTCAGGTCTATTGAATCTGATGTGGGCTATTCCATTATTTATTTCAACATCAAAAGGTTTTGACATATTTTTTTCCTCGCCTTAAATAAATGATCTATATAAACTATATATATATTTAAAAATTAGTGAAATACATAAAATATGGCTATTAATTACGATGAAATAATGTCGCTGACTTCTGAGAATGTAGAGATCTCTTACACTGATAAGGACTCAATTCTTTATAGCCTAGGGGTGGGGTTTGGTAATGACCCCATGAATGTTGATGAATTAAAATATGTATATGAGAATTCACAGATTGCCCTACCATCAATGGCAACAAATTTTCAATATCACTCTCCTTTACTTTTAAAAGCAAATATCAATTTCATAATGGTTGTTCATGGTGAACAAAAACTCTCAATTACTAATCCGTTACCAGTATCAGGAGAATTTTTAGCAAATGCAAAAGTAATTGGTTGCTACGATAAAGGGCCAGGCAAAGGAGCAATTATTGATGTTGAAACAACAATTAATTTAAAAAAAGATAATACAGAAATCTGTAAATTAATAAGTACTACTTTTGCTCGAGGAGATGGGGGTTTTGATGGACCGGCTTCACCCAAAAAAGAGTTAATCAAACCTACTGGAAATCCAGATTGTGTTCATGAAATAACAACAAAGCCTGATCAAGCTCTAATATTTAGATTATCAGGGGACTATAATCCACTTCACTCTGATCCGAATTTCGCTAAGGCCGCTGGCTTTGAAAGACCAATTTTACATGGTATGTGTACTTACGGTATTGCCTGTCGCTCAATTGTTGAAAGTATGTGCGGTGGTGATACAAAAAAATTAAAAAGATTTGATTGTCGTTTTTCTTCTCCAGTATATCCTGGGGAAACAATTATTACTGAAATGTGGAATGATGGAAATAATTTTTACTTCCAATCAAAAGTAAAAGAAAGTGACAAAATAGTTATTAAAAATGGAGAAGGTGAATTGACATGATACCGCCAGCTGGAATTGAACCTGGAAAGAGTAATTTGTTCTATAATGAGTCACATCATGCTTGGAGAGAGGAGTTAAGAAAATTTGTATCAAAAGAAATTGTTCCTTTTGTAGAAGAATGGGAAGAAGCTGGAGAATTTTCAAAAGATCTTTATAAAAAAGCTGGTGACTTTGGATTACTTGGTATGGGTTATCCAGAAAAGTATGGTGGAACCAGTGAAGGAATTGATATTTTTCATGGAATAGTAACGTCTGAAGAACTTGCTCAAGGTTGTGGCGGTGTAGCTGCTAGTTTGTTATCACTAAATATTTCTTTGCCACTAATAATGGCACTTGGAACTGAAGAACAAAAACAAAAATATATTCCTCCAGTCATCGCAGGTGATAAAATTGCTTGTCTTGGTGTAACAGAACCATCAGGCGGTTCTGATGTTGCCGGAATAAAAACTAAAGCGGTGAGGGATGGCGATCATTTTGTAATAAATGGATCAAAAATGTTTATTACAAGCGGCATGAGAGCTGATTATTATGTTGTTGCATGCAGAACTGGTGGGCCAGGAACATCAGGTATATCAGCAATTATAATTGAAAAAGGAACTCCAGGATTTACCCAAACACCATTAAAAAAAATGGGTTGGCTGTCTTCTGATACAGCTGCCTTATATTTTGATAACGTGCGAGTACCAGTTGAAAATCTGATTGGAGGTGAAAACTCTGGTTGGATGGGAATAATGTCTAATTTTAGCCAAGAAAGGCTTGGATTAGCGGCTGGTATGAATGCTTATTCTCAGATCTGTATTGATGAAGCTGTAGCTTGGGCAAAAGATAGAAAAACTTTTGGTAAACCTCTAATTGAAAACCAGGTAATTAAACATAAGCTTGCTGAAATGAGTAGGATGGTTAACGCAACTAAAGCATATATGGAACTTATGACTTGGAGAGTTATGAACGGCGAGCAACCAATTGCAGATTTAGCATTACTTAAAGTTCAAGCTAGTAAAACAATGGAGTTTTGTGCTCGAGAAGCCATGCAGATACTTGGAGGGGCCGGCTACCTCAAAGCAAATAGTGGTCCTGGCAAAGTTGAAAGGATCTACCGCGAAGTAAGAGTGAATGCAATAGGTGGAGGCTCGGAAGAAATCATGCTCGACCTTGCATCTCGACAGTTAGGTTTTTGATTTATCAATCCGATACTTGTTTATTTATATAAATAAATATGTATAAATATTATATAAATAATATTTTACATAGTTGGTTTTCTTGAACTCTTACTCAAATAAACACCTTTCAAATCATAAATTTAAACAAAGTAGAAAAGTGTCATTCAAATTCTGATGAGCATTTATCTACCAATAGCTGAAATCTCAATAAATATCTTTCTGTTAATTTCTCTAGGGGGAGTTGTGGGTTTCTTATCTGGAATGTTTGGTCTAGGTGGAGGGTTTTTAATGACGCCATTGTTAATATTTATTGGCATACCAACAAATGTAGCGGTTGCTACTTCTGCTAACCAGATTGTAGCTTCATCTGTATCGGGTGCAATAGGCCACTGGCGACAAGGGTTGGTTGACATAAAAATGGGAGGAGTTTTACTTTCTGGAGGTATCCTTGGTTCTATTGTTGGTGTAAAATTTTTTGATTATCTCTCAAATATTGGTCAGATTGATGCAGTAATTTCAGTGCTTTATTTTGCATTGTTGTTTTCAATAGGGGCTTTAATGTTAATTGAAAGTTCTCAAGTAATCAGAGATAGGATTAGAAAAAAAACTGTAAAAAAGAAACTACACTATCATAATTGGGCGCATAGACTTCCATTTAAAACAAAATTCTATACTTCAAAATTATATATAAGTGTAATTCCACCAATAATAATAGGGTTTGTAATTGGAATATTATCAGGAACAATGGGCATTGGAGGTTCGTTTATTTTAATACCTGCAATGATTTACTTTCTAGGAATGCCAACTTCAAAAGTAATAGGTACTTCGCTATTTCAGATTATTTTCATAACCGCAATAGTCACATTGCTTCATGCAACTACAACTTTTGCACTTGATGCTGTTCTTGCAGTTATTTTAATCATATCGTCAGTTGTTGGAGCTCAAGTAGGAGTCATTACAGCAAATAAACTAAGAGGAGAAGATTTAAGAGCTTTATTAGCAATAATTGTTTTAGTGGTTGCTGTTCAGATTGCTGCAGAATTATTTATTCAGCCTGACGATGTATTTAATTTTTCCCATATGGCTAATTATAAATGAACTTAAAATCTATCATCATTATTGTAACAGTTTACTTAAGCTTAATTTTAAATTCAAATTCATTAGTAATTGGATCAGATGAAAATGAAATTTTAATTGACGCTAATTTTTCGGGAAAAGATCTACTAGTATTTGGAGCCTTTTACGCTGATCCATCTCAGCCTCGTGAAAAAAAGGGAGATATTTTAATTGAAGTGGTTGGTCCGAAAGAGGATATTGTCCTAAGAAAAAAAGAGTCTTTCTTAGGATTTTGGCTAAATGCGAAAAGCGTAAAATTTAGAGACGTACCAAGCTTTTATTATTTATCAAGTACAAGTAAATTGAAGGATAGTTTTTTTGAAAAAAATAGTATTGGTTTACTTGAAACCAATCAGTTGCCAGAAGTAAATTGGAGCTTGATTACAACTGAATGGGGAACTGTAAGTTCTGATGAGGAAAAACAAGAATTTTATGAAGCCCTCGTTCGCAATAAGACTTATGAAAATGTTTTTAAGCAAACTTCTGAAGAGATTGAAATACTTGATGGTAATTTATTCAAAACGAATATACCAATACCTAACACGGTTCCAGTTGGCACCTATGATGTGAATTTATATTTGATTTTAAATAATAAAATCTCAAAAGATTACTCATATAACTTCAAAGTGAGACGAATTGGAATAGAAAGTATAATTTTCAACTTTGCTAATAGTTTTCCACTTCTATATGGGTTTACTTCACTGGTAATCGCTCTTATTATAGGATGGATTAGCGCAGACTTATTTAGAAGATTCAGAAAAGCATAATGGAAGAAATATCATATAGTTATGTCCTGCTAGCGGGACTATTAAGCTTCTTATCTCCTTGCGTACTACCAATAGTGCCTGGATACCTGTGTTTCATTGCCGGTACATCACTTGATAAAGTTTTGGATGATAGTTCAGTAGTAAGAGTAAATATTTTTAAGTATGCATTAAGCTTTGTTATTGGTTTTTCTACAGTTTTTATCTTACTAGGAGCTTCAGCAACAATCCTCAGTAGCTTGTTATATGAATACATTAATATTCTAAGAATTGTTGGAGGTATAATAATTATAATATTTGGCATTCACTTCACACAAATTATTCAAATCCCTTTTTTGAATAGTGATACAAGATTTCAATTACAAAATTATAGACCTGGTTTAGTTGGGTCTTATATAATTGGATTATCATTTGCTTTTGGGTGGACACCTTGTATTGGTCCAATCCTTGGAAGTGTTCTATCTATTGCAGCTAGTTCCGAAACAGTTTCAACGGGCATTATACTGCTAATGATTTATTCTGCTGGACTTGGAATACCATTTTTGTTTGCAGCTTACGGAATTGGTGGATTCTTAAAATTTTTATCAAAAATTAGAAAGTATATAAGAGCAATAGAAATTTTTACTGGAGTATTGCTAATTCTATTTGGTTTCCTTATTCTAACAAATAGAATACAGGAAATTGCATTCTTTTTTATTAAATACTTTCCTATATTATCTCAATTTGGTTAAAGGAGCCGTCAATGTTTGAAAAAAATTTATTACAAAATAAAAGAATTTTAGTTTCTGGCGGTGGTTCAGGACTTGGAAAAGCTATGGCAACAAGATATTTGGAACTTGGAGCGGATATTTATATTTGTGGCAGAAGAAAGTCAGTCTTAGAAGAAACATCTAAAGAACTAATGGATCTTCATGGTGGCTCAGTAAAACCAATTTCATGTGACATAAAAATTCCGGAAGCAATTGAAGATATGGTTGATGAAATCTGGAGTGAAGGTCCTCTCACAGGCTTACTAAATAATGCTGCAGGGAATTTTATCTCAAGAACAGAAGACTTATCTCCTAGAGCGTTTACTGCTATTTCTAATATTGTCTTTAATGGGACTTTTTACATGACAAATGCTATTGGAAAAAGGTGGTTAAATGAAAATCTTAAAGGTAGCATTATCTCAATACTAACAACTTGGATAGACAGTAGTGGCCCATATACAGTTCCATCTGCAATGTCTAAGTCAGGTCTTGCAACTATGACTAGGTCTTTAGCAGCTGAATGGGGAAATAGAGGAATAAGATTAAATGGTATTTCTCCTGGGCCTTTTCCAACTAAAGGTGCATGGGATAGATTAGCTCCAGGTGATAAAGGGAAGAATTTAATGGATGCTATACCAATGAAAAGAACTGGAGAATTAAGTGAGCTAGCAAACCTTGCAACTTTCTTAATGGCAGATGGATGTGAATATCTAACAGGAGAAATCATTGCAATAGATGGCGCTCAGTGGCTGAATCATGCTGGTAATTTTTACGAAATGCTAAAAGATGTTACCGATCAGGAATGGGATCAATTAAGAAATATGATTAAAGCTTCAAATGATGCAGACAAAGCAAAAAGGTCTGTTTAATCGAAGTTTTTTTTATACATATTCCGAGAGAAGCTTCTAATTATGAATGGAAAATAATTCATAACAAAAGAAGCAAATTTACCTTCCCATCCAACTTTATTATGAACTTTTCTACTTTTATAGACGGATAAGACAGCTTCAGCTACTTTTTCAGCAGGATAAATTTTTGAAATCTCTTTTATTTTATCTCTATTAAAAGTTCCATCCATTCTCTCAGTAACTTGTTCAGCATTAAGTATAGGAGTTTCTGTAAACCATGGATTAATTTCACAAACAGAAATTCCATATTTATGAAACTCTACATTCAGAGACTCGGTTAATCCTCTGACTGCAAATTTTGTAGCAGAGTAGACCGCGGCACCTGGAACAGGTACAAATCCACCAATAGATGATGTATTAACTATAACGCTTTGGTTAGTTTTTTTAAGTAAAGGTAGAATTGCATAGATACCATTAATTACGCCATTCAAATTAACGTCTACAATTTTTTTAGACTCCTGAATCGGAATATCCTCTACTCTTCCGGTAAAATTTGCAATTCCAGCATTATTAAAAAATAAATCGCATTTACCGTTTGTATACTTTTCAAATGATTCTCTTGCTTTCTCCCATTCCTTTACGTTTGTTACATCAAGTTTTTGATACATGCATAAGTTATGACCAATTTCTCGAGCAACCTCAATAAGGCCCTCTTCATTGATATCAAATAATCCTACTTCCCAACCCTTTTTTGCAAAATAAATAGCAGTAGCTTTTCCAATTCCAGATGCTGCTCCTGTAATAAATATACTTTTTTTATTTTGTTTCATTCCAAATTTAATTATTTATTTCAGAGCGAACTGCCTGCTCAATATTTTCAAAATTATCCTTCTCAAGATAATCTACAAGATCTTTCTTGATATTTTCAATAAGTCTAGACCCCTCATAAGTTAAAGCTGTATAAAGTTGAACAGCGGAAGCGCCTAATTTTATTTTTTTATATACATCAGCCGCATTGGAAATGCCTCCAACACCAATAAGTGAAATTTCACCTTTAGTTTTTGTTGAAATAAGCTTTAAAACTTCATTAGACTTATCTCTAATAGGGACTCCTGACAGCCCTCCCTTTTCTCGAAAGAGTCTATTTGCTAAGCCGGAAGGTCTTTCAGTTGATGTATTTGAAACAATTAAACCATCAATATTATTTTTATAGACAATATTAATTATATCATCGTAATCTTTTTCAGAGCTATCAGGATCTATTTTCAAGAAAATATTTTTCTGTATTGACTTGCTATCTTTGATCATCTTTAGTTCTTTAGTCAGAGTATCAAGTGACTCGATTTTTTGGATATCTCTAAGTCCTTCTGTATTTGGAGATGAAAGATTAATAGTTATATAATCTGCATCAGAATAAATTTTTTCAAACAAGATAAGATAATCATTGATAAAATTACTTGAATCTCTATTTGGGCCGATATTAGCACCTACTATGCTAATATTCTTTTTTCTTTTATTGAAATTTACTGAAAAACTATCAATACCTTTATTATTAAATCCCAGTCTATTAATCAATGCCCTATCCTCAAGAAGCCTGAAAACTCTTGGTTTGGGATTTCCATATTGTGGTTTAATAGTAGTTGTACCACATTCAATTAATCCAAACCCTAGTTTTTGCATAGCATTAATTACTTCAGCATTTTTATCAAAACCGGCAGCTAAACCAATTGGATTTCTCAATTTTAGCCCTGCAATCGAGCAAGTAAGGCTAGGGTGATCATTTCTTTGATTCATTCCAAATGCTAGATACTTTAAAATTTGGATAGTTAAAAAATGAGAAGTTTCTGGTTGAAATGATTTTATTAAGTTTAGTAGATACTTTTCCATTATCTATTTCAGAAAGCTCTATCTTTTATTAATTGGATAGTTCTATCTATTCCGTAAATTGCTACAAATGATCCAAATCTTGGGCCTTCAGTTTTTCCAAAAAGCACTTGATAAATCAAACTAAACCAGTCACGTAAATTAGTAAAATTATAATCCTTTCCAATTTGGTATATTTCTGTCTGTATTTCTTCTGCGCTATGCGCACCTGTCATTGCCGAGAGCCTTTTAATAAGATCTTCAAAGATTTTTAGCTCTTCTGCGCTTGGTTTTTTATATGAAACTGAGGACTTAGTAATATCATTATAATAGTTAATAACACCATCAATTAGTTTCAAAATGAATTGAAGACTCTTATCATCAATATTTCCCACATATTTTCTAACAAAGTCTAATATTAAACTTGGATCATTGCTTCCACTTGCTGAAACTAAGTTTAGTATCAGATTGTAGCTAATGGGCATATTGCCCAAATAATTAATTCCATTAGATATATGCCAGTAAGGATTTTCAATTTTTTGATCTAAAGATTGCTCTTCAAATTTATTAAGATGTGAAAGAAATTCATCTGTTGATTTAGGTATAACTTCTAAAAATAATTTTTTTGCTCTCCTAGGATTTTGATACATAAAATAAGTTAATGTTTCTTGTGGGGCATAAGATAACCAATCTTCAATACTCAACCCATTACCTTTTGATTTTGATATCTTTTCACCATTTTGGTCTAAAAATAGTTCATAAAAAAAGTTTTCAGGAGGATTTCCACCAAGTGCTTTACAAATTTTTGCAGATAGTTGGAATGTTGGAATAAGATCCTTTCCGTACATTTCGTAATCGATACCCAAAGCTATCCATCGCATGGCCCAGTCAACTTTCCACTGCAATTTACAGTTACCATCTAGCACAGAAACTTCAACTTCATCTCCACTTTCATCATTATACACAACTGAATAATTCTCAATATTGGTACGTAAAATCTCTACCTCCAAAACCTTATTAGTTTTTTTACAAATTGGTAAAAATGGACTATAAGTTTTTCTTCGTTCTTCACCAAGAGTTGGTAAAATTATATTTTTAATTTTTTCATAATTTTTTAAAACATTTTTTAATTGCTCATTAAAAAAACCACTTTTATATAAATCTGTTGCACTTTTAAAATTATACCTAAATCCAAAATCATCTAAAAATGCCTTTAGCATTGAGTTATTGTGTTCACCGAAGCTGTCATATTTTTCAAATGGATCAGGTACACTTGTTAGAGGTTGATTTAAATACGTTTGTAGCTTCTCCTGATTAGGAACATTATCAGGTATCTTTCTAAGTCCATCCAAGTCATCAGAAAAGGCAATTAAATTTACTTTTTTCTCTGAAATTTTTTCTATAGCATTTAAAATCATGGTTGTTCGAGCAACTTCACCAAATGTACCTATA